>MDTB01158036.1_pt1 | contig 24451 bp, 23 predicted proteins | sample 811161 | NCBI WGS metagenome assembly MDTB01 (sample SAMN05326650, study PRJNA326480) | marine metagenome | isolation source: seawater | place: Mediterranean Sea | collected 2009
AGAGTATAAAAAATTTTTATTAAAAAAATCAACCGATAAAATATTTTTACAACCAAATAAAGTGGTAAATAAATCTAAGACTTATTTATTCATAAGAGAAAATATTTTAAGTTTAAAAAAAGATTTAAATACAATTAATATATACAGACAAGACAAGAATTCACTTATAAATGACGATTTTAAATCAGTTTTAAAATCTATTAACTTAAATAAAAATTATTTAAAATTTTTAGGAAGAAATTTAAGATTAAATCATTCACATACTTTTTCAAAAAGTTATTATAAATATACTAATGAGAAATATAGTTCGTTTTAAAGAGATTACTTCTTTATTTTTAACATTCTTAATTCTTTATTTGAATTCCTATAACAACCATGGTGACTACTTATTCTTTAAAAATTTGTATCAAAATTTTTCAACAATTGATTATAAATTCGTTTTTCCACATTTCTTTGGAAATCCTGATATTATAAATTATTCTGGATCTGAAGATTTTTTTAAATTTATATTTTTGGTATCTTCAAAATTTATTAGTTATACTGCCTTTTCTTTTTGCGTTTATTTTTTTTTATTTCATTCATTATTAAAATTATTGGACAATGGAAAAATCGAAAATTACATAATTTTTTTTTTAGTATTTACAAATTTTTATATTTTTTCTATAGCTCTCGCCTCTATAAAAAATTCCATATCAATAATTTTTTTATTATATTCTTTTCATTTTTACAATATTTCCAAAAAAAAACTTTTCATTGTTTTTTATATATTCGCAATATGTGTAAGTATTTATACACTCATAATTTATATTTTATTATCAATATTACACTTCAAAGAATTTAAAAATTTTTTAAAAAATTTTACATCATTAAAATTATTAATATTAATTATTCCAATTTTAATAAATTATGGTCTAATTTTAGGAAAACTTGGCGGTTATAACGATCAGGATGTTTGGAAGAAATTTAAAATACAAAATAATATTGAAATTGAAAGAAATAAAAAAAATTTAAATAATGCTCTTTTTTCAAGTGAATCTGGTGCTCTTTTTTCAAGTGAATCTGGTGCTCTTTTTTCAGGTGGATTTAATACTGTTTTTTCAAGTGGATTTGTAGATAAATTAAAAGAAAGAAGAAATATAAAAATTTTTAGTATTAAAACTGAATTTGTACCATCCAGATTTGGGCCATGGTTCAATTTAGATAAAAATAATAACCCAATAAATAAAGAATTTTATTTAACTTTTAGTGTTTTAGATTTATTCAAATTTTTATTATTTAACATAATAATTTATTCTTTGTTAAATTCCCCAAATAAAAAGTTTTTTGGATTATATATTTTTACTTCTCTATTAATTTTCTCTTTAATAAACTTTACTAGGTTTACTCTAATTTTAAGTATAATTTATTTAGTTAACTTGGCTTATTTTGAAAATATTATAAAAAAATATAGTTTAAGATATTCTTTCATACTCATTTTTTGTAGTTATGGAATTCTAAAATGCTTATTATTAATTTTTAACTTAATTTTGTACAATGAGATTTATTGATAACTTAACAATTTTTTTTCTAATACTTTTACTGAACTCAATACTTTTTTATAATTTTAATAAATTAAGTAAGTTTTTAAATATATATGACAAACCAGATGGTATATTAAAAAAACATTCTAAAACTGCCTTTCCATTGGGCGGTATAATTCTATATTTAAATTTAACTTTGCTATTTATTTTTGATTTAATAAATTCAAAGTTAAATATTTATGGGCTTGATCAAATTAATTTGATCATTTTTTTTATAGCTATTTCTTTAATATTTTTAGTAGGGTTTTTTGATGATAAATTTAATTTTAATTATTCAATTAAATTTTATTTATTATCTTTAATTTTAGTAGCCATCTTGCTCCTTGATAAAAGTTTACAAATAAATGAATTAAGACTTTCAATAATTAATCTACAGATTTCTATTGATTATATTCAAGTTTTTATAACAACTTTTTTTATACTTTTATTCATTAATGCTTTTAATATGTTCGATGGTATAAATCTACAGGCAGGACTTTATACTCTCATAGTTAGTTTTTTTTTATTTTATATAAATCCAAATAATACTATTTTTGTATATATAATATTTTTCTTAATATTCTTTTTATTTTATAATTATTTTAAAAACGTTTATTTAGGAAACAGTGGTTCTTTACTGATTTCTCTTATTTTAAGTTATTATTTTATAAAATACTACAATTTGGAATATTTTAAATATTCAGAAAATATTTATATCTTTATGTGCATACCTGGACTAGATATGTTCAGGTTATTTGTTGAAAGAATCTTAAAAAATAAAAATCCATTTAAAGGTGATAACAATCATATACATCATATTTTAGTAAAAAATATAGGATTTTTAAAAAGCACTGTAGTAATTCAATTATTAATTTTAACGTCAATGTTATTAAGCTTTTATAATTTAAATATAAGTATTTTTATTTCATTAATAATTTATGTTTTTATTTTAATAATTTATAAAAAAAAAAAATTAAATATTTTTGACAATGAGAATTAAAAAAAATACTTTTAAATTACTTTTAAAAAATAAAAAAAAATTTAAAAAAAATAAATTAAAAGTTACAATTGTCACTGTTGTTTATTATGGTGAAAAAACATTAGAAAAAACAATAAAAAACGTCTTAAATCAAAAATATAATAATTTAGAATATATAATAGTTTACTCACCATCTAAGGATAAAACTTTTGATATAATAAAAAAATATAAAAAAAAAATTCATAAAATTATTTTAAATTTTGATCTTGGCATTTATCAAAGCATGAATTTAGGTGCATATTATGCATCAGGAGATTATATAAATTACATGAATTCTGGAGATTATTTTTATGATAAAAATACTATAAAAGATATTTTTAAAAAAAAAATATACTCAGATGTGATATATGGAAATTGTCAAGCATACTACAAAAGTTTTAAAAGAAACATACAATCAAACAAAATTAATAATTTAAAAGATGGAATGATTTTTAGTCATCAATCTTGTTTCGTAAAATCAAAAATTCAAAAAAAATTTTTATTTGAAAAAAAATATTATCATTCAGCTGATTATGATTTTTTTGCAAAACTACATAAAAAAAAATATAAATTTAAATTTATTAATAAAAATTTATCCATTTGTATGTCTAATGGTGTTGTAGATAGAAAAAGATATATAACTTTATACCAAAATTTACTAATTTCTCTCAAATACTTCAAAAACTCTCATTCATTAAAACAAATTTTAGTAAAGCTTGTGATAATTAGTATTCAATTTCCTCTTTTTTTTATTAAACTAATTGTCCCCAGAGCTGTTATAGAATATTTGTTGAGAAAGAAGTATCTTATCAGTCACTGACAATATATAAAATGAAAAAAGTCAGTATAATTTTATCAGCATTTAATATTCACACAGGAGGAGGTCTTGTTTTATTATCTTCGTTATTTAAAAATAATTCTATTAAAAAGTTCATATTAGATTATCGAATAAAAAAAAGAATAAAAATAAATAAGAAATATATTTTTATAAAAAAAAAAATCTTCGATAGATTATTTTATTTTCATGAAAATATAACTAATAAAAATGCTACACATCTTATATGTTTTAATAATTTGCCACCAATTATTAAACCAAAATTAAAAGTAATATTATTTATTCAAACATTTTATTTTTTTTCAAACATACTTAATTATAAATTTAATCTCTACACTACTCTTAGAATATATTTTGAAAAAATATGGTTTAGATTAGGAATTGTTAATGTCGATGAAATTTGGATTCAAACACCAACTATGAAAAAAAGACTTAAAAATTACCTGAAGAAAATTAATTTAGAAAATAAAATAGTTATAAAAGAAAAGCCATTAGCTGATCAAAAATTATTGAATATTTTGAAAAAGAAGAAAACAGAAAATAAAAAAATAAATAAAAACAATTTTTTCTATCCAGCCGATTCTGCAGGACATAAAAATCATGAAAGATTAATTTTAGCTTTTTCAAAAATTAAAAAGCCTTTTAAATTATTCTTAACAATAGATAAAAACTCATTTGAAAAACATATGAATAATATAAACTACAAGGATCAAAAAAAATTTATTAATCTGAATACTTTAACTAGAAATAAAGTATTATCTTTATTTAAAAATAAAATAGGTGCATTGATATTTCCTTCTTTAGATGAGAGTTTTGGAATTCCATTGATAGAAGCATGTTTATTTAAAAAAAATATTTTAGTATCTAATAAAAATTATGCACATGATTTAATTCAAAATGCCATATATTTTGATCCAGAAAGTACTATTTCAATAAAAAATGCTATTAGTAAATACTTAAATAATTCAAATAATTCAAAACCTGAATTAAAAAAAAATATCAATTTTTTATCTGCTAAAAAATTTATTAACGGTGTAAAATAAATGTTTCTGGTAGAGTTTTTAAATAGTTTAATAGTAATAATTTTTTTAATTTGTTTTACTTACTGTATAGGAACAAATTTTTTAAAATTAATAAATATAAATAACAGTTATGCATCATTAATTATTGGTTATTCTTTAATTATAGTGATTACAAGCACACTCTTTTTTTTAGATTTTAAAATTCAAGTAATAAGAAATTTATTATTATTTTTATTTATATTATCTTTGCTTTTTATTTGTAGATACAACTTAAAAGAAAATATCTCAAATCTATTAAAAATTTATTTAAATCAAATACCAATTTATATTTTTCTTTTATTAACCATTTTTGTATATGGGGAACAATTTTATATTTTTAGAGGTAATCATTACGACTCTTTAAATTATACAGCGATGAGTTTACTTTCTACAAACTTTTCTTACTCAGAGATAGATCAAATTCATATGACACAAAGCAATCAATTTTTTCTTGATTTTTCTGGTCTGTTTTTAAACGACAGACCTACAGTTTCTTTGACTGTATCATTATTATATTTACCAAAAATATTAGATTTATTTTTGGTTAATTATATTTTTAAAATATTTTTTTTAGTGCTTGTTCAACAATCTTTTTCTTATTTTTTATATAAAATGTATGAAGATTTTGGAAAAATGAAAATATTTTTAATATCCAACATTTTCACTTTTAGTTTTTTTACTTTATATATATTTGAAATTGATGCTTATTCACAATTAGGATCTTTAGGAATATCTATATTTTTTTTAACTATAATTATTTTCAATGATTTTAAAAATTTTGATATAAATTTAATTATATTCTTATCACTTATTAGCTCTGCTTTTTTTTTAATTTACCCTGAGCAAGCATTTATATATTTTGTTATAACATCTATTTATTTATTATACAGAGACTATAAAAAATTTTATAAAAATATTATTATTTTTTTTCCTCTATTTTTAATTTTAACACTACCATCATTTCAAATTTATGAATTCTTATATAACCAATTAGTATTTTCCAAAGACTTTACAGGAGATTGGTGGGGGTATTTTGGTGCATTTATCCTTGGTAGTCAAAATATAATTCTAGATGAGTCTTATGTCGGCCTCATAAAAGAAACTATTAAAAATTTAGATAAATTTGAAACAATAAAATATATTTATAAGTTAAATACGGAAGAAGAGGGCAAGTATTTTTTCATAAATTTCCTTCCTAGTTTAGTGGGAGCTTATCACATAGATATAATAAAAAATTTTAATTATTTTTTATATTTAATTTTTGTTTCATTTTTAAATTTTACGATTTTATATTTTTTGATAAAAAACTTAAAAATAATAATTAAAAGAAAAGATAATTTATATAGTTTTTTCAAATTTTTAATTATTTTCTATATACTAATAACAAGTATATTTATTCTATTTTCAAATTTTTGGCTTATTATAAAATTTTACTTTTACTTTTCATTTTTTGTTTTCATCATTACTTTCGGATCTTTAGATTTAAGTTCAAAAAAAGAAAATTTTATTAAAAAATATAATTTTTTGTTAATTCTTTGTATACTTATTTTTCCAATTTATAAATATTCCAATTTCAATAATGGTATTGGCACATATGATTCAATGCCATCGGTGATGAATAAATATTATAAAATTAATTATAATTTAAAAATAAACAAAACTAAGATTGACAGTTGTGATAAACTATACGTAATACAAAGAAATAAAATATTAGATAGTTTTGTTGCTGCAAGATTATTATATTATAAAAAAGAATTTCAATTTATAGTTAATAATAAAGATGTAAAAAAATGCAAAATTTAGATATTTCAATAGTTACCCCAGTATTTAATGAAGAAAATAATATTGAACCTTTTTTAAAAAAAATTGAGGAAATATTAATTAAGTTGACTAACTCTTATGAAATAATTTTTGTAATGGATCCTTCCTCTGATAGAACAGAAGATATTATAAAAAGTCATGCGTTAAAAGATAAAAAAATTAAACTTATAAAATTATCAAGAAGATTTGGACAACCATCTGCAACTTTAGCAGGTATTCATAATTCAAGAGGAGATAGAGTTGTTGTAATTGATGTAGATCTTCAGGATCCACCTGAGGCTATTATAGAAATGAATAAAAAAATGGATGAAGGCTATGAGGTTGTTTTTGCAAAAAGATCTTCCAGAGAAGGTGAAACATTTTTTAAAAAAAAATTATCAGATTTTGGTTACTGGTTGATTAACTCACTAACTGAATTAAATATTCCAAAGGATGTAGGCGACTTTAGAATGATGAGTAAAAAAGTAGTTGGCCATTTGAAAGAATTAAAAGAAAAACATGGATTTTTAAGAGGTTTGGTCTCTTATGTAGGGTTTAAACAGAGTGAGGTTATTTTTAATAGACTTCCTAGAAAAAATGATAAATCAAAGTACAACAAATTTACAGGTTCTTTAAAAATAGGTTTAAATGGATTGATTTGTTTTTCTGAAAAGCCATTGCAAATTTTAAATTTAATTGGAATAATTATACTAACAATTAGTTTTTTTTTAATACTATCAATATTTTTTCATAACATTAGATTTTTTGAAATAATTATTTTATTATTATTTGGTCTCGTATTTTTGAGTATGGGAATTACTGGTGAATATATTTCTAGAATATATGAGGAGGTAAAGGACAGGCCTCAATTTATAATCGATGAAAAAATAAATTTTTAATAATGTATAGAGTAGTTGTTATTTTTAAATCACTGTTGATTTTAAATCCTTCTAACATATAAAATAATGAAATCTATTTTAACCAGAAAAGAAAACGCGATCCTTCTTAATACAATAGATCCTAAAAAAATAGCTGAAAAATGGAAAAACGATTTAGCAATTGATGTTGGTGAAAAATTTAAAAACCTTCAGAAAATAAATTATTGGCATTGTAAAACAACTGGTTTTAGATGGTATGAACCAAAAGAGGCAGCAGGTGATAAAAATTTGTATGAACAACTAGAAAAATATGAATGGTATTATATGAAAGATAAGTGGGAATTTTATAAAGCATTAAATTTAATTCATAAAAAAAGTAAAATTTTAGAAATAGGGTCAGGTGAAGGTCATTTTTTAAAAGCTGCGCAACAAAAAAAACATTATGTGGAAGGAATTGAATTCAATTCAAAAAGTGCAGCTAGAATTAGGTCATTAGGATTTAAGATTTATGAAATATCATTAAACAATCTAAATAAAAAAATTGACAAACATTATGATGTTATCTGCTCTTATCAAGTATTAGAGCACGTTTCAGACCCTTTAGAATTTATTAAAGAAACAATAAATTTATTAATTCCTGGAGGTAAAATAATCTTTTCTGTTCCTAATGGAGAAGTAATGAGAAAAATTGATAATGGTAACGATACCTTGTTAAATCAACCACCTCACCATATGGGTCATTGGGATAAAAATGTTTTTTTTGCCCTTGAAAAAATTTTACCACTAAAAGTAAAGTCATTTCATTATGAGCCTATTGCAAACTACCACACTGAATGGATAATAAATGGTTATTTAAGAAAGAAATTTCATTTTTTAGGAAAAACTTTTTCAAGAATATTATTCAATCGATATTCAACATTACCTCTACAGTGGTTAGTAAAAATGGGTTTAAAAAAATACATACCAGGCCATACACTTCTTGTAGAATTAGAAAAAAATAAAAATTAATGAAAGATTTAATAAATTTTTAATTATGTGCGGAATAGTCGGTATTTTTGATCCACAATCGTCATCTGAAAATCAAAAAAAAAAATTAAAAATTGTTTATCCATTTTTCATCACAGAGGTCCTGATGAAAATGGTTTTTTTTCAGACGAAAAAAATCATTTCACAATAGGGATGAATCGTCTTTCTATATTAGATATAAAAAATGGGCAACAGCCACTATTTTCACAAGACGGTAGATATTGTATTATTTTTAATGGTGAAATTGTTAATTCAGAAGACTTGAAAATTAAATTAAAAAAAAAAGGTATAACTTTTAAAACTAAAAATTCAGATACAGAAGTTCTTTTAAACATGCTAATTACTTTTGGTGAAAGTTGTTTAAAAGATTTAAATGGAATGTTTGCTTTTTGTTTTTACGATCTTTTAAAGCGGAAAATTTTTTTAGCTAGAGATAGATTTGGTATTAAGCCTCTTTATTTTTTTTTTCAAAGTAACATTTTTGCTTTTGCTTCTGAATTAAAAACATTAACAAACTTATATGAAAATCAGTTGGAAATTAGCAATCAAAGTTTTTCAGACTACTTAAGTTTAATGTATATACCTTCACCAAATACAATTTTTAAAAATATATTTAAATTAGGAGCTGGAGAAAAAATACATTTTGGAATTGATGAAAAAAAGATTGTTATTAAAAAATGGCACAAGCATTCATTCAAAATTGATGAAAGTATTGACGAAGCGTACGCAAAGTCACAAATTCAAAAATTAGCTAAGAAAGCAATACTTAGATGGACCCAATCAGATGTTCAAATATGTAATTCATTATCAGGAGGAATAGACTCTTCAGTTATTTCATCATTATTAGGTAATCAAAAATTTGATCTTGTTAATTTTTCAATAGGATTTTTGAATAAGGATGACGAAATTTTTGACGAAATAAAATTAGCAAAAAAAGTTTCAAATCAATGGTGTCAAAAACACTTTATTAAAAAAATCAATCCAGAGGAGATAATAGATAAAATTGATTTTATTCTTGAATCAATTCATGAGCCATACGGTGGAGGCTTACCATCCTGGAACGTTTATCAAGAAATTTCTAAAAACTATAAAGTTGCACTTAATGGTACTGGAATTGACGAGTTTTTTGGTAATTATGGAAAATGGGACAAATTAAATACTTTTTTTGAAAATGAAGTTTCATTTCAAACATTTGAAAAAAAATTCTTTAATTTGAGATACTATGCATCTTCGTTTGAAAAACAAAAAATTTTAAATTTTAGATTAGATAATATAGAGTCCACCTCATCAAAATTTTTTAAAATATATCAAGAATACGAAGGAACAATTAAAGATAAAAGCGCATTACTTGATATAAAAACTCAGTTACCAGATGAATTTTTACAAATTTGTGATAACTTTTCGATGTCACATAGTTTAGAAGCAAGACCACCTTATTTAGACAATGACTTTACAGATTTTTTATTTACAATTCCATCAAGTGTGAGGGTTGGTGATAAGCAAAATTTAAAAAAAATATTTGTCGATAGTTTTGCTGATATTTTACCAAATGAAATTGTTAATGCAAAAAAAAGAGGCTTTATATTACCAATAGAGAGATGGTTAAAAGGACCTTTAAAACCAATTCTTAAAAAATACACGTCTGTCAAAAAAATTGATCAACATGGTTTATTTAATAAGAATGTATATGAAAATAAAATTGAGCCTTTTTTAAATAGATCTTTCTTTTCATCAAAGTTTGATAAGTTTCATAGACAACAAACCCAGGTATGGAGTTTACTAATGTTTCAATTGTGGTTTGAAAAAAGCATAAATAATAAAAAAATAGAAATTTAGAATGAAAGTAATGCTTTTATCTTACATGGATAATCATGGTGCAGGAAATGCTGCAAAAAAAATTTACCAAATGTTAATAAAAAATAATATTGAAGCAGAACTGTATGTAAAAAAAAAAAATTTTCAAGATAGTAAAAAATTTATTTTAAAAAGTTATAAAAATAAATTACATGAACTTTCATTTGACGTTTTTAATTATTTAACAAATAGATTAATCAATAACAGGTTTTGTTCTCAAGATTATAGAAGCTTATCCTGGTTCAATAGCCCTTATGTAGAATCAATAAATAATTCTAGATTTGATATAATTCAATTAAATTGGATTAATAATTTTCTTTCTATAAGTGATATAGGAAAAATAAAGAAACCATTAGTATGGAGATTCTCAGATATGTGGCCGATTCTGGGGGCAAAACATTATGTAAATAAAAAAATGGATTTTAATTTAGGTTTTTTTAATTATCTAGAAAAAAAAAATATTTATAAAAAACAAAAATATTGGAAAAATAAAATTAATATCATTGCCCCTAGTAAGTGGCTTAAAAATCAAATTCAGGCTAGTAATTTAATGCATGATTGGCCAATAAGTGTAATTTATACACCAATTAATACTGATATTTTTAGCCCATTAGATAGGTCTAAAATTAGATCTGAATATAAAATAAGTAATCATAGAGTATTAATTTTTGGAGCTGACAATTTATTAGATAAGAGGAAAGGTTTGGATATGTTACTAGACGTATTTAAAAAAAAATTAATAAACCAAAAAAATGAATACACATTATTTATTTTTGGCAAAGGTAAAATTAAAGAAAAAAAAATTAATAACTTAAATATTATTAATTTTGGATATTTAAAAAATAAAATTGAAATCAATAAATTATTTAATGCAGCAGATGTTATGATTTTACCATCATTTATAGATAATTTACCACAAATAGGATTAGAAGCCCAAACTAGTGGACTGCCAATAATAACATTTAGAAATTCTGGACTTGAAGAGTTAATTATGGAAAATGAAACAGGTTTGTTCACAAAAAAAGAAGACCCAATTAGTTTAAGCTATGAAATATCAAATTTTTTTAATAACACTGAAGATGTTTCAAAATTTAGAATAAATTCAAGAGATAGATCTTTGTCTCAATGGAGTGAAGAAGTTGTGTTTAAAAAGTACGAAAATTTGTATCAAAAAATTTTAAATAAAAATTGTTAAAATGAAAAGAGTTGTAGTTACAGGTTGTTCAGGTTTTATCGGAAGTCATATGGCTGAAAAATTAGTTTCAGAAGGATATTCTGTTACAGGAATAGATAATTTAAGCACTGGAAAAATTCAATTTCTTTATAATTTAAAAAATAAAAAAAAATTTAAATTTATAAAAACTGATTTATATCATTCAAATATAAATAAATATTTTAAAAATCATAATGCTGTTTTTCATTTTGCAGCAAATGCTGATGTAAAAGATGGACTGAAAAATCCAGATAAAGATCTTAAGCAAAATACAATTGTTACTTTTAAAGTGTTAGAAGCAATGAGAAAAAATAAAATAAAGAATATTTTTTTTTCCTCAACAGGATCAATTTACGGTGAGCCAAATAAATTTCCAACTCCGGAAAATGATAAATTTCCAATCCAAACTTCTTTATATGGTTCTTCAAAACTAGCTTGTGAGGGTTTAATTCAAGCATATTCAGAAGGATATAAAATTAATTCATTCATTTTTAGATTTGTATCAATATTTGGTCCCAGGTATACCCACGGTCATTTATATGATTTTTATAAACAACTAAAAAAGAACCCAAAAAAATTAGTAGTTTTAGGAAATGGATATCAGTCTAAGTCTTATCTTAATGTATCTGACTGTGTTTCAGCAATTTTTAAAATTTATAAAAAAAAAATGAATGGAACCCATGTTTATAATTTAGGTTTAAATAAATTAATTACTGTTAGAGAATCAATTAAGATATTAACAAAGTATTTAAATTTGGATCCAGTTATAAAATTTGGAAAAGCAAAACGTGGGTGGATTGGAGATAGTCCCAAAATTCTTTTAGATATTAAAAAAATAAAAAAAACAGGCTGGATACCAAAAAAAACAATTAAAGAAAGTATCCACGAAACTGTTGAATATTTTAAAAAAAATGATTGGGTGTTTAAATAATGAAAATTGCGATTGTAGGTTTATGGCACTTAGGTACTATTACTTCCCTTTGTTTAAGTAAAATTGGGCATAAGATTGAGGCATATGATGAAGATAAAAAATTAATTGAAAATTTTAACAAAAAAAATCCCCCAATTACTGAACCAGGGGTACAAAAATTATTAAATTTACAAATAGACAAAAATTTAAGTTTTAATTCAAAATTAAAAGACCTAGTAAATCACAATATTGTTTGGATATGCTTTGACACCAAAATAAATGATAAAGATATTAGTGACGAAATTTTACTATTCCAAAAAATAAAAAAAATTCTTCAATTTGTTAAAAAAGGATCAATAATACTTATTTCATCACAATTATCCTTAGGAACAATTAAAAAATTAGAGCTATTTGATAATTTATATTTTAAAAAAAAATTAATATTTGTTTATATTCCAGAAAATTTAAGACTTGGGAAATCTATTAAATTATTTTTAAAACCTGAGAGGATGGTAATAGGTATAAGAGATAATAGTATTTATAAAAATAAAATTTATAAAGTTTTAAAGAAGATTAATTGTAAAAAATATTTAGTTAGTCCGGAAACAGCAGAAATTTCAAAACATGTTATAAATAGTTTTTTAGCTTGTTCGATTTCATTTATTAATGAGATTAGTCAAATCGCTAAAATTTATAAGGTTGACTTTAATGATTTACAAAACTGTATTAAGTCTGATAGAAGACTTGGTAAATATTCGTATTTAACGCCAGGCACACCATTTTCAGGTGGCACACTTGCTCGAGATCTAAATTTTTTAAATAAAATATCAAATAAATATAAAACAAATAATATTTTAATTAATTCAATTTACAAAAGTAACAATATGCACTCTATGTGGGTGAAAAATATTTTAAAAAAATATATAAAAAGTAAAAAAACCTCTATTCTTCAAATTGGCTTGGGTTACACTAACAACTCATCTACTTTAAGAAGGTCATTTCCATTCCAAATTTTTAAATATATAAATAAAAAATGTAGTGTAAAAATATTTGATGAATATATTAGAATAAATTCAAAAGAAGCAGATAAATATAAAAATAATTTTATTAAAATTAATCAAAAAAAACAAAAAAATGTATTTAATATAATTTTAATCTTTAGCAAACTAAAAAATAATACATTAATTAATAAGTTAAAATTAAAAAAAAGTTTGATAATTGATGTCAATTCTGAAAATAAAAGATTTTTTAATAACAATAGACTAAATTATATATCCTATGAAATTTAGTCAAAAAAAACAAACAATCTTAATTACTGGAGCAAACCAGGGTTTAGGTTTTGAAATTGCAAAATATTTCGCACAAAAAGATAAAAAACTAATTTTATGTGGAAGAACTAAAAAATTAAATAAGATTGCAAAAAAAAAACTAAATCAACTTAACAATAAAGATATTTTTTTTTATAAACTTGATATTAGTAAAAAAAATGATGTTGATAAATTTTATTCTAAAATATTTAGAAAATTTAAAAAAATCGATGTTTTAATAAATAATGCAGGTATATATGGACCAAAAGGATATACACATTTAGTAGATTGGAATGAACTTATTAAAACAATTAATATTAATTTAATTGGTTCAATTTATATGATTAGAAAAATACTTCCTCATTTTAAAGATAAAAAAAGTGGAAGGATAATCCAAATGTCTGGAGGTGGTGCTTCCTCTTCTTTCCCTTTTTTTTCATCTTATTCGATTAGTAAAGTTGGGATAGTTAGATATGTTGAGAATATAGCTGAGGAGTATAAAAAATATAAAATATTTGCAAATTCAGTGGCGCCGGGGCCAGTTAATACTAGAATGCTCAATGAGGTATTAGAAGCTGGACCAAATAAAGTTGGTAAAAAATTTTATGAAAAATCAATCAAACAACTTAAAAATGGTGGAACAGATATAAGCAAAATTATTTCACTTATTGATTTTCTTTCATCAAATAAAAGTAATGGAATATCAGGAAAATTAATAAGTGCACTGTGGGATAATTGGATAGATTTTAAAAAAAATCGTAAAATATTAAAAAAATCAGATGTTGGTACTTTAAGGAGAATTGCAGGTAGAGATAGAAAATTAAATTTTTTTGACATCTAAAGTATTACTACCTATAAAATCTCATGAAGGTTGGAATAATAGGATGTGGTCTTATAGGATACAAAAGAGCAAGTGCCTTAAACAAGTCACAAATAATTGGCTGCTTTGATAAAAATAAGAAATCATCTAAAAAGTTTTCAAAAAAATTTAATTGTTTAGATTTCAATTCTGTCAATGAATTAATTGGAAATAAAAATATAGATGCTGTTTTTATTTGTACGTATCATGATAGCTTATTTGAATATTCCTCTCTATGTTTAGAAAATAAAAAACACATTTTAGTAGAAAAACCAGGCTCTAAAAACCTTAATCAGATAAATAAACTAATAAAATTATCTAAAAAATATAAAAATTTAAAAATACACGTTGGGTACAATCATAGATTTCATCCTTCAGTAATACTAGTAAGAAAAATTATAAGTAAAAAAAATTTAGGTAAAGTAATGTATATAAGGGCTCGTTATGGTCATGGGGCACGCTTGAATTATCAGAAAGAGTGGAGAATGAGAAAAAATATATCAGGTGGAGGAGAATTGATCGATCAAGGAGCACATATAATTGATTTATCAAGATTATTCCTAGGAAAACTTTATCTGAAAAAATCCCTGCTAAAAAATTTTTTTTGGAAATCAAATGTTGATGATAATGCTTTTTTAATACTTGGTGCTAAAAAAAATGAAAAAGTTGCATTTCTCCATTGTTCTTGTACAGAGTGGAAAAATAAATTTTCTTTTGAAATATTTTTAGAATATGGAAAGTTACAAATCAACGGACTTGGTGGTAGTTATGGAACTGAAACTTTGACTTTTTATAAAATGAAAAAAAAAATGGGATTACCGAGTATTAAAATTTGGAAATTTAATTCTAAAGATGATTCTTGGAAAAAAGAGATTAACTACTTTAGTAGAATGATAAAAGAGAAGAAGGAAAGTGAAAGTGATATTTATAATGCTTATGAGAACATGAATATTATTAATAAGTGCTATTCACAAAATAAATTATGATTATATGTAGAAGTCCGTTAAGAATTTCTCTAGGTGGTGGAGGGACAGATATTCCTTCATATTACAAAAAATATGGAGGTAGAGTGATCTCTGCAGCAATAAATAAATATGTTTTTACAACAATTATTGTGCCTTATGTTGATGGTATATTTCTAAAATATTCAAATTCTGAAAATATAAAAAAAATATCAAATATTAAACATCCTATTATTAGAGAGGTACTTAAAAATTATAAAAATCTTTCAAAAAGAATTGAAATAACAACACTTGCAGATATTCCATCTGGAACAGGCTTAGGTTCTTCAGGAAGCTTTACAAATTCACTCATTAAAGCACTGCAAGAACTTGAAAATCAAAAAGTAAGCCCCAAAGATTTAGCAGAAGAGTCTTGCAAGATTGAGATTAATCAACTTAAGAGGCCTGTTGGAAAACAAGATCAATATATTTCTTCATTTGGAGGATTAAAAAATTTTAAATTTAATAAAAATGGAAATGTAAATGTAAAAAATGTTAATATTAAAAAAAAAACTATAACAAAATTAGAAAATAATTTATTGCTTTTTTTTACAGGTTTTACAAGATCATCGTCAAAAATACTCAGCAAACAAGATAGTCAAACAAAGAGAAGTGAAAGTAAGATTATAGAAAACTTACATGAGGTGAAAAAAATAGGTGATATTACTAGTAAATTATTTGAAAGAGGTAATCTATATGAATTTGGACAATTAATGAATTATCATTGGAAAAAAAAACTTGAGAGGTCAAAAGAAATTTCAAATAAAAAAATTAATTTTATGTATGAAGAAGCTTTAAAAAATGGAGCAGTTGGTGGAAAATTGGTTGGTGCTGGTGGTGGAGGTTTTTTGATGTTTTATACAGAGGATAAAGAAAAATTAAGGACTAAAATGAGAAAGTTGAAGATTAATGAATTAAAATTTAATTTTGACTATGAGGGGACTAAAATTCTTTGAAAATATTTCCACAACTAATTCTTTTATGTGGAGGATATGGTAAAAGAGCTAGAAAAATTTATAAAAATAAACCTAAAATTCTTTTCCCCATAAATGGTAAACCTTTTATTTATTGGATATTAAAAAATTTAGAAAATAAAGGGATAAAAAAAATAATTTTATGTACAGGATATAAATCTAATTTGATTCAAAAGTACATTAAGAAAGAGAAAAAAAATTTTAATATAAGTATTAGAATATCATTTGAGAATCCAAAAAAATTAAATGGAACAGGTGGAGCAATTAAAAAAAATTATAAACACTTAGATGATAATTTTTATTTAATGTATGGAGATACATTTTTGTTTTTAGAATTAGAAAAAATGAAAAAAAAATTTTTATTGAAAAAAAAACCTATATTAATGTCAGTATTTAAAAATAAAAATTATCATAATTCTAATAATGTCTGCTTAAAGAGAGATTATTTGTTATATGATAAAATAAATAATCATAAAATGGACTATATTGATTATGGTATAATGATTTTTAAGAAAAAAATTTTTAAAAATATATCTTCTAGAAGTTTTGATCTTGCAAAATTATTAAATTACCAATCTAAAAAAAAACAAGTCTCTTATTTGATTAAAAAGAAAAGTTTCTTTGAAATAGGTGATCCAAAAAGCTATAAGAATACAGTAAAAAATTTTAAAAAAATATATAATGAAGTTTATAAATAATTATTTAAAGGAATTAGAAACTATAATAAAGAATTTGGATAAAAATTCTATTAACTTATTTGTAAAAAATTTAAAAATTTTAAAAAAAAACAAAGGAAGATTATTTATAATAGGTGTTGGCGGTAGTGCAGGAAATGCATCTCATGCTGTTAATGATTTTAGAAAAATTTGTGAGATAGAATGTTATACTCCAACTGATAATGTGTCAGAACTAACAGCTAGAACTAACGATGAAGGTTGGGAAAATACAATACATCCTTATTTGAGAGTTTCAAAATTAAATCAAAAAGATGTAATTCTTATATTTTCTGTGGGAGGTGGTAACAAGAAAAAAAATATTAGTACAAATATAGTTAGAGCTATTGATTATGCAAAAAGCAAAAAAGCAAAAATTTTATCTATAGTTGGAAGATCCGATGGGTATGCTGCTAAAAAATCTGATTGTTGTTTTGTTTTACCCGAAATAAATAAAAAATTATATTTAACTCCTTTTGCAGAGACTATACAGCCGTTGATTTGGCATTTATTAGTAACCCACCCAGATTTGCAAAAAAATAAAACCACATGGTAATTAATGAGAAAATGTTTTTTTTTCGACAGAGATGGAGTGTTGAATAAATCTATTGTTAAAAAGGGTAAACCATACAGTCCAATAAAACTAAATGAATTAATTATAGACGAAGATGCTGCACATATAATTAAATATTTAAGATCAAAAAATTTTCTTATAATTGTTGTCACTAATCAGCCTGATGTAAAAAGAAAAAAAGTATCTAAGGATTTTATAATATCTATTCACAGAATATTAAAAAAAAATTTGAAATATGACGATCTTTATGTATGTTACGAAGATAACAATAATTCATTTTATAGAAAACCAAAACCAGGTATGTTGCTTTCAGCAAAAAAAAAATGGTCAATTGATTTTAAGAGAAGTTTTTTGATTGGTGATAGATCTAAAGATATAAAAGCCGGTTTAAGTGCTGGAGTAAAAACAATTTTTTTAGATAATGGTTATCAAGAAAAAAAACCAATGTTTAGTCATTACAGAATTAAAAAATTAAAGGAAATAAAAAAAATAATATGAAAAAAAAATTGAAAAAACTTAAAATTGAAATATTTGCTGATGGCGCAGATAAAAAATCAATGATTCATCTGAATAAACAAAAAATAATTAAGGGTTTAACAACCAATCCTTCTTTAATGAGAAAAGCAGGTATCAAAAATTATTTAAAATTTTCAAAAGAAATCTTAACCAAAATTAAAACAAAATCTATATCATTAGAAATTTTTGCTGATGATGAAATTGAAATAGAAAGACAAGCAAGAATAATTACTGCCCTAGGAAAAAATGTATATGTTAAAATCCCTATTATGAATACAAAAGGAAAGTACTTGTTTTCTTTAATCAAAAAACTTTCAGACGAAGGTATAAAAATTAATGTGACAGCAATTTTTACAATTAAACAGGTAAAACAGCTAGTGAATTATTTAAATCCTAATACAGATTGCTATATCTCAATATTTGCTGGAAGAATAGCAGATACAGGTAATGATCCATCTCCAATAATTATTTTAGCTAAAAAACTTATTAAAAATAATAAAAAATTTAAAATTATATGGGCTAGTACAAGAGAAATATTAAATATTTTTCAGGCAGATAAATTGGGATGCCATATAATTACAGTTGGTCATGATTTTATCAAAAAATTAGAAAATATAGATTACAATTTAGAAAAGTATTCTTTAGATACAGTAAATCAATTTTATATTGACGCAAAAAAGTCAAATTACAAAATTTAAGTGAATAATTATTTTAAAAATAAAACTATACTAATAACTGGTGGCACTGGTTCTTTTGGAAGCACGTTTACCAAGTATTTATTATATAAAAATCTTGGATTTAAGGAGATTAGAATCTTTAGCAGGGATGAAAAAAAACAATTTGATTTTAGAAACAAATATAATGATCCTAGAGTAAATTTTTTTATCGGTGATGTTAGAGAATATAATTCAGTTCTCGATGTTATGGAAAATGTGGATTATGTTTTTCATGCTGCAGCGCTTAAACAGGTGCCATCTTGTGAGTTTTATCCCTTAGAAGCTGTAAAAACTAATATTGAAGGGACAAATAATATATTAACTGCAGCTAATAGAACTAAAGTAAAAAAAATAATTTGTTTGAGTACAGATAAAGCAGTTGAACCTGTAAACGCTATGGGTATGTCAAAAGCATTAATGGAAAAAGTGATAATGGCAAAATCAAGAAATATAAGAAAAGACCTAGCATTTTGCATTACTAGATATGGAAATGTTATAGGTTCTAGAGGCTCTGTAATACCAACGTTTGTTAACCAAATTAAATCAAACAATAAAATAACAATTACAGATCCAACTATGACTAGATTTATGATGACACTTGATGAAGCTGTTGAACTTGTATTGTACGCTTTTACAAATGGTAAGAATGGTGATTTATTTATCAAAAAATCACCAGGAACAACTGTATCTATAATTTCAGAAGCATTGCGTAAATTTTACAAAATAAAAAAGAATATAAGAATAATTGGAACTAGAGTAGGGGAAAAAAAACATGAAAAACTTTTGAGTACAGAAGAAAAAAGAATTTCAAAAGATTTAGGCAAATATTTTAAAATCAATGTTCATTCTAAAAAAGTTGAGTTCAAGAATTTTTATACAGTTGGCAAAAAGTCTCCACAAACAGAAGATTATAGATCTGATAATACAGAACAGCTAAATGTAGATCAAACTTTGAATTTGCTAAAAAAAAGTGGAGTGTTGTAATTTATTCAAATGAATGTTGTTTTAACTGGTAATAGGGGATTCATTGGAAAAAATTTAGAGATTAACTTAAGACTAAATAAAAATATTAATCTTGACGTAATAAACAGAAAAACAAAACAATCAAAAGTATTAAAATTAGGTAAAAATTGTGATGTATTAATACATGTAGCAGGGTCTAATAGACCATCTAAAAATTATCATTTTAAAAGAGACAACATAAAGCTAACCAAAGATTTAATAAACTCATTAAATAAAAAAAAAAAAAATAAAAAAATTATTTTTTTTTCAACTTCTAAATATAATGAAAATAGTCAATATGGATTGTCAAAAAAAAAGGCAGAGCAAACTATAATTCAACAATCAGAAAAAAAAAATTATAATTATATTATATTTAGATTTCCTAATGTTTTTGGAAAATGGTGTAAACCTAATTATAATTCTTTTTTATCTACAATATTTTTTAATATTGTTAGAAATAAAAAAATTAAAAAAATATCCCCTACAAAAAAAATTAATTTAGTTTATATAGATGATGTTATTGAACTAACTAGTAGGTATTTAAAATATAAAGGAAAATCTAAAATCCTTAATGTAAAAGGAAGCAAGTACAACCTCAAAAAACTTTGTTTAAGAATAGAAAACTTGTGGAAAGATTACCAATTAAATATGCATGATAATACAGCTACAGGTTTTGATAGGAAGCTTTTTTCAACAATGATCTCCTACCTACCAGTAAAAGATATTGTAAAAAAAATGAATGGACATATAGATAAGAGAGGTTCTTTTTACGAATTCTTAAAAACAAAGAAAAGTGGTCAATTTTCATTTTTTACAATAAATAAAAATAAAGAAAGAGGTGGTCATTTTCATAACACTAAAAATGAAAAATTTGTTATTTTGTATGGAAAAGTAAATTTTAAAGCTAACAATTTAAGTGGCAAAGAAACATTTTCAAAAGTTTTAACTTCAGAAAAATTGTGCACTATATCATCTTTGCCAGGTTGGGTGCATACCTTTAAAAATATTGGTAACACTAAGGCAATAGTAGCTGTTTGGGCAAATGAAACGTTAAATAAATTGAAAATGGATACTTATAAATTTTAAATGTTAAAAAAAATTAAAGTAATAACAGTTGTTGGCACAAGACCAGAGATTATTAGGTTGTCATCTATAATAAAAAAGTTTGATAAAAATTTTGATCACAAAATAGTTTTTACAGGACAAAACTTTTCAAAAGAACTTTCAACTAATTTTTTTAATAATTTTAAAATTAAACCAAATGTATTTCTTAAAATAAATAATAAAAACCCTTTCAATGCAATCGGAGAAATGATTATAAAATTAGATAAAATTCTTGATGAATTTAATCCTGATTGTTTTTTTATAGTTGGAGATACAAATTCAGCTTTATCAGCTATAGTTGCCAAAAAGAAACAAATACCAGTTTTTCATTATGAAGCTGGAAACAGATGTTTTGATGAAAGAGTTCCAGAGGAAATTAACAGAAAACTAATAGATACACTGTCAGACGTTAATTTAACATATAGTGAGTCTTCTAAGCTTAACCTTATAAGAGAAAACTTTCCCTCGGATAGAATATTTAATGTTGGCTCACCACTTTTTGAAGTTTTTCAAGATAATAAAGAAAAAATTCAAAAAAGCAATATTTTAAAAAAATTAAAACTTAAGGAAAAAGAATATATCGTTTTAAGTTTGCACAGAGAAGAGAATATTGAGAATAAAAGGAATTTAGATAAAATAATCAATTCTTTAAATTATCTAGCAGAGAGGATGAAAAAAATAATTATTTTTTCTACCCATCCAAGAACAAAAAACAAACTTAAGCATTATAATTTAAATAAACTAATTAAGGTCTATGCACCTTTCGATTTTTTTTCCTACAATAAGCTTCAAACCTCCTCTTTAGTTGTTATTTCGGACAGCGGAAGTATATCTGAAGAATCTCATATTCTGAATATTCCAGCTGTTAATTTAAGAGAAACTCACGAAAGACATGAGGCTATGGAAAATGGTGTCTTAATTATGTCAGAATTTGAAAAGAAAAATTTATATAGAAATATTGTTTATACCATAAATAATCATTATGAATTTAGACCTCACTCAATAAAAGATTATGAACAAAAATATCCTTCCTTAAAAATAGTAAAAATTATTTCAAGCTACATTAACTATGTGAATAAAAAGATTTATTTTAAAAATTAATGAAATATTTGGTTATTTCACAATATTTTTGGCCAGAAAATTTTAAAATTAATGATATTGTTGGAGAGCTTAGCAGATATAATTCTGTAGATGTTGTTACCTCTTACCCCAATTATCCAACTGGTGAAATTTTTAAACATTTTAAAAATAATAAAAAAAAATATAACAAATACTTAGGAGCAAAAATTTATCGAGTTCCTCAAATTTCTCGAGGTGCTGGATCTAAATCAAGAATACTATTGAATTATTTATCTTTTTTATTCTTTTTATTAATACTTAGTCCTAAATTTTATTTTAAAAAATACGATAAAATCTTTGTTTTTGCACCATCTCCTGTTTTAGTTGGCTTGATTGCACTTATTATATCTAAATTTAATAATGCTAAATCATATATTTGGGTTCTAGATTTATGGCCAGATATTCTTAAAGAACTTAACATTATAAGATCAAATTTTGTTCTTAGATTATTAAACTTCACAATAAATTTTATGTATAAAAAATTTGATATAATTTTAGTTCAATCCAAATCCTTCAAAAAAATTATAGAAAAAAAAATCGAAAATAAAAAAAAGATAGTATATTTTCCATCTTGGACTGATGATGTGGGATTTAAAAAAAAAAAATTTCAAACTGATAATAAACAAATAAATATTCTTTTTACTGGTAATTTAGGTTATGCACAGAATTTAAGTATTACATTTGAAGTTTCAAAAATGTTATTAAAAAATAAAGTTAAAAATTTTAAGTGGATATTTGTTGGCGATGGAAGATACAAAAAAAATTTTAGAAAGCTTGTCAAAGAAAATGATTTAGATGATTTCTTTGATTTTTATAAACATCAAAAAATTGAAAACTTAAAAAAATTTTATAAGAAATCTAATATATGCTTTATTTCCTTGAAGAGTGGAAAAGTACTTAATTCAACTATACCAGCTAAACTTCAAACATATATGTCAATTGGAATGCCTATTCTTGGATCTATATCTGGTGAAACTAATGAAATTATAAAAAAGTCTAAATGTGGCCTTGTTAGCGATTCAGAAGATAAATTAAATCTTTTTAAAAATATAAAAAAAATTATAAACGTGAGAGGTTTAAAATTAAAAAATATGAGTAATAATAGTTTAAATTATTATATGAAAAATTTTAACAAAAAAAACGCATTAAAAATTTTATTTAAGACTCTTGAAATATGAAAACAATAATTATAACAGGCTCTTGTGGTTTAATAGGACACGAATTATCAAATTTTTTCTTAAGAAAAAACTTTAGGGTTATTGGAATTGACAACAACTTTAGAAAATTTTTTTTTGGCAGTAAAGCCTCCGTTAAATGGGTGGAAAAGATTTTAATAAAGAAGAAAAATTACTTTCATTATAAAATTGATATCAGGAATAAAAAAAATTTAGAAAATAAAATATTTAAAAAAATTAAAAATGTTAAAGGTGTAATTCATTGCGCTGCTCAACCATCACATGATTGGGCAAAAATTGATCCTGAGTTAGATTTTGAGATTAATTCAAAAGCAACAATGAATTTACTTCTATTAACAAAAAAATATTTTCATGAATCTCCATTTGTATATCTCTCTACTAATAAAGTTTACGGTGATAAAATTAATTTAGAGAAATTTAAAGAAAAAAAATATAGGTATGAAATTTCTAAAAAAAGTAAATTTTATAATAAGGGTGTAAACGAAAGTTTTTCTATAGATCAAAGTATGCATAGCCTTTTTGGTTGTTCAAAATTATCTGCTGATTTAATGGTTCAAGAATTCGGTCGTATTTACAAAATGAAAACTGTTTGTTTTAGAGGGGGATGTCTCACTGGCCCAATGCACAGTGGAGCTAAACTACATGGTTTTTTATCTTATTTAGTCAAATGCTATGTAAAAAATGATGTTTATTACATTAATGGTTTTAAGGGTAAACAAGTTAGAGACAATATTCATAGTTTAGATTTAGCAAGAGCAGTGTGGGAATATTTTAAGAAACCAAGATCTGGAGAGGTTTACAATATTGGCGGTGGCAAAAAGTCTAATTGTTCTATTTTAGAGGCCATAAAAATTTGTGAAAATATTGGAAATAAAAAATTTAATTATAAAATTTTAAATAAATCAAGAGATGGAGACCATTTATGGTGGATATCCGATATGAGCAAGTTTAAAAAACATTATCCTAAATGGAAACAAGAATATGACATTAAAAAATTAATAAAGGAAATGTTTGAGTATTTATTATAAAGATGGCATTTTTAAAATTATATTATTTTCTTCCTTTTTTTTTAATTACAGGTCCTTTTTTAAGCGACTTATTAGTGTCTTTAACTTCTTTATTCTTTTTATATTATTTTTTTAAATTCGATAAAAAATTTATTTTAAATAAATTTTCATATTTTTTTATTATATTTTACTTTTTTTTATTATTTGTA
>MDTB01179396.1_pt1 | contig 24449 bp, 20 predicted proteins | sample 811161 | NCBI WGS metagenome assembly MDTB01 (sample SAMN05326650, study PRJNA326480) | marine metagenome | isolation source: seawater | place: Mediterranean Sea | collected 2009
ATGTAGGGGTTTCAATGATTACCTTATTTCAAGTCTTAACCATGTCCAGCTGGGAACAAGTTATGTTGCCATTACAGGATCTTTACTGGTGGGCTTGGATTTACTTTTTCAGCTTCATTATAATTTGTGGGATTACCATGCTAAATTTATTAATAGCAATACTTGTCGATGTGGTTATTAACCAAAAAAAAATCTAGCTAAAGTTTCAAGAACTGGATTATAAATTTATCCATCTGTATATGGTGTCAAAGATTTTATTTCCTCATAGACTTAATCTAATACAAAACAACTCAATTTAATGCTAAATACTCAAAAATCAGTCATAACAAAAAGGTTGAGGATTCAAATCTCACCTCCACAAACAAGCCAAACTCGGTTTTTATATTCAGTTAAATAAAGTCGTATCTAATGATACAATATCCTCTCAATGAAATATAATTATGAACAAATAGTTTCTGTCTTAAAATCTGCTTCTTTGCTAGGCTCAGAAGTTATTATGAATACATTTCTGAAAACTGATATTAATATATCTTTAAAATCAGAAAATAATTATGTTACTGATGCTGATATAAATACTGAGCGAGTTATTATTGAAAGGATAAAGAAAGATTTCCCAAATTCTGGATTTATTTGTGAAGAATCTGGAAATCAAACTTCTTCAGATTCAGATATGAGTTGGATAATAGATCCTATAGATGGGACAAATAATTTTATATCTGGCTACCCGCATTTTTGCATATCAATTGGTGTTCTAATAAATGATAAACTTGTTAGTGGCTCTATTTTTAACCCCATTAGTAATGAATTTTTCCATGCAGTTAAAGGGAAGGGATCATTTTTAAATGGTAAGAAAATAAAAGTTTCCTCAACCAAATCTTTAAGTGATTCAATATTGGGAACTGGTTTTATTATGTCTGATAGAAATTCAATAGATATAAATTTAAAAAATTTGAACAAACTTATTAAGGGTATTAGATCTTTTAGAAGATCAGGTTCCGCTGCATTGGATTTAGCATATGTTGCTTGCGGCAGGCTTGATGGATTTTGGCATTTAGACCTAAAACCTTGGGATATAGCAGCAGGTGCAATATTGGTCCAAGAGGCTGATGGAATCGTTACTGGCTTTAGAAATGAAGATTTTAATCTTTATTCAAAAGATTTGTTAGCATCAAATATAAATATTCACAAAGAAATTATGGATGGTCTTTTTAAAAATGAGTAAAATAGTGGAATATGTAAGAGCAAATAAATTATTTTTAATTTCATTAATCGTTTTTAATTTATTTATTTCATCCTGGAACTATAGTTATTTAATTATCAGTGAAGGGTGGTTCTTGTTGCCTGCTAAATTAATCAATGAGGGCCAATTACCTTACAGAGATTTTTATGCATATCTTCCGCCTTTTTACTATTGGTACTCATACTTTTTATTTTTATTAGGTGATGAGCTTATCTTTAATGCAAGAGTAGCTGGTCAATTAGTATTTTCTTTGATTTTCTATTTTTCCTATGAATTTTATAGAATAAATTTTAATAAAACTGTTTCCTTAATATCAACATTTGTCTCACTTCTAATTTATTTAAATACAAATGCTATATTTACATATGACTTTACTCATCTAGTAACACTTTTCTACTTAATAGCATTCTTTTTTATTCTTAAATCAAAAAAATCAAACTCTTCCGCATTTCTATCAGGTTTTTTTGGTACCCTTCTAGTTCTTACAAAACAAAGTAATGGTTCAGTAATTTTCTTTTTTTTAGTATTTATTTTCTTATTAATCAATAAAGAAAACATCAGAAGGATATACTTGCCTTTTCTTGGAGCACTATTAGCGGGACTACCTTTTCTCATTCATATAATTTCATACGGTGGTCTAGGTGATTTTGTAGATCAAGTCGTATTTCAGGCTGGAAGTACCAAAGGTGGAATCTATCATTCACTAACAACACTGTTTCCTCCGACATCATCTTATTATTCTTTAAATACTTTAAAATATTTTTTATTTGAAATATTTTTTCCACTTTTTATTTTTATCTTTATCTCTATTCGGTCAAATAAAAATTCTTTTTTATGGAAAGATGATTTTAAGAATAATCAAAATTTATGGATACTTTTAAGTCTATTAATTAGTGCGATATTAACGATTTATTTTACATTGCCTAGTATTAAAGATACTCCCTTTGGTTCTTACATACTTTCTTATTTTTGGAATAGAGCTTTTGTTTGGAGTGGATATTATGCGATAGCAATTTTGCTATTATTTAATAAATATAATTTCTTCAATAGAGAATCTCTTTTGTTTTTGATTTCTCTTATATTTGCTTCAGCAACATCAGCGGGACTTACACCTACATCGATATATCTTCATTTGGGATTTTTGATTGCGATTCTTTTGTCTATGAAATCATTTTTAAATGTTCTTAAATATACGGGTTTTGTTTTTGCTATAATCTTAACAATTAGTTCAATTCAAGGTAGGGATTCAATTCAATATCAATGGTGGGGGTATCTTTCGTTAAAAGGAAGCAACTTGTCGTATGAAATCCCTGCTATCAGAAAAATAAAAAATCAGACTATATCGAGAGATCTTGTATTATTAAATCAAAAAATTAGAAAATGTGAAAATGCACCAAAAAATTTATTAAGTTTTCCACATGCACCTTTGTTAAATCTTACCACAGGCCTTAACCCTCCTGGTAAATTTACTACATATTGGTTTGATTTTGCATCCAATCAAAATGTTATGGAAGATTTAAACAGATTGAAAGGTTCTAAGCTCGATTTAATCGCTATCATACATTTGGAAGAGTCTGCATACACTGGCCATAATTCTCTTTTTAGAAATAATAATGGATTATCTCAAACCGTGATGTTGGACTACATTGCACAAATTACTAATTCTGAGGAATATGAAATTTTGCTATCGAAGCAAATTAGCGGATTTGATGTTGACATTTACTATTCAAAAGTTCTTAAATGTGAATCACAATAATACAAATCAAATCTTTCAGTTTTTTTAATTATTTTACATTTTTTTGTTTTCTTTATTATTGATAGTACTTTATCTAAATATGTGTCGAATTCTTTGTCATATAAAAGAAATCCCTCTTTATTTTTATAATTTTCGCTTTTTGATAATAAATTAAATAAATAAGAACTATCCAATGAAATAAGTGCAAGAGGGGGGCCGGGTATCAATGGTTTATAACCACCATTCTTAACTAAATTATATTTAAGCTTGCTCCAGGTTAATATTGATAAATTGCCTTTTAACTTATCAATCTTCTCTATGGCATTCTGAATTTCCTCATCTTCATTTAGATTGTAATTCCTTTTAAGTAAATTTTGATTTATGGTAATTTCTCCAGTTTTTAGTATTGGTGGAATATTTTTATAATTAACAATTAGATTTGTCACACATAATGTCGATATTATGAGCGAAGGAAGTAAGAGAATTTTTAAACTAAATTTTTCGACCAATAAGTCCTTATTTTTAATCTCATAATATATCACTGTGAAACATAAAAAAAGTATAGGCCAAAGATTGTTCACATTGTTTGCAATAGATCTCATAAAAGAATAGGAAAGCACAGCAATAATAATGGATCCATAGCATGCTATTGTTAAAAAACTCTTATAGTTTTCTCTATTAATAACCATTGCTACTAGCAATGGAATAGTTATGGTAAGTATTGGTGTAAAAACATTTGGTATCATAGCCCCCAATGTCATACCAAATCCATAACTATATGAAATTAGATATGAGAAATGCAGCCCAACATTCAGAGAACCAATATTAAAGATTATTTGATAAAGCTTTAGTGCTAGTAGTGTTGTAATTAATGAAATAATAAGTATTTTGGTACTTTTTACTAATATTTCTTTTAATTTTTTGAAATTAGTAGCTATCAATAAATCTTGTATAAAATAAAAAAATATTGAAAACAACACATAGAATAATGCTTCAGCACCCCACAACATAGAAATCGCTAGGCACAATCCTAAACTTATTATTTCAACTTTTGAAGAAGTCTTTATATTCCTAATATAGCACTGCGTAAATATTAATAAATAAACTGGAAAGAATCTTATTACTCCGGTTGATGGATAGACTTGTGGCCCATATAAGTCTGTACTAGATAATAGTAAAATTATCAAAAACAGAAAAATAAATATATTTGAATGTTTAATCTTTAAAGCATGTATTGATATAGCACAGACAAGTAATATAGTTATTAGGTTTAATAATGCTTGAAAAAGATGAAAAGAATTTGTGGGACCATTAAAATCTAATAAGTAAGGTATTAAAATATTCATGAATCCATATTGGGAGGGTTGATCCACTAGTAGCCTGTATCCGGCTTCCATTCCTATAATTGGCTGAACGAAATACGATAGATGAAATCCATGATCCGAATTAAATAAATAATCAGTTCTAAAAGATAGAAGGGATGCTAGTACAAGCATAATAATAAGAAAAAAAATATTTACTATCTTAGATTTCATGATGACAATTTTTTACTTAAAAAAATAAAGGATGGAATAAAAATAAATAACAGATAGAAAAAATTATGCACAAAAAGTGTACCCGTTCTGAATTCAATTATACATAAAGGCAAAACTGCAGAGATTAATATATTTAAAAAACGATATTTATTTAAATCTTTAAGATAATAAAATATTGTTAGGGATAATTATGTAAAGACTAAAAGTTTAATTATAAAAGGTGCATCATTAGCTGAGCCTTGATATCCAAATCTTGAAATAATCTGATCTAATATGATCGAAAATATTATGAGAAACATAATATTGTTTAATAAATATGTTTTTTGAGGAATTTTAATAATTCTTGGTAAAAGAAGTATTGCTAATACGGTAAATCCATAGAAAAAATACCATAGTTTTACATCAGAAAAAATTTTTGTCCATAAGATTAAAGTAAAAATAAATACATAAGTTGTCACAGGAAGCTCTGTTAATGCACAACCATAATTTGATAGTATTAATTTTTTAATTCTATCATAAAAATTATTAACTATTGAGCCAAGTTTTAATTTTGGACTCACATGTAGTATAACTTTTATCATAATAGCCAAGGATATTAAACTCAGGATATATATATATCCTATGTTTTTTGCAACAGATAAGAGAAGGTATTTAGAATCGGAAATCATATAAACTATGGACTCTTTAGGAATTATTTTAGATTCTACTTTATGAAATTTAATATAATTTTTCTTTATTAGTAAGAATCTCTCACTATTGATTTTATTTTTTTTGTCTTTTTTTAAAGATGCTTTGATTCCATAGAGATTCTGATTTTTAACAAAGTGTTCAACTGAATCTATTTTAAGTTTTATGTTATAAGCAATATTAGATTTTATTTCATTAAATTTTTTGAACTTTTCTTCATTTTCAATATTTCTTAAAATTTCTAGATTTATATTTTTACCATAATTATTTTGGAATACTTTCTCAGCAGCATTGTTCTTAATTACTTGTTTATAGAAGTCTTTGATATTTTCTTTGTGCTTATAAAAGCTAATAAATATAGCTGTCAAATAAGTAATTAATAAAAAAAATACAAATAGGAAGATTATTCTTTTTCTCATCACCTTAAGTAACCTTCTTTATCACTATAACATTCATATAAATCGTATCTATCTGATATTATGATACTTTTACAATTTTTTATTTCTATTACAATTTGAGCGAGAGTTTTATAGGTGTCCCAGTATTTATCATGAATAAGGAGACCATTTCTATTATTTAAGGTATCTGAATTATCAAGGATTTTTTTGATGTACTCGGGATCATGATATGTGAGTGAAACAGCTGGCCCAGGAAGGAAAGGCCTAATTGATGAATTAAATGTGTTTCCTGTTCTTCCACTCCAAGTTAGAATCGATAGTGATGAAGTATTCCAATCTATATTTTGAATTACTTTGAGGATTTCCTCATTCTCTTCATCTAACCTAAACTCTGATACAAACCCACCATTATTAATTTTTAATTTTTGGGATTGAAGGATTGCGGGAATTCTTTGGTATTTTATTATTACATTAGTTAAACAAAGCGAAGATATTATTAAACATGGTAAAAATATAATTTTTAAACTGAAAGAATTAAAATTTTTGTTTCTCTTTTTAATTTCATAATATATCAAGGAAAAACACAGGAAAAGTATAGGCCATAAGTTATTGAAGTTGTTCGCAATAGATCTCATAAATGAGTAAGAAAGTACTGAAATTATTATCGAACCATAACAAGCAATTGTTAGAAAATTGCTTCTATTTTTTTTGTTGAGTACCAAGGCAATTAATAATGGAATAGTTCCTATTAAGATTGGAGTAAAAACATTCGGACTCTGACCACTAATCGCTTTTGAACCGTAAGTTGTTACGAATGAAAAATGCAAACCTATATTTAAATTTTCAATATTAAAGTTATATTGATAAATTTTTACAATAATTAAAGCACCTAAAAAGGCAATAAATATTATGCTTGATCCTTTGTAAAGTATATCTTTAAATTTAATTAAGGTTGGTTCCATTAACAATTCTTGGAGATAATAAAGACAAATTGAGAATAGAATATAGAACAGTGCTTCAGAACCCCAAATTACAGATATAAATAGGCAAAAACTCAAGTATAGAATTTCCTTATTTCTTGAGCAATTCCTATTCCTTATATAGCATTGTGCTAAAATTAAAAGATAAACAGGGAAAAATCTTATAACACCAGTAGATGGGTAAACTTGTGGCCCAAATAAATCTGTACTGGATAAAAGTAAAATGATTGAAAATAAGAAAATATATAAATTTAACTCTTTAATATTTAGAATTAATTTTGATAATAAGGCAACAATTATAATTATTAATATATTTAAACTACCTTGAAAAATATGAAATGAATTTATTGGACCATTAATATTTAATAAATAAGGTATGAGTATATTTATGAAACCATATTGGGAGGGCTGATCATATAGAAGCCTATAACCCTCCTTCATACTCATTATGGGTTGAATGAAATAAGATAAGTGAAAACCATAATCTGAATTTAATAAGTAATCTGTTCTGAATGAAAGAAGTGAAGCTGTAGTTAATATGATTATAAAAAGAGTAATATTAAATATTCTGTAACTCACCAAATAATGATACTTTAAAACTATCTAAATTCATTAGTCTCATGAATTAGATATATGCAAGAGTGATTGAAATTGTTCCAAAAATATCATCTATATAAATAGAATCTATTTAAGTTCTCTGAATACAATAATATATACTTGTATTTATTTCTATATAGTTAATCATTTTTATAGCTGTGAAAATTCAAAACATATATGAAAGATTATTTATATCAAAATATATAGATCTAATATTAATTAAATATTTTTTTGTAGGTCTTATCAATACATTGATAAGTTTTGGATCATTCAGTGTTTTATATTATATAGGTTTTCATTATTTTATAGTTTCAATGCTTAATTTAATCTTAGGTGTTGGGATTAGTTATTACAATCATAGAAAATTCACATTTAGTAAGAGTGGTGATTTCCTAGAGAGATTTACTCCTATTGCACTTATTTACTTTATAATTACTAATATAATATTGTATGTTGCTGACTCCTTTGGGTTTAACATTTATATTACCTACCTTTTTATATTGCTACCTTTAAGTCTAGTTAATTATTTCGTATTAAAATTGTATGTATTTAAATGAAGTTATTTTTTTAGATATTTTGAAATCTTTTTATAGATACTGTTTGAGTCAATTTTATTAGCTTTTCTTAAAAAATCTTGTGATCCTACTTTATGGATGGTTTCTATGTTAATACCAAAGCTGATGACTCTTGGCGGTTTTGCAAGCTCTGATCCAATTTCCTTAATAAAAGATCCGACACCACCATTTGGAGAATGTTCTTCGAATGTAAATATCAAATCGCTTTTAATTAAAATAGTCTTTATTTCTTCTTTAACAACATCATTAATTATAGGCATTGAAATAAGCCCTATATTCTTATCATCAAGCAATTCATATGCTTTTTTTACTTCAATCAAAATTGTTCCAGAACTGATGATATTGATTTTTTTTGGTTTAAAAATTTCGATATAATTTCTTTTTGTCTTTATTTTTTTTAAATGAATATTAGGTTCACCACCGCGTGCAAGCCTTAAATACTTTGGTGACTTGGTTTTAATTAGTTTTTCATAACAGAAAGTTAATTCATATCGATCGGCTGGAACAAATACAGTCATATTAGGTAAAACTCTTGTTATTGCAATATCTTCCATTCCATGATGGGTATATCCAAGATTTCCATATGGTAATCCACCACCAACTGCAACAATAGTAACATCTAAATTGTGATAACATATGTCATTTCTGATTTGTTCATGACAACGTGATGTTGCAAAATTTGCGATCGAATATGTGAAAACTTTTTTTCCTAAAATTGACAAACCTGCCGCAATTCCTATCATATTTTGCTCCGCAACTCCTACATTTAAAAAATTATTAGGAAATTTCTTCTTAAAATCATCCAATACACTAAAGCCTAAGTCCCCAGTTAAGAGAAAAACATCTTTATTCTTTTTAGCTGTTTTTTCAACAGACTCCGCAAACAAGTTTCTCAAATTTCTTCCATTACCTCGATTAATTCATTTTTTGTAGGTGGTCTATAGTGTGATATTAATTTATTTTCAAAATTAGCGATTCCTTTGCCTTTTACAGTATTAAATATAATAACTTTGGGCTTATTTTTATCTTTAAGGGCTTTTTTAAATGTATCTTTAATTTCCAAATGTTTGTGACCATTACAATTAAAGGCATTCCAACCAAAACTTTCAAATTTATGTTTTAGATCCTTCAAATCTATAATCTCATTAGTATTTCCATAACTTTGGATATTGTTCTTATCAATTAAACAAATAATATTATTTATTTTATGATGGCCAGCTAACATTATTGATTCCCATGTGCTTCCACAATTCAATTCCCCATCACTTATCATACAATAGACTTTATTTTCAAGCTTATTTGCTCTCAACCCTAAAGATAAGCCTATAGAAATTGGTAAACCATGTCCAAGTGAACCAGTTGAAACCTCAACACCTTTTACCTTATGGCTTATATGTGCAGATAAAAGAGAATTATTTTTACCAAACTCTTTTAAATGGTTCTTTGAAAAAAAACCTTTATTTGCTAGAGTAGCATAAACAACTGCAGCAACATGTCCTTTGCTCAATATGAAAAAATCTCTTCTTTTGTCTTTTGGTTTTTTTGGATTAATTTTTAATATTCCAGAATAAAGTACACTTAAAATATCTAAACAGGATAATGCTCCGCCTAGGTGAGAACTTTTAGCATTAAAAATCATTTGAACGATATCTTTCTTTAAATTTAATGCTAGTTTTTCTGATTTAGATGAATTTTTTGATTGCATTTTTAAAAGATTCTATACCATATAATTTATCTATTCTAAGTGATAGTAACCCAATATAAACAAGTATGAAAGTATTAAATATGGTATTTGTGTTAGCATAAATATTGTCGTAGAAGTAAATATAACTTTTAGATACCATTAAAAGGCTAATAAGAATTAATATTTTAATTGAATCCTTATTTTTATCTCTAGAATTAATCATAAAAACTAGAGGTATGAAAAAATGAATTAATTTGTAGTCTGTAGAAGTAGGGGCTAGAAGACAAACTGTAGTCAAGCAGAAAATGAACTTGAATAAAACTTTCTTCATTCTAATAACTTTAATACAACATAAAGATAATAAGATTGCTAATATAATTACAAAAGCACCATAGAATTTGTTGAGATTGAAGCCTGGGCCTAGAATTAACCATAAAGAGTTTAATATCGAGTGACCAAAATGAACTCCACTCCAGCCAAGAACCATATGATTTTTGTAAAAAATCAAACCTTCAGGGAAAGTAACTATCCATTGATTTAGATTTTCAATAACATTACCATATGGAAAAATAAATGAGGATAAAATAAAAGGCAAAAAAAACATTATTGAAAGACCAGAAAAAATACCTAAAGATAATTTTTTAATATTTGATCTTCTAGCAAATACAAGGAGAAATATTAATGGATATATTTTTAGAGACGATGCGAAGCCAATGAAAAAGCCAGTAAGATAATGCTTTCTTTTGTAATAGAAAAGAAATGACAATGCTAATCCAATAAATACAAAACCTTCAAAATTAGCAGTATGAAAAGTAAAAAGAAAAGGATATGAGCAGAAAGTTAAAATTCCAATGAATAGGATTTTCTCTAAAATTTTTATCTCTTTTAAAAAAGAATTAAGGAATAAAATAATGAATGATATATATGATATTAAAATAATTTTTACACCAATGTATGGATTGCTAAATGTTAATAGTTTTAAAATCTGTATTATTAGAAGACTCCCTGGAAAATAATTATTTTTTGATGAATTAAATCCATTTAGATGAAAATAATTATCAATTGAATAATAATCGCAGAAAATATTAATTATATTGTGAAAAGGTGTAAAAATATCGGGTGAGGGTGGATATGTTATAGACTCGATTAAATAATAATATAAAAAAGATGAAATAAATCCTATGAAAATTATTGATGTAACGAGATTTAATTTATCTCTTTTATTTAATTTATAGGATAATAGATTTTTTAGTTTATTAATGAGTTTTAATAGATGCCTATGGAAATTTAAAATTCTCATTAATAAACTTTTTATTTGAGTTACTAATGTTGATGAATAAAAATAATTTAATAATAATAATAAAATCGCAGATAAGATTATGAAATTATTTATTGAATTTAAAAAAATGGAATAAAAGATGGTTTTATTATCTGATTGAAACTTAAATAAGAGATATTTCTCTTTCTCAGATTTGACCTTCATGAATTTGATATAATTTTTCTTTAAGAATAAAAATCTTTCAGAATTTATGATATTTGTTATGTCTTTTTCTAGATTTTTTTTTAAACCAAGCTTGTTTAGATTATTATTAATAAATTCTAAATCATAGAATTCTATGCTTATTTTATAATTTATCTCATTTTTAACTTTAAAAAAATTTGGATTATAAAAATGATCTTTAAGATTTAGATAATTTATTTTATCTGTCCTCTCAGACTTATGTATATCAATAATTAGCTCTTTTTTTGATTTAATTGTTTTAAAGAAATTTTTTACATTATCCTTATGAAAGTAAAAGGAATTATATAAGAAGCCAATATATAAAATTAAAAATAATAAACTTGATAAAAATAAAAAATTCTTCTTACTCATCTGACTTATATAAACTATAACATTCTTGAATTTTTGTTCATATTTAAAAAATGCTATTATCATTTAGTGAAAAAATTAAAAAAAATTACTATATTGAGCCCTACTTATAATGAAGAGGAAAATATTGACGAATTAGTATCAAGAATTGTGAAAGTATTTGTAAAGGATTTAATTGAATTTGATTATGAAATTATTTTTATTGATAATGCATCCACAGATGAAACAGTTACGAAGATTAAAAGCCAAATTAATAAAAACAGTAAGATAAAATTAATAGTCAATATGAGAAATTATGGACATATTCGTTCACCCTTTTACGGGCTACAGCAAACTAATTCCTCTGCTACAATCTTATTAGCATCAGACCTACAGGACCCACCTGAATTAATTTATGATTTGGTAAAGAAGTGGGATGAGGGATATAAATTAGTTTTATGCACCAAACCCAAAAGTGATGAAGGTTTTTTTATTAATAGATTGAGAAAATTATATTATAAAATTATGAAGAAATTTGCTGAATTTGATCATATAGAGAACTTCACTGGTTTTGGGCTGTATGATTATGAGGTTATTCAAAGATTTAAAGAAATTGATGATATTTACCCTTATATGAGGGGCATTGTTTCTGAGATACCTTATAAAAAAGCCTATATAGATTTTCACCAACCATTAAGAAAGAAGGGTAAAACTAAGAATAATTGGTTAACACTTGTAGATATGGCACTACTGGGGATGACACATTCAACAAAACTACCTTTAAGATTAGTTACAATAACTGGATTAATATTTTCTTTCTTTAGCTTTCTTACTGCAGTTGGATATTTCATTTTCAAAATTTTGTATTGGGATGAAATTTCTTTTGGCATAACACCTTTAATACTAGGTTTTTTTGTTTTTGCTTCTTTACAAATGCTTTTCTTAGGCATAATTGGGGAGTATATTTCTAGTATAAACACTAAAATGAATAAGAAAAAAATTGTTGAAGAAAGGGAGAGGATTAACTTTTAGTCTTTTTCATATAGAAAACAAAAATTTCCTAAATTTAGTGGAATCTGCCAACCCCCCTTAAGATCATTCTTCTTTTTTAATATTACTCTTGCTGCATGTCCCAGTAGATAAAAGAAAGGGAAGAAATTTTTTGTGGGCTGTATAAAAACTTGCTTGAAATCATTTTTTGACAGGAAATTATTTAATGATCTATGATTATATAGTTGTGGATGCTGTAGGCAAAAAGCTGGCCATCTTTTACCAAGAATACTTGCAAGTATTGAACTTTCATCATGCACTACACCAAACAGCTTTCCATTATTATTTAAAAGATTAAAAATGTTTTTTATAACTTCAGAAATGTTGACAATATGATCAAATACATGAACACCTATTACAAAATCATATGCATTATAAGAGACCTTTGGTATATCTGATAAATCAGTATAAATTTTGTTTTTCGAATATTTTTTAAGAATCTTATGCATATCAAGGTTTGGCTCAACAAAAGTGAATTCAACATCTGACCTTTGATTCATAATTTCCTCAGCGAAAGCTCCATTATCAGCACCTATCTCAATAATCTTTGCACCACTAGGAATATGTCTATTTATAAAGTTTAGGTAATGAATTTTTGTCCTTCTTTCTGATTCATAGTCACCAGAATGAACATTGTCAGGCATTGATCCGTAGAGGTTAATTAATTCTTCAAGAGAAAAATAATTCTTTGCATACAAAAAGCCACATTCACATCTTACATATGTAAAAAAGATATTCTCTTCGCTAAAACCGATAAATTTTTCTTTAGCCAAATCATAGTTAACCGAAGCATCGAATTTTGGCTCAACACTATCATTTCGTAAATATGAGCTTGAGCCACATGAAGGACATGTTCTTCTTACATAGTAACTTTCCATATTATAATCCTTTTACTATTCTAAATTCTTAGCTCTAAATATTTCATAAGGCTTAGTGTTGTAGTATTCTGGAGAATTTCTGTAACTAATATTTATTACTGATTCACTCACAATATTTATGCAATAATCAATACTTGGAATAATTTTAATTTTTCTATCCATACTAATCTCAGCTAGATGGCTAATTCTTCTATGGTGCCATGGACATAGAATTCTTTTATCTACAAGACAATTTGAAGATAACTTAGCACCTTCATGAGGACAGGTTGTAGGCCATAAAAATATTCTATTTTCAACTTTCGTCGTGAAGAAGCTCATAATCCCATCTATTTCACCTATCTGAATATTCTTATCGCTGGCCTCAATTATTGAGTTGATGTTGATATCAATATTGGATTTACCATTTCTTATAAATGTATTGGCCCTATATATTTCTTCAGTAAAATCAAAGTTATATGTCGATGTTGGATTGTAGAAATCATGATTAATTTTTCTTAAATCAGCCTTTCTACACCTCATAGGTGTATCCTCAGACATGAGTTTATCGTTATTCTTTTTAATAATCTTCATAATTAATGGAACAAGAAAATTAAATATTGGTCTATTAAGAACAGCAAATCTTGAGATTACTTGAACCCCCTCTTTAATATCTATACTCTGTGTATTTACAACAATTAGAAAAGGTCCAAAAGAACTGTAATAAACTTGGTTGTATTCTGAATATTCATAATTAACAACAACAATTGGTATTTCGATTCCAAATATTGGGAGCTTTGTAAGATTGATAGATCCTACATAATCATTAGCGACTATTGGTTGAACACCTTGTATTGATTCATGAACAATATTCAGATGTGGTACATCTTTGTAATTCCAATCTGAATCTTTTGAAGTATAGGGACCTTTCATTTTCACTTCAAGAATTTTTGAACTGTAACCTTCCTTTTCAAGTGATGAGATTATAGATTCAAAAGACTTTTTTTTCATTAAAATTATTATACTCGAATGGATTTTTTTAATCTATAATTTAAAGTTCTTAAATGAAAACTAAATTAACCACCTTACTTGTAATTGTTTTTATTTTATTTTTAGGAGACTTTGAAAGGCAAAAATCTCTTTTCAAAGATATTTTTACTAATGGTATTCATATTTATGGACTGCAAGTTCAAAAGAAATGTTTATCAAATAAAGTTGATTATAAGTGTCTTGAAGACTCACTATTAATTAAAGATGAGTTAATTTATTACATCAACAATCTAAATGTTCAGTCTAAATATACATATAATGAAATTAAGCTGCATTTAATCAAAAAAAATGATATTAAATCTGAACTTAATAGATTTGGTTTGAGCAATAATTTAATAAAAGATTACAGACTTCCGTACTTTGAAAAATATAAAATTTTTGGATTTCCTACTATATTAAAAAAATACTCAAGATACCTGTTCTTCAAGGAAAATAATAAGTCTTACTTGCATAAAAACTTCGAAGATTCTTTTGATAATATAGATGCAATTTATATAGCTGAAGTTCCAATGAAGTCTTTTTTAAAACTCTATGTAGAAAAAAGGGGCTATGCTATCTTATTCCTTCTAGTGCTGTTAGCTTTCTTTTGTTTCTTTTCAAAAAAAAGTAGTAAGACTCCAAAATTAATCAATTTTAAGCACTCGTTTCTAATATTCATAATATTTTTTAATTTTCAAGCTCTTTTAGTTAGATTATTCACTAATTCTTATATTGTTATTAATGAAATACCTATGGATAACTACTTTTTTTGGGTTCATGATAAAATGAACGAAAAATATACAGAATTAACTCTTTTTCTGTTACTGCTTATTTCATCATTCATTTTTATAGTTATCAATTTAAAATTTAAGATAATTGATAATATGATAGAAAAAAAAGAAAAATTGAATAATGTGATTTTAGTTCTCATAGCTTTGTTCACTTTATATCGCCTTGCAAACAGTTCCAAATTTGTTAGTTATGAAATTGTTGTGTATTTATTATTGCTTTATATCTCTTTAAGTTTATACAGAAGGAAGTCATTACTTTGAAATCTAATATTGCAATTTATTTCATAATATTATTGTTTTTTGCATTCTTAATTTCTATAGTGCTGCCATTTATAAATGGTGAGATAGTGATAATCAATGAGTTTTTTAATATTCCAGACTATAACAATCTCGGATCGATTGTTCAGTTTAATAGTCCGGATATAATTCAGAGTATTTCAGATAGCACACTTAAGCTGAGGTTACTTCCTTATAAAATTCTAGAAGGAATGTTTTTTCACCATCATATGAGCTTTATAGAGCCAGCTTGGCTGTTGAGTCAAGGTGACTCAACTCCAATACATCAGTATGGGATTTTAACATCAAAGCTTATTTCATCACTCGCTATTCTTTCTAATAATGCAGTTTCTTTAGATTTTTATATGAAAGTTAATTATGGATCATACATTGTCTTTTACTTGTTTGTCTTAATTTTATTGATTTCTACAATTAAAGAAAAATTAATTATAATAATATACTTTTCTTTGATTATTTTTTTAATTTATATCTTAGGTTTTCTTATATTATATATGACCCCAACAGTCTCACCTCTAAGGCAAATTTTCTCTCCTTTAATTTTAATTTTTGTTCTATATTCTTTTAAGTCTATTAATAAGAAGTCTTCATATCTATTGCTAATTTGTTTGGTAATCTATAGTTTCTATAATTTTCACATGGCATTCTTTATGTGTTTTTCAATTTTTTTAGTTAACTTCATCGCATTACTCAATAAAAAATACGATAGAAAGATGTTTTTGTTAACCTTTTTTTCTTCAATAGTTATTTTTGCTTTAAATATTTACTTTGATTTTAATTCAAATAACACCTTCTCAGAAATTGGAATTTATTTTGGAAGTGATTTGAAGTTCGGCTCTATTTTGCTTATTCTCATTCTTCTGTCCTGTCTCTATTTAATAATTTATCAATCAAATTCTCTAATAAAAAAAGATAAACAACTACAATTTCTTTGTTATTTTTCAGCTATGACAATTATATTTTATGCATGGAACCCATCAATTGTTCATTTTTCTCAAATTTTCTGGATATTATTATTTACATTATTATTTTGGATTGATAATTATGTTAAACCCTCTCAAGTTTTTTTATTTTCTACTTTAATTATCATTTTGGTGATGTTATTTCCTGCTTATGAATCATATAAATTTAAGAAAGATTTTTATTACGATGAAATTATAAAACAATCAAAAGTATATGTATGGGAGCTTCCTAATGCAAAGATAAAATCTACTATCAATCCAGAACCAATCTATGATTCATGCGAAAAATTCAAAACTTATTCGTTGAATAAAAGTGTAGTAATGATTTCTGAATATGATTCATTCCTACCATACGTTTGTGGATTTAATAATAAAGGTTATTATCCCCAATTGGGACAATCTCTCATTTCAACTAAATTTCATAAAAAAGCTGTTGAATTCTATAGAACCGCAGAATTTGAGATTCTATTTGTGGATAAAGCAATTTCCGAGAATTCTATGGACAAAGCTAATTTTGGATTTTATAGTTTAATTAGTGATTATGTTTTTAAAAAAATAAATTATATATTACAGATTAAAAAGACCTTTGACTTGGTATCAAATGATTTTATTTTAATTGATAAGGGTAAGCTTATAAATGTCTACAAAAGAAAAATTAAAAAATAATCTATCGTATAGTATTTTTTTTAATTCAATCTGTAAAGACATCTCAAATCTAATTAAATCTAACAATATTAGATCAATAGAGGAGAAATCTTATAAAGAATGGGTTACCAATATTGATTATTTAGTAGAAGACTTTGTAATCAAAAAAATTAAATCAAATTTCCCTGATTCAATTTTCATTTCTGAAGAAAGATCAAACATTAATAAAGTAATAAATTCAAGTAGTTCATTTACTTGGATAATTGACCCGATTGATGGAACCAATAACTTAATCAAAGATTATCCTTTTTATGCAGTTTCCATATGTGGTTTGATTCATGATGAAATGCAAATTGGGTGTGTATATGATATATCCAGAGACGAGTTTTTTTATGGAGAGAAAGACAAGGGTGCATATCTGAACGGTAATCAGCTCTCAATTTCAAATACTCAAAGTCTGCAGAATTCAATAGTTGCAACAGGCTTTGTTATGTCGAAAGTTGACTTTGCTGCTGAAAATTTTGAAAATTTGAAAAAAATTTTTTTTAAATGTAAATCTTTTAGGAGATTAGGTTCTGCATCACTGGACCTGGCTTATCTCGCGGCAGGTAGAATAGATGGTTGTTGGTATAAAGGTCTGGAAAAATGGGATTTTGCTGCGGGTTGTTTACTCGTCACTGAAGCTGGTGGTAGAATCAGCTCTTTTAAAAATAAAGAATTTTCTTTAGACTCTCAATCTCTGATTGCATCTAATTCATTGATACATGATGAACTTTCGAATCTTTTCGATTAAATAAATTTAAAAAATTTTTTTATTTCCTCTTTGGATGGAAGTGGTGACATCAAATGTAGTGGATTTGATTCCATTGAACCTTTTTTCGTTATCCTACTAGTTATTTTAGGGAAATAAGTTTGTAATGGATCGATAGGAACAACAAATACACAGGGTTTTTTAGATTTCATCATTTTTTTAAAAATTTTATCTTCTTCAAATCCAGGCTTTAATCTTAAAAAATCAATATTCCATGATTTAAATAGCTTATTCCAATCAGGTATTCCAAGCAATGTTTCTTTATCGCATCCCATATAAGCACCATTAAAATAGTTTTTTTGAGTCATTCTGATCGATGCATAACCATTATCATCAAATATAAAAGTTTTAATATTAAGATTATTAACAGCTACAGTGCCAAATTCCTGCATATTTTGAGTCAACCCACCATCACCTTCAATATGTATAACTCTTTTATTTAAATCAGAGAATGCAGCACCAATTGCTCCTGATAATCCATATCCCATTGATGCTAATCCTTTATTATTTGTTATTAATTGACCATATTTTTGCTTAAATGATTGTTGAAATGTTGTATAGGCACCGCCGCTGCTACAAGGAATGATTATATCTTTGTCTGATAAAATTTTAGAGATTTTTTCGTAAAATATGTAAGGTGAAATATATTTTTTTCTAGTAGTGTTTTTTTTGTCATTCAATGGAAAGTAATTTTTTATCTTATTGCAATAGCTGAGCCATTCATCATTTTCCCCTAAATTATATTTTAAAATTTCAACTAAAAAATTATTTGCATCACTTTTTATCGGATACTTCACCACGGGGTGTTTTTTATTTAACTCTCTTTCATCAATTTCAACTTGAATGATTTTTCCTTTTTTTATAAATTCTTTCCAATTAAATCCGCTTTGTTGTAATCCAAGCCTAGTTCCTAATGCAATTAAAAGATCAGATTGTTGAATAATAATATTAGAATGTCTTTGTCCCCAAGTGTTAGGTCTCCCAAAGAAGTTATCATATGATGAACATATTCTATCAGCAGCATTCCAAGTTGTAAAAATAGGTATTTTTAAATTTTTTAATTTTTTTTGTAGTTTTCTTGCAGTTGATCTACTGACACCAGCACCAAGGAGTATGGTTGGTCTTAGTGATTTTTTAATTAATCCAACTATTTGTAAAATTTTTGAAGATTTCATATTTTTATTTTTAATAATTTTTGCTGGTTTTGGTAGTTTCCAATTTACATCGGCTCCTTGTATATCTAATGGAATCTCTATAAATACAGGACCTTTTCTATCAGTAAACGACTTGGATACTATCTTGTCAAGTTGATAATCTCGTAGAGGGTTAGTTAACTTTTTAGATAATTTTGTAATATTTTTCACAATATTATATCCATCTATTTCTTGAATACCCCTTTGTATTAGTTCGCCATTAGACAAGTCTTCTCTCTTTACTTGTCCACCAATTACTAATAATTCTCGACTTTCTAAAAATGAACCAGCTATTGCTGTTACAATGTTGGTGAGACCTGGACCTGCAGTTACGAGAGCAAAAGCTTTACTTTTTTTAAGATTTAATTCATTAAAATATTCAGCCGCAATACCCCCTGCAACTTCATGAATAACAGGTATACATTTGAAATTTGTTCTAAAACTATTTTGTAGGTGCATGATATTTCCACCTGATAGGTAAAAGCAATATTCATATCCAGACTTTTTTAAATAATTAGCAAGGTAATCACTATATTTCATTGATATGAATATTAAATCATTATGTTTTGGTTGTATAGGAATAAATTGATTCTTATGATAAGATAAAAAAATTACATTTTTTATTTTTTTTTAAAAGGAAAGCTTATTGAATCTAATTGAAAAAAAAATGCTCGATATTCTTGGTGAACTTAAATCCCAATTTAATGTATTAGGAGTTAAAGCAGAATTTGAAGCTGAAGGTACAAGAGATGATGATCTTTTTCGTTTATCTGACATTGTAAAGAAATCAGGACTTGATCTTGTTATTAAAATTGGTGGTTGTGAGGCAATAAGCGACTTAAATAATTGTAAGAGGATTGGTGTAGAGAGAATTGTTGCTCCTATGATAGAGTCCAATTTTGCATTTCAAAAATATATAGATTCAATTAATAAAGTATTCGATAAGGAAGAAATTTCTGATATTTCTTTTTTTATTAACCTTGAGACAATTTCAGCAATGAATATAATCAACGAGCTATCCCAAATCGCAATACAATCTAAAATTATTGAAGGTTTTGTATTAGGGAGAGTTGATTTTACTGGTTCGATGGGATTAGGGAGAGAACACATTAATTCCGAAGAAGTTTTAAATTATGCTAAAAATTTTTGCAAGATAATGAATGACCATAATCTAGCTGCTGTAGTAGGTGGTGGTATTTCTAAGGATTCTCATGATTTTTTAAAAACTTTAAATGATAATTTTTCTTTATCATCTTTTGAAACAAGAAAAATTTTATTTCCTGGAAAGGTATCTAATAAAAATTATAAAGAATGTATTGATTTAGCAGTAACATTTGAACTTTATTATTTAAAAAATAAATTGAATTATTATTCTAAAATATCTTATGAAGATAAGGATCGAATACAGATGCTTGAGAAGAGAGTCAAGCTCTAGACGGATAGTTCAGAAATATCTATATCATTTTTATTTTTAGATAAATATTCATACACATTCTTTATAGCAATATCAATTTTTGTAAAATTATATTTCCCAACTATATCTAGAAGTTTTTTGTTTGTCCCTCCATACTTAGTTTGTATATCACTATTTTTAATATTTATCTCAACATCCTTTTTCGATACTTCTTTAACAATATTTGCAATATGTTTTAATTCTAATGCTTCAGCTGTGCACAAATTATAATCTCCTCCAGGATAATTATTTTGAACAAATTTCAAGGTTATGTTGCATAAGTCTTTTATGTATAAAAAATCAAATATTGCATTCTGATTCACAACTAATTCTTTATCGAAAATAGCTTTTACACAGATGTTAGGAATAAATCTGTATCTCCAATTATCAAGTTCTCCAAATACACCAAAGAGCCTTAGATTATAAACATTGTCATATTTTTGTGAAAAGAGATTCATAATATTTTTAGATAAGCCATAGGGGTCTTTTGGAATTTCTGATAAAAAATCCATTTCATTAATTTTTTCGTGCCATTTTTCTCTTGGATATTCTCCACCCGAACCAAAATGTATTAGTTTTTTAAATGATTTAAAATTCCTGATAATATTAAAAAACATATTAATATTTTTTTCTAATTGTAAATTTAAATCTTTGCTTTCATTATCTCTAGGGTGATAGTGATGGTTAGCAGTATGAATTATTACATCAAACTTATTCTTAGCTAGATAGCGATCAACTGAAGAAGACTTTGAAAGATCTAAGTCTTTAGAGTTAGGTGAAAAAACATGAAATTCATCAATATCATTAAAGAATTTCTTTAATGATCCACCAATAAACCCCGATGCACCAGTTATTAGTATTTTCAACATAGATTATATAATAAACATTTTGGATTAAATGCAAAATTTAATCTATTATTTAAGAAATGAAAAATCTTACTACCACTTTCTCTTTTTATTTAGTTTTTATTTTATTTTTTTTAATTTATGTAAGATTTAATGGCTTAATTTTTGATGCTGTTTCTTGGGATGAAGCAGCATACATGACAACTGGAAGGGATGTTGCAAACGGCTTAATTCCATATAAAGATTTTTTAGAGCTAAAGCCACCTCTAACTTTTTTCTTGTTTTCAATCCCATCAGTTTTTTTTGATGATTCATTTATTGCTTTTAGGCTTTATGGATATTTATTTTTATATCTATCATCAATTATTTTATTTTATATAGTTAGTGAAAATCATAAGTTGAATTTAGCAGTACTTTTTGTCTTTTTATTTATTGGAATAATGAATTATCATTTTTGGCTTTGGAATACTTCGGAATTAATTACTTTACCTTTCATTTTGTTAAGTTTTTTATTTTTAAAGCAAAAATCTTTTTTCTACTCAGGGTTAATGATTTCGCTTGCCACTCTTATCAGAATAAATTATTGCTTTACCGTAATTTTTATAATTTTTTTTCTAGCATATAAAATATATCGAAAAGAAATGAAGTTCATTTATCTTTACAGATATATTCTTGGTGGCCTAATACCCCTGGCGATCTTCATAATATATTTTTATTATCATGGAGCTTTGTTAGATTTTAAAATTTCTAATTTTGATATATTCCTTGCATATTCTTCTGAAAATACCTTTTTTTCAGGTATTTATAATTTTTTTAAAGCTATTTTTAAACTCAATTATTTTTATTCATATGTTTTTCTTCCATTTTCTATTTTATTAATTTTCTCTTTGTTTGGAGTAAAAAAAGATGATTATATATTAAGAATTTATATCTTATCTATTTCACTATCTATTATATTAAGTGGCCACTCATACTCTCATCATTTTATTCAATTAATTCCCTTTTTAATTATATTTATTGCTCAAACTAATTTTGACTGGTGCAACTTTACAAATAGGTTTAAGAATTTTCTGTTGTATACATCAATTTTAAGTACTTTCTTTATTTCCTCTTTTAGCAATTATAAGTTTATTAAAGAAGGTAAAAGTATCAAATCATATCATCTTTATAATAAAATTTTGACTGTAATTCCTGCTATTGATTCAAATACCAAAATCTTAGCTTTAGACTACCAAATTATAACTTGGAAATATAAGAGTCCGAGAATGAGCAAAATAACACATACTCCATCTCTCTTTAAAAAAACCACAAAGACAAGGATAAAGCCTTATGTGAGAAATGGTATTTTTGATGAAAATTATTTAGATCATTTATTAAATGCTAAACCAGAAATTATTATTTGTTCAGTTAGGATTTGTGAGGAATCAAGGAAAAGTTATGAAGTTGAAAAAATTTCAAAATTACTAATCGGATACAAAGAAATATACAGAGAGCCTAATGTTTCAAAGTGGGAATATACAAAAACAGGAACTATAATTATTTATAAGTCAGTTAACTAATAAAATATATTAGGATATTATTACAGATATGAAATGTGTTATTCTAGCTGGGGGTTTAGGAACTAGATTGTCAGAAGAGACTAATCTTTTACCTAAACCTATGATTGAAATTGGAGGCAAGCCTATACTATGGTACATAATGAAACATTACTCTTTCTTCGGTATTAATGATTTTATTATTTGTGCTGGATATAAATCAAATGTGATCAAAGATTATTTTATAAATTATAGAGCAAATAATTCATCTGTTCATATTAATTTAAATTCAAATGATATTACTTTTGAATCTGCAAGCATCGAAAATTGGAAAGTTTCAATAATAGATACTGGGCTTGAAACTAATACAGCTGGTAGGCTCAAATTAATTTCAAAATATGTTGGTGACAATTTTTATATGACCTATGGTGATGGAGTAGGCAATATTGACTTAAATCTTCTTTTAAAATTCCATCAAAGTCATGAAAAGCTTGTTACACTCACTGCGACAGTTCCTGAAGGGAGATTTGGAGCTATTGATTTAGATGATAATAAAGTTGTTAGCATTAAAGAGAAATTGGATACTGCCGATAAATTTATTAACGGTGGCTTTTTTATAATAAATAAAAAAGCATTAGATTATATTTCATCATTAGATGAGCAATGGGAGAAGGAGCCACTTTCTAAAATTGCTGAAGATGGAGAGTTAATGGCTTTTAAACATAGAGGTTTTTGGAAAGCCATGGATCATTTAAGAGATAAGGTTCAATTGGATAAAATGGCTTATTCCAAAAATCCACCTTGGAAGATTTGGTAAATTAAGTGGAAAATTTTTACAGAAATAAGAGAATTTTAGTTACCGGACATACTGGGTTTAAGGGTGCTTGGCTTTCTCAGATTTTACTATCTATGGGAGCTAAGGTATACGGAATTTCATTAAGACCATTCGATTCCCGCGGTAATCTTTATAAAATTTTGAAATTGAAAAAGAATATGGACTCAAATTACTTAGATTTGAGAGACTTGACTAAGCTCAAGTTAAAATTAAATGAAATCAATCCCGATTTGATTTTTCATCTTGCAGCACAACCATATGTGCTTCAATCATATGAAAAACCATTAACCACCATTTCATCAAATATTATTGGACTTGCAAATTTGCTAGATTCATCCCGCAGCCTTAATAATCTTAGTGCTATTTTAAATGTGACTACTGACAAATGTTATGAAAATTTAGAAAATAAAATTCCATTTGAGGAAGTTGATAGGTTGGGAGGTAAAGATATTTATTCTGCCAGTAAAGCTTGTTCCGAAATTCTTACAAAGTCATATTATCAAAGTTTTATGAGAGATTTGAAGGTTAATATTGCAACAGCACGTGCTGGTAATATAATTGGCGGTGGCGATTTTGGAGAAAATAGAATTGTTCCTGATTTAATTGAAGCAGTTCAAAGAAATGCTACATTAAATGTCAGAAGTCCTGAATCTATCAGACCCTGGCAACATGTGCTAGATGTATTAAATGGTTACATGTTACTCATGCAAAAAACCTTTAAAAATAATGGTGAATTCGAGTCTTTTAACTTTGCACCAAATGTCAGACAAGTAGTTACTGTAAAAGATATTGTTAGCATATTGTCCCACGAATTAGATTTTAAAAAGGTTAAATACAAGAAAATTAAAAGTAATAAAGAATCTATAACTTTG
>MDTB01003711.1_pt1 | contig 24444 bp, 17 predicted proteins | sample 811161 | NCBI WGS metagenome assembly MDTB01 (sample SAMN05326650, study PRJNA326480) | marine metagenome | isolation source: seawater | place: Mediterranean Sea | collected 2009
GATCACGATCACTAGTAAAAAATGTAAGAGAATAAAAAAAGCAGCTTAAGCTGCTTTTTTTTATCGGTCAAATGTTAATCGCATTCCTCTTTGGGATTCATTAAAGTTCCCATTTGCATAAGCTAAATGGCCATTAACGAAAGTGTGTGTTATTTTACAGTTGAATGTTTCTCCTTCAAAAGGAGACCAGCCGCATTTGTATAAAATATTATCTTGAGTTACCTTCCAGGTTTTTTCTAAATCTACTAAAACCAAATCTGCAAAATATCCTTGTTTGACATATCCTCTTTCCTCAATTTGAAACAAGATGGCAGGATTATGACACATTTTCTCAATAATCTTTGCTAGCGGTATTTTCCCCTTTTTATAAAATTCCAGCATGGCTGGTAATGCATGTTGTACTAATGGCCCTCCAGAAGGGGCTTTAAAATAGGTGTTGGATTTTTCTTCCAAAGTATGAGGAGCATGATCAGTTGCTATTACATCTAGTTTATCATTTAAAAGTGCTTGAAACAATGCACTCCTATCACTTTCCTTTTTCACAGCAGGATTCCATTTTATCAAAGTTCCTTTTTGTTCATAATCTTGCTCATTAAAGCATAAATGATGGATACAAACCTCAGACGTAATTCTTTTTTCTGCAAGTGGAATGCTATTGTCAAACAAGTCTAATTCTTTTGCAGTAGAAAGATGAAAAATATGCAATTTAGCATTGTGTTTTTTCGCCAATTCCACAGCCATTGAAGAAGATTTGTAGCAAGCCTCAGCAGAGCGAATGTTTAGATGTTCTGCAATTGGCACCTCTTCTCCATACTTCTCTTTAGCATTTTTTATATTGTTTTGGATAGTGTCTTCATCTTCACAATGAACTGCAATAAGCATTGGTGATTTTTCAAAAATTTCCTCTAATACTTCCTTATCATCAACCAACATATTTCCTGTTGAAGATCCCATGAAAATTTTTAATGCCCCGACTTTTTTAGGATTTGTTTTTAAAACCTCATCCAAATTATCATTAGAAACACCCATGAAAAAAGTAAAATTTGCTAAAGAATTTTTTTCAGCAATTTCAAATTTCTCCTCAAGCAAATCTTGGGTTAAGGCTTGCGGATTGGTGTTTGGCATTTCCATGAAGGAAGTAATTCCACCCGCAACAGCCGCTTTACTTTCAGTATAAATAGTTGCTTTGTGTGTTAAGCCTGGCTCACGGAAATGCACTTGATCATCAATAATTCCTGGCAACAGATGCAAGCCTTCAGCATTAATAATGCTGTCAGCATTTACATCCAAGTTTACAGCAATTTTTTTAATTCTTTGATGTTCAATTAGCACATCCGACTTGTAAATTTTACCCTCATTTACAATTTGTGCATTTTTTATAAGTGTTTGCATAATTATCTTTTCCAGGAACGGAAGATGCTTTTTAACTTCATCTGAATAACACCAAAAAAAGCTTCAAAAAATATACCCCCACTCATTTTGGAAGTGCCTTCTGTTCGGTCTGTAAATATCACAGGAACTTCTACTACATTAAAGCCGTATTTCCATGCTTTGAACTTCATTTCAATTTGGAAAGCATATCCTACAAACTGAATTTTATTAAAATTAATAGTGTCCAAAACTACTCTATTATAACATTTAAAACCAGCAGTAGAATCATGTATAGGCATGCCTGTTATCAGTTTTACATATTTAGAAGCAAAAAAGGACATTAACAATCTTTGCATTGGCCAATTTACGATATTCACTCCCTTAACATATCTGGAGCCAATAGCTACTTCTCCTCCATCATTAGCATTGGCATTATACAACCTGATCAAATCATCTGGATCGTGTGAAAAATCGGCATCCATTTCAAATACATATTGATAATCTCTTGCAAGCGCCCACTGGAATCCATGTATATAAGCTGTACCTAATCCTAGTTTTCCTGTTCTTTCTTCAATGTGCAATTGCCCTTCAAAATCAGCTTGTAAATTTTTGACAATTCCTGCTGTTCCATCAGGAGAACCATCATCAACAATTAAAATATGAAAAGATTTTTCTAAAGAAAAGATTTTGCAAATAATCTTTTCGATATTCTCCTTCTCATTATAAGTAGGTATAATTATTAAGCTATCTGACATGCGTGCAAAAATAGAGAAAGGCTTTGAAAAACACTTATAGTGCGTTAGCTTTTATTTCCTCAACTACTGTTGGGTCCAATAATGTACTGGTGTCTCCTAAATTATCACTATCTCCTGTAGCAATTTTTCTTAAAATGCGTCTCATGATTTTTCCTGAACGCGTTTTAGGTAGGCCGCTCACAAATTGAATTTTATCTGCTTTTGCGATAGGCCCCACTTCTTTAGTTACTAAATTATTAATAGATACTCTTAAACTCTCTTCATCTTCTGGGTGTTCGTGGCAAATCACATAGGCATAGACGCCATTTCCTTTAATGGGGTGCGGATAGCCCACAATAGCTGTTTCACAAACATTTTCGTGTTCATCCATTGCACTTTCAATCTCGGCAGTTCCTAAATTATGCCCAGAAACAATCAAAACATCATCTACCCTTCCCGTAATTCTGTACATTCCATTTTCATCTCTTAAGGCACCATCTCCAGTGAAATATTTGTTAGGGAAAGCAGAAAAATAGGTTTGCTTAAATCTTTGATGATCTCTATAAATTGTCCTTGCCATAGATGGCCATGGAAATTTTATACACAACTTTCCGCTGACATCATTTCCTTCCACTTCTTTTACATTTTCATCCATCAAACAGGGTTGTATCCCAGGAAGAGGAAAAGTTGCGAAAGTAGGTTTTGCAGGCGTTACTCCTGCCAAATTTGAAATCATTATTCCCCCAGTTTCTGTTTGCCACCAAGTATCTACAATAGGTGCATTCCCACTTCCTATTTCCTTATCGTACCAATGCCAAGCATCTTCATTTATTGGCTCTCCAACTGTTCCTAAAACTTTCAATGAGGATAAATCATACGATTTTACAAAATCTAACCCTTTAGCTTCTAATGCACGAATAGCAGTTGGGGCAGTATAGAAAATATTGACTTTATTTTCCTCTACTATTTGCCAAAATCTTCCCGCATCAGGATAAGAGGGAACGCCTTCAAATATCATTGTTGTTGCACCTGCTAATAGTGGTCCGTAAACAATATAAGAATGCCCAGTAATCCAACCAATATCAGCAGTACACCAATAAATATCCCCCTCTTTATATTGGAACACATTACGGAATGAAAAGTCAGTATACACCATATATCCTGCTGTTGAATGTTGTATGCCTTTTGGTTTTCCTGTTGAACCAGAAGTGTACAAAATAAAGAGGGGATCTTCAGCCTCCATAATCTCAATTGGACAATTAGTATCTGCTTTTTGCATTTGATCATGCCACCAAATATCTCTACCTTCTTGCATATTAACTCTACTTTTTGTTCGCTCTAAAACAATACATTTTATAATTGTTGGCGTGCTGAGCATTGCCTCATCAGCAATAGCTTTCAATGGGATGATTTTATTTCCCCTAAAACCACCATCAGCAGTAAGTAAAATTTTGCAATCAGCATCATTAATTCTATCGGCTAATGATTTTGCTGAAAAACCTGCAAAAACAACTGAATGAATCACGCCAATTCTAGCACAAGCCAATACTGCTATTGCAAGTTCTGGAACCATAGGCATGTACAAACAAACTCTATCTCCCTTTGTAGCGCCATTATTTTTAAGCACATTAGCAAATTGACATACTGCTAGATACAGTTCTTTATATGAAAGGCATTTGCTTTGCTCATTAGGATCGTTTGCTATCCACTTAATTGCTGTTTGCTCTCCTCTTGTAGTCAAATGCCTGTCCAAACAATTTTCAGTAATATTCAATTGCCCTCCTTCAAACCATTTTACTTCTGGTTTGGAAAAATCCCAACTCAATACATTGTTCCACTTTTTTTGCCATGTGAAATGACCTGCTTTTTCTTCCCAAAAAGCATCAGGGTTTGCAATGCTTTTTTGGTATTCATTGCTGTACTCATCAAATGTGCTTATAGTTTTGTCCATAATCAAAAAATCTAATTTGCTCAAAGATAGTAAAAGATAACAATTTATTTACATTCAAAATTCTACTTTTATTCAAGCTAATATGTAAATTTGCAGAATTAAAAAAAATACTTATTATGAAAAAAGTTTTACTAAGTTTTGCTCTAATTTTTACTATTAACACAAATGCTCAAGATTGTACTGAATTATTCATTTCAGAATATGTGGAAGGTCCTGGAAATAATAATGCCATTGAGATTTTCAACCCTACAAATTCATCTATTGATTTAAGCAGCTATTCTATCAATAGATATGGAAATGGAGTATCCACGTCACCTGACAGCTGGCCACTTAGTGGTTCAATCGCATCAGGTCAAGCAATTGTAATTGGTAATGGTCAGGTTGATTCAGTTTGGGTTAGCACATACTGGTCGCTTCCTGTTGACCCTGTATTTCTAGCTGCTTGTGACTATTCATGTAGTGGTATATACCCTACTCCATTTTATTTTAATGGGGATGATGCAATAACAATAGAAAAAGGTGCCAATATTATTGATATTCTTGGAAAAGTGGGAGAAGATCCTGGATCAGCTTGGACTGATGATGCTTCTGCAGGGTACACTGATGCTAATGGCGGAACTTGGTGGACAAAAAGACAAACTTTAGTAAGAAAACCATCTGTGAAGAAAGGGGTTACTATGAATCCTATTGTCTTTAACCCTACTTTGGAATATGATTCTTTACCTGATGCGACTTATAGCGGATTAGGTTCGCATAGTTGCGATTGCATAATCAGCACAGTAAATGATCAAGAAGAAGTGTCTTATGTGATGTATCCTAATCCTGCACTAAAAGGTAGTGCTGTAAGTGTTAATTCGAAAGCTAAAATTGAAAGTATTGAGCTTATTAATGTTTTAGGAGAAAAGATAGTTGTAAATAAAAGCAGTGTTATCTCTACCTCTAATTTATCAAAAGGAACTTATATTATAACTATGAAATTTAATGATGGTAGAGAGGAAAATGATAAGCTAATTATAAAATAAATAACGAAATATAGATTATAAAAATGCTGGTGGGGACATCAGCATTTTTTTAGAGTTAATTATGAAAAAAATCATCCTATTGCTTCTTGGAATTAGTATTAGCTGGGGGGCTATCTCTCAAACCCTTTTAAATGGGACAATAACTGATGCTGCAACAGGAGAAGCTCTGATTGGCGCAACAATATTTTATGGGAAAGGAATGGGTACAGCAACTGATTATGAAGGTAATTACTCTATCACCATTCAAGAAGGGGAAAGGAATTTGAAAGTTTCTTATGTAGGCTATGAGGAAATTAGCAAAGTGATAAAAATTACTGGGCAAACACAAACACAAAATTTTAGACTCAATACCATCACATTGAATGAAGTACAAGTAGTAGCAGATGTTGCTAGAGATAGAGAGACTCCTGTTGCCTTTTCCACTGTTCCTATGAAAAAAATTAATGAAGAATTGGCTTCACAAGATATTCCTATGATATTGAACTCTACTCCTGGCGTTTATGCTACTCAAAGTGGTGGAGGTGATGGGGATGCAAGAATTACAATTAGAGGTTTTAATCAGAGAAATGTAGCTGTAATGATTGATGGTATACCTGTCAATGATATGGAAAACGGATGGGTATATTGGTCTAATTGGTTCGGTCTAGATGCAGTGACTTCTAACATACAAGTACAAAGAGGATTAGGAGCTTCAAAAATTGCCATTCCATCTGTTGGAGGAACCATGAATATTCTGACAAGAGGAACAGGAAATAAAGCCGGAGGGGTGGTAAAACAATCTATTGGAAGTTATGGGAGAATGAGAACTTCTATTGGTTATAACTCAGGAAAATTGAAAAATGGATGGGGCTACACTTTAGCAGGATCTTACAAAAAGGGGAATGGATTTGTAGAGGAAAGTTGGACAGAGGGCTTCTTTTATTATGCCAAAATCCAGAAGGAATTGGGTAATCACATCTTGAGTTTGTCGGCAATGGGGGCACCTCAAAAACACGGGCAAAGATCTTACAAAAGCGATATAGCTACTTATGATGCTAGTCTTGCACAATCACTAGGCGACACTTCCGATTTTTCTGGAAGAACAATAAATAAAGGGATTAGTTATAATAAGCATTGGGGGCATTTGAATAGGTGGGAGTTAAATGCAGATGGAGATACCATTCATAATAAAGAAACACTTAATACAAAACAGAATTATTACCACAAACCTCAGTTTTCTTTAAGGGATTTTTGGAAAGTGAATGATAAATTATATGTATCTAATATATTATATGCATCCATTGGGCATGGTGGCGGAACGGGCTTGAGTAGGAATACAAACAATTATGATGTAGACGGGCAATACAATTTGCAAGATGCTTACAATAATAATGTAAACAACATTGACCCTATGTACTCCGATGATGAGCATAAAGCAGACACTTATTTAAGAAGCTCTATTAACAATCATTATTGGTATGGCGGCTTATCAACCTTAAATTATAAAGCAACAGATGAGGTAGCTTTATCAGGCGGTTTGGATATGCGTTACTATAAAGGGCAACATTATAGAGAAGTTTATGATTTACTAGGAGCTGACTATGCTATTGATGATGCTAATAGACAACAAAAATCTGAAGTTAAAAGAGTGGGCGAAAAAGTAGGCTATCATAATGATGGAATCGTAAAGTGGTCTGGTGTTTTTTCGCAAGCAGAATACAGTAATGGCATGGTGAGCGCTTTTCTAAATATTTCTGCGTCTAATTCTGCTTACAAAAGAATAGATTATTTCAAAAAGAAAGATTTGGTGTTGGCTGATACTACATATAAAGAAGCGCTAGGGACCTCGGTTAATACCATCTATAAGTACGATAATAATGGTAATATCATTGGGGCACATAAAACCATGGTGGAAGATACCATTTGGCATGAAGGAAAAGCATATACGCAAAATTCTGAGCAAGCAAAACTAGCGGAAACGAATTGGAAATGGATTAGGGGATTTACCATAAAAACTGGCGCAAATGTAAATTTAGATGAGTACAACAATGTATTTTTTAATGTGGGTTATATCTCAAAAGCTCCTAGATTCAATAATGTTTATGATTACGACAATAAGCTGTACAGAGAAATAAAAAATGAAGCAGTGAAAGCTTTGGAAGGCGGCTACTCTTTCAGGTCTACAGCTTTTTCAGTAAATACAAACATCTATTATACAATCTGGGAAAACAAGCCATCTAATGGTGGAATTTCGGTTATGGTTGATGATGTTCCCTATCGTGCTAATATTAATGGTATGAATGCTTTGCATAAAGGATTGGAGTTGGATTTTGCCTATAAAATCAATGGGCAAATTAGCGTAGAAGGTTTGCTTTCAATTGGAGATTGGAAATGGACTTCATCTGATACTGTTCGGTTTTTAGATGACAATAACAATCCTATTGTAGATGATTTTGGCAATGAGATAACATCTAGTTTTGATGCTGAAGGCGTGCATGTTGGAGATGCCGCTCAAACACAATATGGGCTTAGCATAAGATATGAGCCTACACCTAATACTTATGTTAAACTAAGAGGTACTTATTTTGATAATTATTATGCTGATTTTGACCCACTATCCTTAAATGGAGAAAATGCAGGAAGAGAAAGTTGGAAAATTCCAGCTTATCAATTAATCGATTTACATGCAGGATATAAGTTTAAGCTTTGGGAAAAAAACAGATTAGACCTAAGGCTAAGTGTGTTGAATTTATTAGATGAGATTTATATTTCTGATGCACAAAACAATGATCCTTACAATGCAAATTATCAAGATTTCGATGCAAAATCGGCTGGTGTATTTTTTGGCTTAGGCAGAAGAATAAATCTATCTGCAAAATTTACTTTTTAAAAATAGAATATGAAAAAAACGACAATTTTACTTTTTACAATACTAATAAGTGTATTAGGTTTTGCGCAAGATATTGCAACTGCAAGAGCGCAAGGCATTGGAGCAACAGTTACTGTTACTGGAATCGTGACTAATGGAGATGAGCTAGGCCCTATTCGTTATATTGAAGATTCCACTGCTGGCTTGGCATTGTACGACCCTGCTGTTTTAAGTGGTGTACAAAGAGGTGATGAAGTAACGGCAACAGGAATTTTAGTAGATTATAATGGGCTTTTGGAGATGACCCCTGTAAATGCAATAACTACTAATTCATCAACAAATGTAGTGACTCCTCAAATAGTCACTCCTGTTCAAATTGGTGAAAATACTGAAGGAGAGCTGGTGCAAATTGATAATGTTATTTTTGATAATGGAGGTTCATTTTTTACGGTAGGGACACATGATTTTGCTGCCAATGGAGAAAATGGGAAAGTGTATATTCGTACAGGAAGCCCTTTAGAAAATTCACTCATCCCTATGGGTCCGGTTACTCTTATTGGCATCTCTTCTCAATATACTTTTTCTGTTCCAGCCAATGATGGCTATCAGATTCTCCCAAGAGACTCTGCTGACATTATTCAAACAGGAGCATTAATTTTTACTTCAGCAGTTACCCAAACCAATATATCTACTTCAGCATTTGATTTAAATTGGACAACATCAGATAGCGCCACCACAGCATGTAATTACGGAACAACTCCTTCTTTGGGGACAATTGTAAATAGTGGAGGTAATACTTTAATACATACATTAAACTTAAGTAGTCTTTCTCCAGCAAGCATCTACTACGTACAGTGTTATTCCGTCAATGGAACGGATACTGCATTTTCCAACATAGGCGTTTATAGCACAGCTTCCAATTCAACAGGGATTATTCGTCCTTACTTTAATCGTTCAGTAGATGTTTCTGTTTCAACAGGGGTTAATGCGCAAAACATTACTACTTATTTTAACGATACCATTAAAGCCTATATGGATTTAGCTCAATCTACTTTGGACATTTGTGTTTACAATGCTTCTGATGCTACTATAGCAACTGCTATAAATGACGCTTATAATAGAGGTGTAGCTGTGCGTTATATTGCTGATGATGATGTAGTTAACTCTATGTTAAGTAGCTTAGACCCTAACATCCCTATTGTATATAGAGATCCTGTTACAGCTGGAATTATGCATAATAAGTTTATTATTATAGATGCAAACTCTACAAATAACGCATGGGTAATGGGAGGCTCAACAAATTGGACTAATCCTAACAACCTATTTAATGATTATAATAATATCATTTTTATTCAAGATGAAGCGTTAGCTAAAGCATATACGCTAGAATTTGAAGAAATGTGGTCCGGAACTTTTGGCACACATAAAGAAGATAACACACCTCATAAATTTATAGTTGGTGGAAAAACGGTTGAGGTATATTTTTCACCATCTGACCAAACAACAAGTAAAATCTTGCAAGTCATAAATAGTGTGGATTATACATTAGAATTTGCTTTATTAGAATTTACAAGAAATGATCTGGGAGCTGCTGTAATTGATATTCATAATAGTTTTGGTACTAATGTTAGAGGTATTATGGAAGGGCAAAACTCAAATGGAAGTGAATTTGCAAATCTACAGGCAAATGGAGTAAATATAAAATCACATATGGGGGTTACTTATCAGCTACATCATAAATATGCTATTGCAGATGCAGACATTTTAACTTCTGACCCTACTGTAATAACAGGGTCACACAATTGGAGTACTAATGCTGAAGATAATTCAGATGAGAATACAATTATTATTCATGATCATACTATTGCAAATATCTACTTGCAAGAATTTACCAAAAGGTTTAACGAATTAGCTTCCTCATCAATTGATGAGCAGATTGAAATAGAAGTGAGTGTTTTCCCAAACCCTTCTGCCGGAATCATTACAGTTAAAAGCGATATAACTATTCAACAGATAAAACTTTATGGCGTGGATGGCAAACTGCTTTCTGCTTTTAGCACTACTACTTTTGAGCTAGAAAAAAGGGGAACTTATTTTTTAAAAATAATTACCTCAAAAGGGAATGCTATAAAAAAAGTTGTAGTGAATTAACCTAATCTTGCCAATGACATAATTTATTTAATTGTGATTTCATCTACAAATAGCCAAGTTTTACCACCAGCACCCAAATGCCAATCTGGACAAACTCCATAGTTCTTAGCTTTTACTTTTAGATATCTTGCTTTGGTAGAAACTGTTTTAAGCATATAGTCCTTAGTAAAGCTTCCTTCAGTAGAATCGGAAAAAGTAGTATGCATAACACCTAGAGAAGAGAAGTTTTTTCCATTAGTTGAGACAAAATACTCCACTTTTTTTGGAAAGAAAATCCAAGATTTAATGTCCTGCATACAGCCTAAGCTCACGGAAGCTATATCTTTTACTTTGCCTAAATCAATGGTTGCTACTAGATCTTCTCTGTACCCTTGCCAGTTTCCTGTTCTGTAATTACTTCCTCCTCTTTGATTATCAATTAAGGTTTTGTCGCCTGCTGCTGCATATTGGTTGGCATAATTGCTTTGGAATACAATCGATTTTGCATTGTCAATTTTAAAGTATTTAGCTGAAACTGTTTTACTTTTTTTACCTTCTTTTACTGTATAACAACTGATTTGAGCATCAGCTGAAATAACAATTGGATGGTCATACTTTTGCTCTTTACCTGCATTGATGCTGTAATAAATACTTCCGCCTACAGCAGAGCCCAACTCGACTTGCAACTGTTCGATAAATGTTTGGCTTTTGGCCTGAAAATAAGGGACCGCTATCATTTCATTCTTTAGAATTTCTGATTGTGGGATACTCTCACTTGCCCAATTGCTTGGCGTACTTCCCATTTCAAAAACCAATGTTCCCCCTTTGATGATATCAGTATGTTGTATAAAACTTTCATGAAAAAGGGTGCCATTTAATGTAGCCGATTGGATGTAAATATTCCTGTCCGAAACCTTATTTGCTAGAATGGAAAAAGTATTTCCATTTTCTAAATTTAATGTTGCTTGCTTAAAAAGTGGCGTTCCAATGGTGTAATAGTCCAAGCCAGGAGTTACTGAATAAAAGCCTATTGCACTAAGCACATACCAAGATGACATCTGCCCGCAATCCTCATTTCCAGAAAGCCCATCAGGAAAAGCAGTGTATTGTTCATCCATTATTTGGCGAACAATTTTTTGTGTTTTATGTGGCTTTCCTACATAATTGTACAAATATGCCATATGATGAGAAGGCTCATTTCCGTGTGCATACTGACCAATAAGCCCAGTAATGTCCGCTTGATTTCTTCCTGAATTTTCAGATGAAGCGGAAAACATATTGTCAATATGCTGTTCGTACTTTTCCTTGCCTCCCATAAGGCTGATATGCCCTGAAATATCTTGTGGCACAAACAGAGAATACTGCCAAGCATTGGCTTCTGTATAGTTGAAATTCACTTCTTCTGGCCTAAATGGAGCAAACCAACTATGGCTCTTTTTCGCTCGGAAAAATCCAGTGGAAGGATCATACAAGTTTTTGTAGTACTGCCCTCTGGAATAAAAATCATTGGCAATTTCTTCCTCTCCTAATGAGTCTGCCAAAAGGGCAATACACCAATCATCATAGGCATACTCCAGATTTTTGGAAACCGATTCTGGCTCATCAGAAGCAGCAATAAATCCATTTTTTTTATAACAACTTAGACCCAAATGCTCTTGATTGGCTGAGTGCAACATGGCTTTCAAAGCCAAATGGGCATCATAATCTCTAAGGCCTTTAGCGTAAGCATCTGCAATTACAGGTACGGAATGATAACCAATCATACAGCCAGTATAGTTGGCAGCCAACTCCCAAACAGGCAATTGTCCTCCCTCTTTGTACTGTCTTAAAAAGGTACGGATAAAGGCATTGGTACGCTCTTGCTGAATTAAAGTAAAAAGCGGATGTGTTGCTCGGAATGTGTCCCAAAGTGAAAAGATGGTATAGTGCTTGTCGTCTGTTTGGTGTTTTTGCAAATCGGTACCATTATACTGTCCATCTACATCTACATACAAATTAGGGTTGAGCAAGGAATGATACAGAGCCGTATAAAAAATTTCTTTCTGCTGTTCTGATTTTCCTTCCACCTGAATTTTGCTGAGTTCCTTTTCCCAAAGTGCTTGAGTTTCGGCTTTGGTTTTTTCAAAATTCCAATGCGGAATTTCAGTCAATAGATTAGCTTTTGCCCCATCTGTACTTACTGCAGATATCCCTACTTTTATCATTAGGGCATCTTGCAAATTACCAAACTCAATTCCAGCAACCGATTGCTTTTCATTAAAGGTGATGTTCTCAAAAGGAGTAGAAAATTGCATATAGAAATGAACTTTTTGCTTGCGTGCCCAATTGTCTGAATAGCGAATACCTTTTAATATATTGCTATCAACTACTTCAATTTTATAGTCTAACAATCTATCTCTATGTTCTAGATCTAATATAAGCTGTGCTTTTTCATTTTTTGGGAAAGCATATTTATGAAATCCTACCCTTTCAGTTACCGTAAGCTCAACATTTACCTTGTAATCTTCCAGAAAAACTTGATAAAATCCTGCAGAGGCTTGTTCATTTTCATGGGAAAATTTTGAGTGATAACCTTCCTTGCCATCAGCTCCATTGTTAAGCAGTAATTTTCCTGTTGTAGGCATAAGCAAAACATCTGCATAATCTGAAACGCCTGTACCACTTAAGTGTGTATGCGAAAAGCCATAAATAATAGAATCGGAATAATGATAGCCACCACAACCATCCCAACCCTCTAATCGACTATCTGGACTGAGTTGCACCATACCAAAAGGTGCGCTAGCTCCAGGGTAGGTATGACCATGCCCTCCTGTTCCAATAAAAGGATTTACATAATCTGTTAGTGGTTTTGGTTCTTCTTGGCAAGCAAAAAATACAAAAATTATAGGTATTAATTTCTGCATTATTTAATATGTGAATTTGAATCAATTAAGTTGTTTTCTCCATGTTGATGCAAGGCATAATTAAAGCCTGGATGCACGGCATAAGCTCCATGTTCCCCTTCTTTATTGATAGCCAAATATCCAATTTGCATGTCCTTATAATTTTGGTTTTTGACAATACGCGCAACTCCTTCTTCACAAGCTTCTTGAGGAGTAGCTCCTTGTCGCATTAATTCCACTATCAAAAAAGAGCCTAAAGTTTTCAGTACGGCTTCACCTACTCCTGTTGCGCAAGCGCCCCCTATTTCATTATCTACAAACATACCTGCTCCAATAACAGGAGAGTCTCCCAATCTGCCATGCATTTTCCAAGCCAAACCAGAAGTAGTACAAGCGCCTGAAACATCTCCATCTTTATCCAAAGCTAAAAGTCCAATGGTATCATGATTTTCTATATTTATTATTGGCTTATACTCTGATTTTTCTAACCATTTTCTCCATCTTTTTTCTGCTTTTTCGGTCAGCAAGTTTTCTTTTTTAAATCCATTTTCTAAGGCAAATTGTTGAGCTCCTTTTCCGGCAATCATTACATGAGGAGTGTCATCCATTACTTTTCTTGCTACAGAAATAGGATGCATAATGTCTTGTAAAAAACTGACCGAACCACAATTCCCTGTTTCATCCATGATACAAGCATCAAGCGTAACATTTCCATCTCTATCAGGCCAACCACCATAGCCTACTGAGTTGCACTCAGGATCTGCTTCCGATATGCGCACACCAGCTTCAACCGCATCTATCGCTTTTCCTCCATTTCTAAGTACTTTCATAGCGCCTTCATTTGCCAGCACTCCATGTCTCCAAGTGGAGATGACAAGAGGAAATCCTTTTTCTGAATGTTTGTTTTTCTTTTCCATTTTTGCATTTGTTATTTTGGGCAATACCATAGCGCTTAGCGCTCCTATTGCTGATTTTTTTAAAAAATTCCTTCTGTTTTTCATAGCTTAGTTTTTGAGGTCATAAAGCGACTAAATTAATAATTTATTTGGGTTCAAATTATTACTTTTCATGATTACTGTTTTTTCTTCTCCCGCTAAAAGAGTAAAGAAATAGTAAGCGTTTCTGTAGTCTGAATAACATCTTGATGGAAAGGGGTAACGCTACCAACTTCAAGATTTTGATAAAGTTCAATTCGGCTTACACCCCCAGTTTGACTATTTACTGCAGATTCTATATAATTTTTACAACATCCTATCACAACATCATTCATGCTATATAATGTATAAAAATTCAGACAAAAGAGGGTTAATTTTTGTAGTTTAGCTGCCTAAATAAAACACTATGAAAAAAATCTCGCTTTCGATCTTGTTTGCCTTTTTAATATTTAACTTAAATGCACAAACCAATCATACTGTAAATACAGTTGGAATGACGTTCTCTCCATCTAATTTAACTATCAATCTTAATGATACAGTCACTTTTATTAATACTGCAGGGTTCCACAATGTAAATGGAACAACAGGAACATTTCCTTCCAATCCAGCGAGTATTAGTAATCCTAGTGGAATCTCCTCTGGATGGACATACACCCATGTGTTTACATTAGCAGGTACATATAATTACCACTGCGATCCTCACCTCCCTGGTATGACTGGAATTATTATTGTGAATTCAATATCAGTACCTGGATGCACTGACTCTTTAGCATTAAATTATAATCCTTTAGCAACAATTAATGATAGCTCTTGTGCATATTGTCAATCGACAGTTATTGACTCTATTAGCATATCTACCGCTTGCATAGGAGATACAGTCACTATTTATGGGAATAACCTTTGTGCTCCAATGAAAGTACATTTACAAGGTTGGTCAATTCCTGATAGTTTTGTTTTATCATCAACAAGCAATACTGTTGTTTGGATTGCTCCTGGCGGAACTACACCTTCAGTTGTAGGGCTAAGATTTATAGATAGCTTAGGAAATAATAGCTATACTAATACGCTTGCTTTTTCTTATGGCATATCTGGATGTACGGATATAATGGCATGTAATTATGATGCACTAGCAACTTGTGATGATGGTTCTTGTTTAACTACTTATGGATGTACAGACTCATTAGCTTTTAACTATGATTCATTAGCTAGCTGTGATGATGGCTCATGCATACCATTTGCACAGAACTTATTCTTTTCTGAAGCGAGCGAAGGTTCTAACAATAATAAATACTTTGAAGTATATAATCCAACCTCTGATACTGTCAATCTAAATAATTATGCTTTTGCTAGAGTAACGAATAATCCTAATAATGGAATAGGTGTTTATGAAGCTTGGGTTGATTTTGATTCAGGTGCTTTTATACCTCCTAATGATGTATATATTGTTGCTCATCAATCAGCTGATACGACAATACTTGCAGAAGCTGATATGATGTATGGATCTATGAGTAATGGTGATGATGGATTTGGACTAGTATATGGTAATGAGCCATCTTCTCCAGTAAGCCCTTCAACTGGCCCGTATATTGTTTTAGATTGGATTGGGGATTGGAATGGAGATCCTGGGCTAGGCTGGGACGTAGCAGGAGTTACAGCTGCAACACAAAACCATACGCTAATTAGAAAATGTGATGTTACACAAGGTGACACTTCATGGAATAATTCAGCGGGAACAGACCCTCTAAATTCACAATGGATTGTTCTTACTCAAAATGATTGGACAAATATTGGTTTCCATACTATCTCTCCTTGTAATATTGTATACGGATGTACAGACACTTTAGCGTGCAACTATGACTCTAGTGCAGTAATTGATGACGGTTCATGCGTCTATCCTGGTCAGATCTATCAAAATAATATTACTATTTGTGATGGTGATAGTGCTTTGATAAGCGGTATATATTATTCGCAGAATGGAATTTTTATTGATTCTTTTGTTAATACTGTAGGCTGTGATAGCATTATACATACAAATCTAATAATATACTCTCAATTTAATTCTGTTTCAGGCGGTATCCCTGACAATACAGTTGGTACAGGGGGGATTTACACAGGAACTAGACATCTTGAACTTGATTGTTTTATTCCTACAAATATTGTCTCTGCTACTGTTTATTCTCAGGACACAAATATTATTACTTTTGAGTTAAGAAACAATAATGGAAATATAATAGCAGATACAACACAACAATTATTACCAGGAGGTCAGAGAGTATATTTAAATTTTGAAATGCCTGTTGGTACCGATTTACAATTAGGTGTAGCCTCGTCTGGGTCTGGGTTATACCGAAATAATAGTGGAGCAAATTATCCATATAATTTTGGAAGTTTAGCTTCCGTTACTGGAACAAATGCTTCCAACCAAAATTTCTATTATTTCTTTTACGATATTGAAATGAAACAGTCCTCTCAACCAAATAATTATTCTATTTGTAATGGTGACAGTATTACTATTGCAGGAAGCACTTATAATACAACTGGACTTTACATAGATACCTTAACTTCTTATATTGGTTGTGACAGTTTGGTTTTTACTAATTTGGTTGTAAATCCAAATATCAGCTATACCAATACAAAAACTATTTGTAGTGGTGAATTTTTTATTGTAGGAAGTAGTATTTATGATTCAACAGGTGTTTATGTAGACACTCTTACCAGTCTACATGGCTGTGATAGTATAATCACAACAAACTTAACAGTTCTTACAATCTCTGGCGGAACAATTATTAATAATCAGACTATCTGTTTCGGAGATAGTATTATTGTGGGAAATAATATCTATTATGATGATGGAGTCTATAGTGACACTCTTCAAGATATTAATGGATGCGACAGTATAATTATTACAACATTAACAACCCAATCTACATTATACGGAATGATTTATGGCGGAAAGCCTGACACTACAAATATAGCTCCTATGACGGGAGCATATAGCTCTTATAATGGAAGTCTTAATATGGATAACTCGCTTGTTAGCATATTAAAATCTGCTGCTATTTATGCCCAAGACACAAATTCTGTAACTTTTGAGTTAAGAAATAGTAATGGAATCGTACTGCAAGATATGACCCAGACAGTATATCCTGGTTTTCAAAGGATTAATTTTAATTTCTTGATCCCTGTTGATTCAAATTTACAATTAGGAATTAGTGCAGGAGGGTCAGGACTTTATAGAAATAATGCTGGAACAGGTAATAATATGGGGTACCCATATCATATTGGTCCTGCAACTATAAAGAGTGCAAACACAGGATCTACGCAATATTATTATTTCTATTATGATTTAGAGATTATGCCATATGCAACATATTTGGATACTAATATTTGTGATGGAGATAGTATTCAAATAGGTTCAAACATATATTTTAATTCTGGGACATATATTGATACCATGGTATCTCAAACAGGCTTATGTGATAGTGTGATTTATACTATATTGGATGTTTACCAGTCTCCTTCTTTAACGATAACATCTATTCCTAATCCTCCCGAAATTTGCTTAGGAGACTCTATTGTCCTTGAGGGCTCTCCAGGATTTACTTATTATTGGTGGGACAATGGAGTAGTTAGTGATAAACTGGTAGACGGCCCAACAGTTGATACTTGGTACCTTCTTACGGCAAAAGATTCAAATAATTGTGTAGTAAAGGAAAATATTATGGTATATGTAGATAGTTGTATAAGTGGAATAGATTATCCCTTAGTTAATGAAATTTCTATCTATCCAAACCCCACAAATGGATTCCTTAATATAATTAGTGATCTTAAAATAGAAAAGATCTCACTATATTCTGTTGATGGTAGGTTAATTGAAAAAACTAGAATTAATTCTCTTTTTATAAAAACAAAAGGAATCTATTTTATTAAAGTGAAAACTTCAAAAGGAAATATCACAAGAAGGATAGTAGTAAACTAGTATTATTTTAAGTAGTTTACTATCTTATTTAAATACTTTATATCAAAAATATAAGGTTAATTTTTAAAAATTACATTTGATGAAATTCTCTGATATAGGGTTAGACAAAAACATTCAAAAAGGAATTGCCGATTTAGGCTTTGAAAACCCAACTCCAATTCAATATGAGGTGATACCATTTCTGCTTTCTGAAGAAAGAGACTTGATTGGACTTGCGCAAACAGGGACAGGAAAAACTGCCGCTTTTGGATTACCTATTATCCAGAAGATAGAAACAAAAAGCAGACAAACTGCTGCCATAATATTGTGTCCTACAAGAGAACTTTGTTTGCAAATCACCAAAGATCTTGAAAGCTATGCAAAATACATAAAGGGCTTGAAAATTACAGCTGTTTACGGAGGAGCAAACATACAAACACAAATAAAAGCCCTTAATTCTGGAAGTCAGATTGTGGTTGGAACACCTGGTAGAGTAATTGATCTTATAAAAAGAAAAAAACTCAAACTTGGTCATATTGAATTTCTGGCATTAGATGAGGCAGATGAGATGCTCAATATGGGATTCAAAGAAGATTTGGATACTATTCTAGCCGAAACACCAGAGAATAAACAGACCCTTCTTTTTTCAGCTACCATGCCAAAAGATGTTATGCGTATTACAAAAAATTACATGCTTGCTCCAAAAACAATTGAGGTAGCGAGCAGAAATGAAGGAGCTAAAAATGTAGAACATCATTTTTATATGGTGAATGCTAGAGACAGATACAAAGCGCTGAGAAGGATTTGTGATGCTAACCCTGATATTTATGGCATTGTATTCTGCAGAACAAGAAGAGAAACCAAAGATGTAGCGGACAAGTTAATGCGCGACGGTTATAATGCAGATGCTATTCATGGGGATTTATCACAAGCACAAAGGGATCATGTAATGGGTAGGTTCAGAAAAAGAAGCCTGCAAATGCTAGTGGCTACTGATGTAGCTGCACGAGGAATTGACATTGACGATTTAACCCACATCATAAATTATAACTTACCAGATGATTTGGAAGTATATGTACACAGATCGGGAAGGACTGGAAGAGCAGGGAAAAGTGGAATTTCTATCATCATTGCACATAGCAGGGAGAGAAGAAAACTGCAAGCCATTAGTAAAATGTTAAAAAAGGACTTGAAACAGAAACAAGTGCCAAATGGTGAAGAAATTTGTGCTATTCAATTGCTTGCACTTATTGATAAGGTGGTAAAAACCGATGTAAATACACAAATTGAAAAGTACATTCCAATTATAGAAGAAAAACTTGCTCATCTAGATAAAGAAGAGCTATTAAAACATTTCGTCTCTGTAGAATTTAATCGCTTTCTTTATTTCTATAAAAACGCTCCTGATATAAATATTAGTACAAATAGTAAAAGAGAGGGGGGTAGAAAAGGTGATCGGAAGAATGATAGAAAAAACAAAAGAACAGGGCATGCTGAACAAGGGCATAGTCGCTTCTTTATCAATTTAGGAAAAAGTCAAAATCTGGAAACGCATAATCTTATTGGACTTATTAACGAATACACGCGCAAAAGAAATATTCCAATTGGCAAGATTGATATTTTGAGAAAATTTTCCTTTTTTGAAGTAGATAGCAACTATGAAAAAGATGTGCTAAAAGGACTTGCAAATGCACAGTGGAATGGCAATGCTGTTGCTGTAGAGTTGTCAAAACCACCTACTGCTACTACTGAATATAAAAAATCTTCTAAAGGATCTAAAAGAAAGAGTGGCAAAAAAAGTATAAAATCAAATAGTAGAAGGGAAAGAAGTAAAAGTAAAGGAGGATCTTTTAAAGATAAATTCAAAGCTAGTTCAAAAAGAAATAGGCATTAATTCTTTTTCCCAGCAACAAAATCTTTAAGATAATACGGCTCAAAGTAGGCAATATCTTCAAATTCTTTTTTGTAAAATTTTTGCATTGCAAGAGCAATCATATCCTTTGAACTTGGATAAACAACATCTATAAATTTGGCATTTGGATGCGTAATGATTTGCTTGCATTTTTTTGCTCCATCCCCAAAAAAAAGCACTCTTGAAGCTAACTCTTTTTGATAAGAATCTGTATTTATTATATCTGCATTTACTGCTCTTATCTTATTATTTTTATCATCATAAAATGCATTATACACCTCCATTCTTCTTGCATCAATCATTGGACAATACAAATCTGCAGATTCTTTTTGCGCTATACCATAAGCCATAGCACGCAAAGTAGAAATGGAAATCAAAGGTTTATCAAGTGCGTAACACAAGCCCTTTGCGGTAGAAACACCAATACGTAATCCTGTATAAGAACCTGGTCCTTTACTTACAGCAATGGCATCTACATCTTTAAGATTTATGTTTTGATCTTGAAATAATGCTGCAATAAAAGTATTTAGCTTTTCAGCATGAGAGTAGTTTTCATTTACTTCCTCTTCACAAGAAATAATTTCATCATTTTGTACTAATGCAACTGAACAGCTTTTTGTTGCTGTTTCTATAAGTAGAATTAAAGCCATTTATTTTGTCCTGACTTTTACACTAATTCGAGATTTCTTACTATCATCTTCATTTGTAGTACTCTCTACTTCTGTGCCATCTTTCAATGTTTTTGACACTAAAGAATAGGGGCTTTTTATTACCACATCTCTATCCGATAGTCCTTGTAAAACTTGAATAAATTTATCATTCTGAATACCGGTTTTTACAATAATAAACCTGGCCTTATTGTCCTCATATTTAAAAACACACTCCACCTTTTTGTTATCTGAAGCTGCTGCAGTATCTTTTCTTGTTGTTACTGCCTGTATAGGCACTGAAATGACATCTTTTACTAATTTTGTTTGCACTTCAACTGAGGCTGTCATTCCTGGGCGGAAATTCGTATTGTCTAATATGCGTATCTTAACTTCAAAATTGGTGACTTGATCGGCACTTACGCCACTTACATTTGCTGAATTCGCAATTTCTGTAACAATTCCTTTAAACTCGTCTCCCAAGAAAGCATCTACCTCAATTATTGAAGTATCATTTAAATTTACGCGTACAATATCATTTTCATTCACCTCAACCGCAACCTCCATTGCACTTAAATCTGCCAAACGCAAAAGTTCAGTTCCAGACATCTGCCCTGTACCAACAACCCTTTCGCCAAGCTCTACATTTAACAAGGAAATAGTTCCTGCAACAGGTGCATAAATTGAGGTTTTGTCTAGATTCTCTTCTGCTTCATTTAAGGATGCTTCTGCACTACTTACTGCATATTGGCTGCTTTCTACATTAAGTGCTGCCACCTTATATGTAGCTTCAATTTGCTCAAATTCTGAAAGAGAGATTGCTCCTTCATTATAAAGATGTTTGTTTCTATTGAATTTAGCCTCACTCTCGGTCAATTGCGCTTTGGATTTTGCAAGATTTGCTTTGGCTGTATTTAATGAAGCTTTGCTTCTTTCTAAGATGGATTTATAAATATCTGGTTTTATTTTGATGAGTAAATCTCCTTTTTCTACCCTATCTCCTTCTTTAACTAAAAGAGCTACTATTTCTCCAGAAACATCTGGAGAAATTTTTACTTCTACTTCTGGTTGAATTTTGCCACTTGCTGAAACCGTTTCTGTAATTGTTCTTCTTTCCACTTTTTCAGTTTCTACCATTAAAGCGGTTTCTGTTTTTATGATTCCTGTAAGGACTCCAATCAAAATAAGAACAGCCAGAATAAATATCCCAACTCCTATTTTTTTGAGCTTTGTGTTTTTCTTTTTCTTACCAAAAAAATAAAAGATAGCAGCAATAATAGATAGAACAATAAATATTTTCATAACTATAAAATTAAAGGTTTTCCCATGAAAAAGTCAAGGATTTTCAATTTGAATAAATAATCGTATTTAGCCTGTAACAGATCAGATTCTGCTTTAATTACTTTGTTTTTTGCATCATTATAATCATATACATTTAACATACCTTTGTTGAATTTTTGCTGATTATAATTAAATGATTCTTGCAAAGCTTCAGCTGATTTTTTTGTAAACTGAAATTGTTTTTCAGCAGCAACCACATCTGCTCTAACTTGCTCGATTTCTTTCCTAAGCTGGTTTTTAGTTTTTTGTAAATCATTTTGTGCGCTCATTACAGCTATTTTCGCATTTGTAATAGAAGTATTCGTCATCCATCCATTGAAAAGCGGGATGCTGAGAGAGAAACTGAGAGATTTAGAAAAATTGTCTTTTAGCTGCTGATTAAAAGGTGTGATTTCAGATTGATAATCAAAGACTGGCATTAAAATATTTTCTCCAGAAACTGTTTGGTATCCAGAAAGCATCATCCCTAATGAATCCACTCCTAAGATTCTCTTTCTAGCATCAGAATACCCTGAACCCATAGCGCTATTTAATGAAATTCTTGGTAATCTTGCACCTTTCGATATGGCTAAGTACTTATCAGTACTTTTCAATCGGTATGTTGCGCTTTTAACATTTGGAAATACCTCAATAGCTTTTACATAAATCTCTTGAGTTGATGGTACTTTATTTTGTTTTGGCAATTGAATACTCGGCACTAGGATGTCAAAATTTGTATTGGCTTCAATCTCTAGGAGTTGTTGAATACTTAATAGCGCAATCTCTCTTTGGCTTTTAGCCCTTACTAGCTGTAGTTTTTCTGAAGCAACTTGCGATTGGGTTTCAAGCAGTGCGCTTTTAGACAATTCTCCAGCACTTACTAATTTCCTGATTCTTTCTTCTTGCTGAATTGAAATGTCCAATTGCTTCTCTGCTACTATTACCAATTCTTTATTAAAAAGAAGTTGTAGAAAATCGGTAGCCACAGCCAATGAAATATCATTGATTACTTTCTCAACATCATATTTTTTGGCCCTGTATTCATAATTATCGCGTCTTACTTTATTGATGTTTTGAAATCCACTAAAAAGCGTAACTGATGAAGAAAGGGAGAAGTTATTTGTTTTAATATTGAGGTTGGTAAACTCATTTGAATAAGGATCGACAGTTCTTCCGAAATTATAGCCTTGAGATCCTCCTGCATTCAAAGAGGGTAATAATGAAAGTTTGGATTGTTTAAGTTGATGCTCCGAGGACAAAACAGATAACTTGGCTTGCATGATATCTAAATTCTCTTCTTTAGCTCTATTTATACAGCTTTCTAAAGTCCATTTTTCTTGCGAATAGCTACTCAAAGCACATAATATTACCAAAAAGAAAAAAAGACATTTTTTCATCTTTAATTTTTGTGAAAGGCAAATGTAAGAAGAATTTAGCTTTTTGGCTCTTTTTTTAGATTATACCAAACAAGGCCAACAACCAGCATAGTGATATAAGGCATGGCCATTAAGTAGAGAATCCCATCATTTAGTCCAGCACCAATTGTTCCTCCACTTTCAAGATTAGCTTCGACTACCGCTTTACACATAGCGCACTGTGCTTTTGCTTGCTTGCTAATCAGCATAACAAAAAGAAGATATATGCCTATAAATAGCTTATTGCTTTTCATGCTGATTTTCTTTTTGTTTGTATTCTGCCATTAAAACCCTAATGTCTTTTACCAAAGTTTTCATGTCTTCATCATTTGTGCCATCATAAGCACCATAAGGATTGCCATTAATATCAATTCCTGAACGCACCTTACCTTCCTTATCTACTAACACAAAATACTCAGAATGTAAAAAGCCTCCTGGAGCCAATTCATCCTCACTTACATTAACAAAATACGAGGAAGCTATGTTATAGATCTGTTGTTTGTCACCCGTTACAAAATTCCAATTTGACAAATCAGCCTGCATAGCATTTGCATATTCTAATAGAATTTCAGGTGTATCGTAAGAAGGATTTACACTATGTGACAGAAACTTGATATTAGGGAAAACACTTAACTTTTCTTGTACATATTTCATTTTGTTTGTCATGATGGGACAAATAGTTGGGCAAGTGGTAAAAAAGAAATTAGCTACATAAATATTTCCGCTATAATCTGATTTATATATGGTATCATTATGCTGATTAACAAAATTAAATTCAGGAATTTGATGTCCATCAGTGCCTATTTTAGCCAATGGCATAAAATTATTTTCTGCCTTTGTTACATAAAAATAAATGAATCCTGGAAGGGCCAAAATAGCGATTAAAGCTACCCATTTTTGAATTGATACTGAAGCCATATTACATCATAAAGTAAGTGTAATGCCCTTCTGCAAGCAATATAAACAAAAGGTAAGGGATAAGAATAAATGCAGGAAGCAATACTGTCCATCTAAATAATTTTGTCTCAAACCCTAAATGCATGAAAACTTGTACTATATATGCCGCTTTTATAAGAGTAAGAATAATAAAAATATGATTTAGCAGAGAGGTGCCCAAAAACTGTGTCTCAGTTATATATTCTGGTTTAATAATCCCCAGCACAACCTCAACCGTTGTTACAATAAGTAGAATCCAGAAAACCTTCCAAATCCACCAATTACCCTTCTGTTCGCTTGCCATAATTTAATTTTTTATACTAAATAAAAGAAAGTAAATACAAATACCCAGACTAAATCTACAAAGTGCCAATACAATCCGA
>MDTB01210352.1_pt1 | contig 24444 bp, 20 predicted proteins | sample 811161 | NCBI WGS metagenome assembly MDTB01 (sample SAMN05326650, study PRJNA326480) | marine metagenome | isolation source: seawater | place: Mediterranean Sea | collected 2009
ACCATCGCCCAAGCCGGTGCAGATTTCTTTAGCGAATTGCAAAGATATATTGAGATCGATGCGCCTGCCGAATGGCACCCAAAGTTATCTACCGAGGCACGGGGCATAGTCAGCAACCCCGGCAGCGTGGACCCCGAAGAACTCAGCAGAGGGGTCGCCGAAGGTGACAAGCTGGTTCTTGGCGGCAACCTGTCTGATGCGGTAAAACAAAACGGTTGGCGCACTGGACGCGCCGCCACGGATTCTGGTGCCGACATCTTAAAACGCGCTGTGGGTGCTAAATTCGGTCTTGGCGGCCATCAAGCGATAGAAAACCGCTCGTACATTGCCCAGGGCGACAGCGCGAATCAACCGCTAGACGGCAACCGGCCGCTGAGCTTACGTTTTGCCGCCGACAACATGCCACCGTGCAGCGCATTCTGGTCTCTTACCGCCTACGGCACTGACTTGTATCTGGTGGCCAACGAGATTGACCGCTGGTCGATCAGCGATCGCACCCCTGGCTTGCACTATGCAAAAGACGGCAGCCTGACAATTACCCTCAGCAACAAACGACCGGCTGATGATGCTAACTGGTTACCCGTCCCCGCCGGCCCTTATATGCTGGGTTTGCGAGTCTACGAAGGCGACGCCGCCGTAGTGAATTGCAGTTGGTTTCCACCGCCGCTGCAACCCTTAGGCTAGTCGTTGATAGCGCCGTAAATGATGTTCTTCAGTTGCCCTCTAAAGTTAAAGGTCGCTGACGGCATGAGTTGGGTCATGAACACCACGTAGAGATCTTCCACCGGATCGACCCAAAAAATGGTAGACGCAGCGCCACCCCAATAATAGTCGCCGGCACCGATGGTGCCAGAGGCCACCTCGCCAAGGGTCGACGCAAACCCCAGACCGAAACCGACGCCTTCGTAAGCCGTTTCTGAAAACGCACCCATGGCTGCCTGACTTAAATCTGCACCGCCGGCTATGTGGTTCTTAGTCATCAACGACAGCGTTCGACTGCCAATAATGCTGACCCCATCGACCGTTCCCTGCTGGCGCAACATCTCGCAAAACTTAGCGTAGTCCGCAGTGGTGCTGACCAAGCCACCACCGCCTGAGGGAAAACTTGGCGCTTTTAAGTATTTGCTCGACTGCGGATCGTCGATTAGACGCAAGGTCTTGTCCGCCGCACGCTCATAGTTAGCGGCGAAGCGCTGCACTTTTTCTGCTGGTACCCAGAACCCGGTGTCGTGCATACCCAGTGGCTCGAAGATGCGTTGCTGCAAGAATTCTTCAAACTTTTGACCCGATATGACCTCAACCAAGCAGCCGCATACGTCTGTTGCCAAGGAATACAGCCACTTCGTACCAGGGTCATAACGCAACGGCACTTGGGCGAGCTTGTCGGCAAAGGAAGCAATGGTTTCACCATCGCCCCGTTGCACACCTAATTGCTGGTAAACGGCATCTACCGGGTGAGGGTCAACTGGCAACAACGCCCCGTACGTCAGTCCTGCGGTGTGTGAGAGTATGTGACGCATGGTCATCGGCGAGGCGGCAGCACGGGTTTGCATCGCAGCGCCAGCGCCCTGCACCCAAACTTGCTGATCACGCCATGCTGGCAAAAATCGATACACAGGATCGTTTAGCTGAAACCGCCCTTCTTCAAATAGCATCATCAATGCGATCGAGGTAATGGGTTTGGTCATGGAGTAGATACGAAAGATTGTATCCTCGGTGACTGGTTGATCGCGTTCACGATCCCTCATGCCCAACGACTCAAAGAAGGCCGCTACGCCGTGCCGCGACACCATGACCTGGCAACCGGAAATTTTGCCCGGCTGAATATAGTTTTGTTGTAAATGTTTGCTGATGCGCTGCAGTTTAGCTGCAGAAAAGCCTGCCGCTGCCGGATTAACGTGCATAGTCTCGCCCTCGTTTTGCTCTTTATTCGTGCGTTTACCCACGAACCCCGCTAAACGATAGCAGGAACAAACGCGTCGTCCATGGCCGAATCGCGGCACCAGAGCTGTTTACAAATTAGAATAAAGCTCACCCTCGCTATCCATTGGCGGTAAGCCATCGTGTTGCAATCAAGCTACCGCTATGCTCTTGATTGTTATTAACCTTAGGTCGCCATCATGAGCAACGCCGATCTCGCCCGCTTCGAATCCGAGGTGCAACAATTTATTGCACAGAACCTCACTCCAGACTTGAGCAAAGCCGCTGCGTTGGGTTTCGGTATCAGCCGCGCCGACGGCGAACGTTGGCATCAGGCCGTTTACGACCGAGGCTGGGTCGCTCCAGATTGGCCGGTGGAACATGGCGGCACTGGTTGGACGCTACGGCAAAAACAAATCTACTCGAATGCCATGGCTCTGGCTGGTGCGCCAATGATTATGCCTTTTGGCATAGATATGGTTGGCCCGGTGCTCTACACCTTTGGTACGGAAGCACAGCAAGCCCAGCATCTGCCGAAAATACTCGATGGCAGCGTGTGGTGGTGCCAAGGTTATTCCGAGCCTGGTAGCGGTTCCGACCTGGCCTCGCTAAAAACTTCTGCGGTCCGTGATGGCGATGACTATGTTGTTAACGGCCAAAAGATTTGGACCACCAATGCGCACAAAGCCGATTGGATTTTTACTTTGGTGCGCACCGATACCGACGCAAAACCTCAGAGCGGCATCAGCTTTTTACTCATCGATATGAAAACACCAGGGCTAGAGGTGAAACCCATTGTATCTATTGATGGCATGCATCACTTAAACCAAGTGTTTTTTACCGACGTGCGCGTGCCCGCCGCCAACCTAATTGGCGATGAAAATATGGGCTGGACCTATGCGAAGTTTCTGTTAGCCAACGAACGCGCCGGTATTGCCAATGTCGCTCACTCAGAGCGTCTCGTCACGGCGCTGATGTCCATAACCGCAGCCGAGCACGACGGCTTTGGCGGCACGCTGCGCAACTGTGAAGCCTTCATGTCGGATCTCGCTACCACAGAGGTGCAACTCCAAGCGTTAAAGGCCCTCGAGGCTCGCGTGATCGCAAGCGTAGAGGCAACGGGTAACCCTGGGGACGAAGCGTCCATGTTGAAAATTGTGGGTTCTCAGGTGCAGCAAACTTTGGAAGCACTGCGAGTAGAAGCAGTAGCAAACTACAGCCTGCCCTTTGACACCGACCTCATTCGTGGTGAAAGCAACCTCCCAGCACCCGGACCGGAGTACGCAGTGAGCGCCGTTTCAGACATGAACTTTGGCCGTGCGACCTCCATTTACGGTGGCTCTAACGAAATTCAGCGCAATGTCATTGCCAAAGCTGTGCTAGGGCTATAGGCGCAGCCTGCGGCTTGCAGCACAAGACTTCGCTTGAAGTATTGGACGAGGTTTATTACGTCGCCAACTTTGTCCTGATAGGACCTTTCTATGGTCGCTTGATTGTCGTCTCCCAAGCTACGTTTTAGCTTGGCGGAAAAATCAGCGGTGCTTTGTGCATGCCGGTAGCCCGACGCGAACACCAACGTGTCTGGGCCAATGTTGTCGATAGTCCAGCTCATCGGTTCACCCGAGAGCACAGCGTTCTTGACGCAGCGCGGCGAGGCCGCTCGATCTAATTGTGCGAGATCACATCCCCATATTCGCCAACGTAAAGGCAAACAGATCCGCGTACTGATCAATGATCTTTTCGGTCGGCGTACCGGCTCCGTGGCCCGCATCTTTCTCTATGCGAATCATCACCGGTGCCACACCACCCTGCTTGGCCTGCAGGTGCGCTGCAAACTTAAAAGAATGCGCTGGTACTACTCGGTCATCGTGATCACCGGTGGTCACTAGGGTCGCCGGATACGCGGTGCCCGGTTCTACGTTGTGTACTGGCGAGTAATCCAGCAGGTATTGGAACATCTCTTGAGACTGCTCCGCTGTGCCATAGTCGTAGGCCCATCCCGCTCCTGCGGTGAAAGTGTGATAGCGCAACATATCCAACACGCCTACCGCGGGTAGGGCTACGGCCATTAGATCGGGTCGCTGGGTCATTACCGCGCCCACCAACAATCCGCCGTTACTACCGCCACGCAGGGCCAAGTGTTTGGCATCGGTCACACCGCTGGCAATCAGGTACTCTGCTGCACCAATAAAGTCATCGAATACATTTTGTTTGTTCGTTTGGGTACCGGCGTCATGCCACGCCTTACCGTATTCTCCGCCACCACGGATATTCGGCACCGCATACACACCACCGGCTTCTAACCACGCGGCCATGGCCGATGAAAAACTTGGGGTGAGGCTGATGTTGAATCCGCCGTAACCGTACAAAATAGTTGGGTGCGGCTGATCTTTTGCCAAGTCCGCTCGATGGGTAATGATCATCGGTATGCGGGTGCCGTCTTTCGAGGTATAAAAAATTTGGTTGGAGACATAGGCGTCGCTGTCGAAGGGTGCTTTAGACGCGCGATAGATCGTCGACTCGCCCGTGGCAATACTTAACTGAAACAGCGTGCTGGGGGTTTTGTAGTTGTCGAAGCTGTAATACACCGTGGTGTCACCGGCCTTACCGCGAAAGCCCGCAGCATCACCAGGACCGGGCAACTGAATCTCTCGCACTACTTCACCTTGCAGCGAAAACTGCTGCACCTGAGAAATAGCGTCCACCATGTATTGGGCGAAAAAGTGCTGGCCTGCCGCGCTCACGTTCAGCACGTGTTCGGTTTCTGCTATGACATCCTGCCATTGCTGGGGCTGATCCAAAGTAAACTTAACCAAGCGACTGTTCGGTGCTGCGCGATTGGTCTCGGCAAAAATCTCACCGTCTTTACTGAAGATCACATTCACGTCGGCGTCTTCATCTGCGGCCACCACCACCAGTTCAGCATCGGCTGCGGTGAGATCCCGTACAAACAAGCGATTTCCCGACGTGGTGTTGCTGGCGTAAACCACTAAAAATTGTTGATCCTCGGTTACGTAACCTGATACGTAGCGAAACTTTTGGCCTGGCGCATTACCAAAAACTACTGGGTCTGTGGCCTGGTCGCTTCCTAGTGCATGAAAATACAACCGATGATGATCGGTCTTGGCGGTTAACTCGTTACCTTCTGGCGAGTCATAGCGCGAGTAATAAAAACCGCGTTCACCCTGCCACGCCAGGCCGCTGAACTTAACGTCTTCAATTCGGTCTATGACCTCTAAGGTTTCGGTATCGATCACTTCCACGCTGCGCCAGTCGGCGCCGCCTTCACTCTTTTGGTACGCGGCCAAAGCTCCCGAGGGCGAGAACGACAATGCGGCGATTGATGTGGTGCCGTCTTCTGACAAGGTGTTCGGGTCAATGAACACACTTTCTTCGCCGGCCTCGTCCAAGCGATAGATCACCGCCTGGTTTTGCAGGCCAGAGTTGCGACTGAAATAGGTGTACTTACCTTCGTCGAAGGGCGCGCTCTCACGCTCATAATCCAGCAGCCGCGACAGGCTGTCCACGAACGCCTGCTTTTGCGGCAGTTTGCGCAAATACTCAAAGGTTACGGCATTTTGCGCATCTACCCAGGCACCGGTTTCGTCGCTCATATCGTCTTCTAACCAGCGATACGGGTCCACCACCTCAGTACCAAAATAAACATCCGTCACCGGACGTTGTTGGGTTTCCGGGTAAGCAAAGATCAACTCCGCGGTCTGGGTTTGCTGCTCACAGCCCGCCATCAGCACACTGCATAGCATTACGATTAAGGTTCGGCGCACCATTACTCACTCCTACTGTCCTGACGTCATCAAGTTGGCCTTGATAGTGTAGCCGAGTCGAATGCCCTTGGTCGCATTTAGCGCTTTGCCATAGGTAGCGGGCTACTCAAAAATGTATGGGTCCAGCGACTCTTGGGCGCGGCTACGATATTTATGCCAGGTACCCCCGCCGTAATAAGCAAGGCTGCCCGGTTCTGCCGCACCGTGACCATTGTAGTAGGTGATGCAGTCGCGCAAGGGCCGGGTGAGTTCATCCGCTGCCCTACAGTGCTCTGCGTATTCATCCTCGTGCGCGGGTTTTACATCCACCACCTTACTGCCCTGCGCACGCATGGTGTCGAGCATCCACACCACATAATCAGCGTGCTCTTCTATAGCGTTGGTGAAATTAAAGCTGCCGCCTCCACCTTGCGGCCCCGACACGACAAACAAGTTAGGAAAGCCTTTGCTATGCAGCCCCAAAAACGTCTTTGTACCCTCTTCTTGCCATTTCTCGTGCAAGCTGCGGCTGTCGCGGCCAACGATCATGTTGAAGGTGGACGTCGCCATCCATTGAAAGCCAGTGGCGTAAATCAGCACGTCTACCGGGTATTCGATGCCGTCGTGAACCACGCCGCGTTCGTTGATTTCGCTAACACCACGGGGTGCGGTATCCACCAAATGCACATGAGGTAAGTTAAACGCTGGCAGATACTCGTCATGGAAGGTCGGTCGCTTACAACCGTAGGGGTAGTAGGGCTTAAGCGCTGCTGCGGTGACCGGATCTTCCACTATGGCGTCTACTCGAGCTCGAATCTGCTCCATGATGCGGAAGTTACTGTCTAACTGTCGCTGCACTAATTCTTCGGGGCTAATTTGCTCGGCATGTTGCTTGCGCTCTCTATAGTCCGCAACCTTACCTGCCAAATAATCGTCGTTAGCTTTTAAGGCAGTGCGGCCTTGGGAAATTTTTGCAAAACGCGCGCGCCGCGCCTTCGCCCACCCAGGCTCTTTAGCCCATTCTTCAAATTCCTCGATTGAGGTTTCGCGTTGGTCGCGAACATCAATAGACGAGGGCGTACGCTGAAATACGTACAGTTCGTTTACTATTTTTGCCAACTCAGGCACGGCTTGTACGGCGGTAGCGCCAGTACCAATAATGCCCACACGTTTGCCCTTAAGGTCGATGTTGTAGTCCCAGCGAGAGGTATGAAACGAATCACCCTGAAAAGATGACATACCATCAATGCGCGCCAACTTCGGCGTGGTCAAAATGCCATTGGCCAGCACTACGAATTTGGCTTTCATGGCGTCGCCCCGGTCAGTGCTAACCGTCCAGCGCGCCGTGTCTTCATCCCATTCCGTTTTCTCGACTGTGGTATGAAACAAACACTTGTCGTAGAAACCGAATTTCTCCGCCATTTTCTGGCAGTACTCCATAATCTCGAATCCTGCGGCGAACTTCATAGACGGGATGTAATTCATCTCTTCGAGCAGGGGTAAGTAGCTGTAGGATTCTACGTCGCAGGCAATACCGGGATAGCGATTCCAATACCAGGTGCCACCCACATCGCCACCCTTTTCGCAAAAACGTACATTTTCGAAACCCGCTTCGCGCAGTTTGTACCAAAGCAATAGACCAGCAAAGCCCGCGCCCACCACTAACACATCACACTCGTCGGTTAACGCATCTCTCTGTACCGGCTCTGCGGAATAGACGTCTTCCAAATAACGGCTGAACTCGCCTTTCATTTCGATGTAGTCAGCGGCACCGGCTCGCGCTTCTTTGAACGCTTTGTATTTTGCTTGTTCGGCGGCATCGAACACCGCGCCCGGCGGCACGGGCGGCAGCGTTTTTAACGTGTCGTCGGTTATTGTTGAGTAACCCTTACCGGTGATTCTGTCCGACGCCTTGGCCGCACGCGTGTTAAATACTTTCAGTCCGCTGACCGGATCGATCTTAATGGACATACCTACCTCCAAGATAATTTCCCCATCCCAAAATATAAATGTTGCTGGCTTTAGGCGACTTGGTTCTTGGCACTCAGCAAAACCGCTGCGAGCACGAACCCGCCAGAACTAACAATATCTTTCTGGCCCCTTCCATTGCTCAGGACCGTAGCGGTCGCCATAGCACCAGCCGACCGGCAATACCTCTTCGATCGCCGCCAGCTCCGCTGCAGTCAACGACTTAGCCACACCTGCCGCCAACTCATCTAAATGTTCTACCGAACGAGTACCCGGGATAGGCACAACGTGATCCCCTTGAGCCAACAACCACGCTATAGCCAAACCCGACGCAGATATCCCCATATCCCCGGCCAAGGCTCTGAAACCGTCGGTCTTGCCGATGTTTCTCTGGTAAGTATCTTGTTGGAAGCGCGGATTAATCTTCATAAACGGCAACTGGCTGCATGTTGCGTACGCCAGTGGGTGATCCGTTAACAACGATCGGCCTACTGGACTGAACGCAACTAAGGTCGTACCAAGCTCGGCACACTTTTGCACCAAGCCTAGCTCCGGCGCCCGCGTGGCGAGCGAATATTCAGACTGCACGGCAGCCACTGGATGCACTTGATGAGCGATTTCCAACGAAGTCGGCGCAATTTCTGAGAAACCAATTTGCCGCGTCTTACCTTTTTTAACCAGCGTCGCAAGTGATTCGGCAACCTCTTCGATCGGCACCTTGGCATCGCGCCGATGCACATACAACAGCTCAACCTGGTCAACGCCTAAACGCTGCAACGATTTGTCTAGCTCGGCCTCAAGATGCTGCAAGCTGTTGTCAAAGTAGCGCTTACCATCCGATGTACTGGCAATACCGGCTTTGGTGGCGATGGTGAAAAAATCCTGGGCCTGCTTACCCTGCTTTGCTAAGTAAGCGCCAATACGACTTTCAGACCGGCCCAAGCCGTATACATTAGACGTATCTATATGCGTAATGCCCAGTTCTTGACAGCGATCGAGAATCGCAAACGACTTTGCGTCATCCGTAGCACCATAAAAATCACTAAACGACATAGCACCGTAACCAAGCGCGGCTACCGGCGTCTTTACTTGACCCAAGAACCTTTGCTGCATATCGCTTTCCCTTTTGCCTGCGCGCAGAAGATAAGTGTAGGCGTGGACGAGAGCAACTTTTGGTTGCTGCTATTGATTCTACATCCATACGCACTTTCCACTGGGGGCTACTTGTTGGCTCTTTGTGCGAAGCGCTCTTATTGTGCTTTGAGTATTGTCATGCCACCGCGCCCTTTCTTTAGTCAGCCGTTAGTGCAGAAGTTGGTTTTTTTCGACAGCTCAGCACGCAACCCAATGTGCAATAACGCACCACTAGCGTTAGTTAACTGACAATACAGATCTAACGCGATTTTAGCTGTTGGTTATTTGCTGTCACTTAATGGCTGTAAGGAGTTTTGTAAAAACCGGTCTATAACTGCAACGACGAAGGCCTCCAAGTCACTGAATCCGTAGGTTTGCGGGGTAATCCTGCCCTCTATCAAAAGATTCGATAGGCCATACACCTGACTCCAAGCGAGAGGAATATTGAGCTGCTGTTGTTCAATGCCGAAGTGTGGCAGGGGCGTGCGCACCAGCGCAGCAACCATCATTTGGTAGCCCTCGTCAAAAATCTCAGGCACCTTGCCCGTTGCGTCCGCGGCTTCGGACACATCCCGCGTGCTCATCAAATGAAAGAGCGCGGGATGCGCCAACGCGAAGTTAATGTGGCCAATCGCAAGCCCCGCGAGGTAGTCAACGCCGTGCCGATCTTCAGCGCTACGGCGCATGCTCTCACCAAACCATTTTGTGCCTTCAATACACACCGCAGTGATGAGATCCTTTTTGCTGGGAAAATGACTGTACGGGGCGGCTTGTGACACACCGGTATCCCGCGCGATCCGACGTAGACTGAGGGCTGCGACGCCCTCCGCTTCGATTAATTTTATCGCGTTCGCAATGAGCGCCTCGCGGAGATTTCCGTGATGATATCTGCTTCCGTGTTGCTCACCATTAGCGCTCATGCCGCGAGTATAACTTGACAACGTTAAGATCTGGGATATTGTTAGCGACGCTAACTTAACAGCGTTAACATCGGCGTGGCGTGGGGACCATTGAGTTATTGGAGGGGAGTATGAACACGAAAACACTGGTGAATGTGGCTTCCAGTCTTGCTGCAGCTGCAGCCCTTTGTGTGCTAACCATGACCGTCATGGCACCGGGCGGAGCGACCGCAAGCCTTACTGAGCCGACACTGGGTAGCACGCTTGATGCCACGCTAGGTATCGGGCATCCAACATTCGTGAGCCCACACACCAAGCCAATAGCGGTGTACAAAAACCGAGTTTTCGTGGTTAACACTCCAAGCGATACGCTGGATGTCATTGATACCGACAGTCGCGCCATCGTGTCTCGAATCCCGGTGGGCGTCGACCCTGCAAGCGTGGTGCTAAGGCCAGATGGCAAAGAGATTTGGGTTTCCAACCACATTTCTGACTCTGTTTCAGTCATTGATAATGTACCCAACAGCCCGACTTATCTGCACGTCGTGGCAACGGTGCAAGACTTCGATCGCGCTCGAAAAGCCACGAGTTTCGATGAACCCATGGGCATTGCCTTTGCCAACAACAGCAAGGCCTATGTTGCCCTGTCGTCGGACAATCAAATCGCCGTGATCGATGTGGCTTCGCGTCAAATAACTAAGCGACTGAACATTACCGCACAAGATCCCCGAGCTATTTCAGTGCGCGACGGCAAGTTGTACGTGCTGCCATTTGAGTCAAATAATAAAACCCAGTTGTCGGGCGGTATGAAAGACGCGATCGACGGCGACTTAGTCACTTTCGACGCCGTTGCCCATTCCATTGTTACTAACAGCAAGTTGTCGTTAGGTCACGTGCTCGACATCGTCAAACATCCGGACATGCCAGATCGCGATCTGTATGTGTTCGACACCGAAACAGACGAACTAATACAGACCGTCGACACCCTCGGAACACTGTTGTACGGACTTACCGTTGACTCCAAGGGACGGGTTTTTATTGCCCAGACAGACGCTCGCAACGACGTCAATGGACGCGCTGGCACAAAACAACACGGTCTTGCGGAAATGCTCAACCGAGCCTTTTTGAATCGAGTTACCCGGGTAGATATACAAACCGGCGACCCAGTAAGCCCAACCTTTATCGATCTCGAGCCACTGCCCCCAGCACAGCCGCAACCAGGCACTGCCTTGGCTACGCCTTACGGTATAAGCATAAGTTCTGACGATACTACCTTGGTCGTCGCCGCCGCCGGCTCTGATAAATTGGTGACAATAGATGCAGACAGCGGCGCGATACTTGGCCGCGTAGACGTCGACGCGGTACCCCGCGGCGTCGCCTTAGTGAGTGACGCTCAGGGGCGCGCAGCTGATGCTTGGGTACTCAACGCGGTCGAAAACACGGTTTCTTTAGTGGATGTGTCTGACACCGCAAACCCAAACGTCGTTGCCACTGTGACGCTGGCAGACCCAACCCACCCTACCGTTAAACGCGGGCGTAAGGCATTCGAAACTGCTACGGCCTCTACCACCGGTACCTTTGCCTGCGCCAGTTGTCATCCAGACGGCCATACCGATCAACTACTGTGGGTACTTGATACGCCCATAGTCACCGGCGGCAACCAGATTCAGCCGCGCACCACGATGCCCATTCGTGGTCTACGCGACACCGAGCCGTATCACTGGGATGGTATCCCTGGGGATCCTTACGGCGGGCCTAACTCGGCCAACACGGACAGTCATGTGCCCCCCAATAGCGACGTTGACGATCAAACGACCTCGACGCGCAACCTTATTGATGGCAGCTTAGGCAGCACTATGCACTTGGTCGGCGAGACTATTGCTAACAACGAAGGCAAGCGCGGCTTGTTGTCTGCTGCTGAACGCGATGACATGTCGGTGTTTTTGTTGAATGTGCCCTACCCGCCCGCGCAACGTCGCCCTTACGACAACGAGCCAAGTCAGCGCGCCAAAGATGGTTTTAGATTATTCCATATCGACGGCAATGGCGTAGGCCGCCGCGACGTATGCGGCGACTGCCATCGGTTTCCGCACATGGTCAGTACCAACCATCCTACGATAGGCATGGACACGCCAACATGGCGCGGAGCCTATGACCGCTTTTTGATCTTGCCGCAAGGGCGCATCAACATGGTCACACTACCGCCCTTTGCCGCGTTAGCAGAGCAAGGTATTCCGGAACGCGAAATTTGGCGTTTCAGCTGGGGCCAGCGCACCGAGTTCGATCCTGTCTGGGATATGGTGCTTGAGCACAGTACCGGCTTCTCTGGTTCGTTCGCGCGACAAGTTACTCTGAGCCAGCAATCCATGACAGATGCAATAACTGCTGAGCTGGTAAGCGCTCTTGAGCAATCAGCCGATGAGCAAGCAATAGTACTGGTGGCCCATGGTGTGTTTATCGACGCGAACTCATCAATACCGGTGACGTTGGCCTATGCCGACCATGGCTATAGCGCCGGCACCATTCGTTATTCACGAGAACAACTGTTTGCCATGGCCAAAAGCGGCCAATTCGTCGGCACCTTAACCGCCCATCACGGTGTGAAAACTGATGCTGACCATCCACAACCCGCACTTTGGACACTTAGCCCAATCGAACAGCAGAGTGGCCCCCAGGTGTTTCCAAAACTTCATGCCGACGCCCTAACCATGCGTTTGAGTGCACGCCACGTTAGTGCGGATGCCCATGTCATCATTAACGGCCGCCGCACCGAGGGTGCTGTCACCTTGCATGATGACGAAGTCATAAGCATAGAGCTGGCCGAGACGCCCCCTACGGGCATGCATCTACTGCAGTTACAAACTCCAGGCGGGATGATGAGCAATGACTTTATCTTCCACGTCAGTGCCGATGCAGAGCCCGCAGCGGCGCCCAATCTGGGCGAAATGCTGCGCGACAGCGGCTGGAGCCAGGTGCTCGGAGATTGGGTTGATCAAGGCACCCTAGGCGAGTTTCGTGTCAGTCTGAAATGGAAAATAGAGAATCAACTACTCGAGATGACCACCATCGATCAAAATGGGGCAAACATAGGACTCATACGGGTAGACCCGAAAACGCACGAAATCACCATGTCGGCAACAAACTATGTCGGTGCGGTGACGTCTGGACGCTGGGACTTCACGGCCGAAGAGGGTCCGAAAATGACCGGCCGCTTCGAAACCGTGGAAGGCGCTAGCGGTGACTTTGCCTTGCAATTTGTGCCAACCGGCGACAACACCATGGTGCTTAGGGTAGGCGCCCAGACCATCTCAAATGTGCCATTGGTACGTAAACAGTTCGCCCGCAGGGTGGCCAGCGCCTTTTAGGCCACCTACGCCGACCTGCGGCCAACGCGGCGGCTGCCCGCAGCGATAATTCAGCAGCAGTGCGCATTGCCAAAATCGGCTGATCGCATGGCCAATTGCGGCGTTCCTGGCAGCAAGGTAGCGAACCTCAGTTGCGCCAGTAACATCGCCCGTTGAGGGACGTAGCCGTCACGCCCCGGTCCGCAACGCTCGCCGCGATCGCTAGTTGATTACCTCTTCGGCAACCTTCGTCAAACGTTCCATGGGATCGCCTTTACCCATCATCGGCATAACCACACGACCAATGCCTATTGCCGCCAGTTCACCTAAGAAGTCTTTACCGCCGACACCGGGCCACATGCAGGTGATCTCAATCTCGGACAGGTCACGGCCAACGGCGTCGCATTCTCTCTTCAGGTTCTCCATGTGCCCACGCAGTTCTGCTGGATCGCCAGTCGGCGCAAACCAGCCATTTCCGAGCTGCGCCGTGCGCTGAAAAATTTTGCCCTTAACACCGCCCATTACCACCGGAAACGGATTTTGGATCGGCAAGGGATAACTCTTAAAGCCTTTCCAAGAGATAAAGTCACTCTCGTGCTCCACCACCTCGCCGGACCAAATTTTTCGCATGCCCGCCACATAGTCGTCGAATCGCGCGCCACGACGCTCAAAGGGGACACCCAGGGCATCGAATTCTTCGCGCAGCCAACCAATACCGACACCAAGCATAAACCGACCGTTAGACATAAAGTCTAAACTGGCCGCCTGCTTGGCCATATATATGGGATTCACTTGGGAGAGAATATTTACGCCGGTTGCTAGGCGAATTGTTTTGGTGGACGCGGCAATAGCCGACAGCGCAATGAGCGGATCCACAAAGTTTGTTTCCGGTGCTGCGCCCATATCTCCAGATTTGTTGTAAGGATACTTCGAGTCGTAATCGACGGGGACCACCACGTGTTCGAAGGTCCAAACGGATTCATAACCAAGGGATTCAACGAACTGCGCGGTCTGCACTACCTGAGCCGCAGATTGAACACCTATGTTGACTGGAATTACGCCTACTTTCATGAACGCCTCGCTGTTGCTTGTGCTTTTGTTAAGGCAAAAAGTCTACAACGTCTAAACCGCGCAGTTGTAGTCCCCTTACTGGTAGCTGTGCCGTATAAACTTAACGGGATTGCAGGCCCTGTTGCTGCAAGCGCCAGAGCAAAACATCAAGGCGGTCCTGACCAAAAAACGCTTCGCCTTTGTAGACACAGTTGGGAACACCCCAATGACCAGAATCATCGTGGGCGTTTTGGTTGGTTGTAATCACCGCCTCCAAGCGATCGACTTCGGCGATTGCGCGCTGATCCATGGCGGCTAGATCTAAGCCGGCCTTGTGGGTGGCTTGTTCCAATAGATCCCCTTGATCCCAGCCGTCGGTGCCGCCCCATATCAACGAGGAGACTTCGTCCGCAAACTCGATACCTCGGCCCAATTCCTCTGCCAACACACCCAGCCGGGTCAAGCGATGAATGTACGGCTGCGCGGGGGCCGTATGGCGCCGCCCGTTGTCATCAACCAGTTGTATGACCGGATCAGGTTTCGCGCCAGCGAAAGGCAACCCCAAAAACTCAGCAACCCGGCGCACATCGGTTACAAAGTAAGAAAACCATTGCGGTTGCACCTGATCAAAAAACTCTGGCATACGAATCGCGATGGGATACACAACCCGAAAATTAACTTGTAAGCGGTACTGCTCCTGCCATTCGCGCAAGCGCTTTGTTGCAAGATAAGACCACGGACTGCGAAAAGACCAAAAAACATCTATTTCCATTTGTGCGCTCATACAGCTATTCCTCAGTTTGTTACCACACGTTAATTTGCAACCAGCACTCTGCCCACCACGCCATGCGCTACCCTAGCTACTCGCGGGTACGTGATTCGCGGTCCGCCATCGGCGTTATGGCCGCTTAACAATGATGTCATCGCTGCCGATAGGCAATTCAAACGACATCAGATCTTCTGCCAGCAAAAAGTTATCTGGCGCGCCACGCAAAAAGATATCTGCGATTGTGGAGTTCGCCGGTACTGGTACCAAATGATAAAACGCCACCATGTCCACATTGGCGTCTTCTCCGAGCCTAATCAGTGCATCCGTAGATGCGTGGTAATCCATGACATCGGTGACAATTTTCGACAGCCGAGGCGAATCCGCATCGCCCATTGCCCGAGACAGTGCTTTTACTGTGGGCAACGACAGTGCGTCGTGCAGCAGCAAATCTGCACCATCAACGATGTCAAACGTATCGCTGTTAACATTGCTGTCGCCAGAAATGACCACACTGCGACCACGGTAATCGAAGCGGTATCCCACCGCCGGCTCTATGGGCGGGTGTTCTGCTACATAGGCTGTGATTTTGAGATCGCCGTCCTCGACAATTACGCCAGGCGCTATGGTCTCATGTCGTAGCACGCCCAACTGCGGCGGCAGTAAGTCGATGCCATGGTGCGCGCTGCGGTACATTCGATCGAGGCGATAACCGGCGTTAACGGCATCCGTTACCGTTGCAACGCCACTCGGACCAAAGACCGTTACCGGTTGGGGCCGACCGGCCACCCACGATGCGAGGTTCACCTCGTAGATTTCCGCGATATGGTCAGAATGAAAGTGGGTGATCAACAACCCCTGCAAGCGCTGGGTGGGTAGCGCCATGCGAGTAATGTTGGCGGTGGAACCGGCTCCGGAATCTACAACATAAAAGTGCTCCGGGGTAACCACTGCGATACACGCTTGGGCCTGACCCATACCCAGCGGCGAAGCACTGCCACAGACAAATACGCGCAGACTTGGTGAGTCGACAAACGCAGAGTTCGCCGCTGCCACCATGGCGGTACCCCGATCTACAATTAGGTCTTGGACCGCCGGGACCCTGAGCAAACCCAACCCAGTGAAGAAAACGCCAGCCAATACTGCCGCTAGAATGATTGCTCGCCTCATGGTGTTGCCCCTTATAAAAAGTCACTAATGTATAGCATTATTAAGAGGTTTGCCGTCAGCCTCGCTCCCAATATGCAAAGCTGCGGCGGGAATACTGCGCACGCTCACAATACATTCGGTGAACCTAAGAGTCCGCTCTATTGTGCGATTCTAGTGCGCTGGTGTTTATTCCGGTGTCAAAGGATCGGACTTTTGATACTGAGACTGGATATGGCCGATGATGGCTGCAACGTTGCGCTGCGGCTGTTCACTCAGCAACCAATGGCCGGCATCCAGTTCGATCATCGCGTAGGGTCCTTGCATGTAATCAGCCATCAACTCGGTGCCCCTACGCCCCACTGCCGCGTCCTGGTTGCCCCAAACAAATAGTGTTGGCACGAAAACGTCCATGGTCGGCGGCGCATCACCCAACAGGGCCACTTCACCCATAGCGCGGTACCAATTCAGTGCGCTAGATAGGGCGCCAGGTTCACTCAGTACGTTGATGTAGTCCTCGATCTTTTCAGCAGACATACCAGTATAGGCGCCCCGCAATAAAGCAAAGTCGCTAAAACTAAATAAAGTTTCAGGAACCATTGGCATTTGAAACAGCGCGAAATAGCCGCTGCGGGATTGTTGATCAGGGTCACTTTCTAGTGCTTCTTGAAATGCTGCAGGATGGGCGATAGACAACGCGGTCCAGCTGATTATCCGACTTTGATCCGCCAACACCGTTGCCCAACCAACGCCAGCACCCCAATCGTGGCCGACCAAATGAAAGCGCTCATCACCCACGGCGGCCGCTACTGCAAAGACATCCGCTACCATTTCTGGCACTGCGTAGTCACTTATCGGCTCTGGCCTTACTCCCGGGGAATACCCACGCTGGTCGAAAGCGAGCACTCGGTATCCCGCATCCGCTAAGGGTCCGATCAAATCAATCCACATCGCCGAGGTCGCCGGAAAACCATGCAGCAAAATTACTAGCGGTTGATCTGTATTTTGTTGAAACCCCGCTACCCGAGCACGAAACTCACCACGGCTGGTAGCAACGCGCACCAACCCAGCTGGCGAATCCGCCGACAACAGCTCTAACTTGGCGGTCGCTTGGGTGTGCGCATAAGAATCATCTAACGACATCCGCGCACTCGCCCACAGGCTCAGTACACCGATAACGATCAGTGTCGCTAAACCGACCAACGAGTAGCCAAGGTATTTCATCATCGTCCCCGATATGGCTTACGGTGTGACGACTATGCGCTGCAGCGGCCGCCTACGCAAACGCGACTCCAGCCGCGGCACTGCTAAATCCAACGCCTGATACGGCCCACGCAATTGCACTCGCGTTGCCGCAAATTCGGTACATTTAAGTCGAAGAATGCGGGGGGCCGGCATACGAGCGCAAATCACTCACCACCTCATACAGAGCGTGTCCGCGAGCTTGATACTTTGCTTCAAACGCGCTGACCGGTGTAGCCACCCGAATCTGCCGCCAGGTCGCAGCAACGCCAACGCTATCGAGGGCGTAGGCAAATTCCTCCGCATACAGCGCCCAATTTGAGCGTACCGTTAGCAAGCCTCCTAGACTCAACAGTACCGGCAACGCCGGTGACGCATACCAACGCTTGCGCACCTGAGACGCCTTTGGGTACGGATTCGGGTAAAACAGATAATGGCGCACCGGACGCCAACCCGCCCGCAACGCAAGGCGCCAAAAGTCATTTACGTCGGCTCGCAAGATCACATAGCTGGCGGTCGCATCGCGCTGATGCCGAGCCAATCGGTGTGCTGACTTGTCGATACCAAGCACCTGCGCATGCGGGAAGGTTCGAGCCAGATGGCGAGTGCTGTCGCCGGTGCCACAGCAGGAATCGAGGATCAATGGCTTTGACGATGCCGCTACCCAGTCGCGCACCTGTGTAAACGCTGCATCCGAGTGTTCGGCAATAGGCCGCTGCCATCGCGAGTTTTGCTGAGTCTCGACGATCCGAGCTAAATCGTCGCGAATTTTCTGTTGCGCGGGTTTAACCGGTCTCATGGCGCAGTTTCCAACATGCTCGCGCCCCTTAGCACAACCTAGTAGGTCGGCCTGATGCCAAGTTTCTCAAGCGCTGAACGTACGCCCTCCACGCGCGGCTGCATGTCACTCAAAATGTGCGCTTGAGTAGGAATATAAAATAGATCTAAATCCAACCCTTGCAACGCAATCTGCGCACATCGCTCGGGCATAATCAGTTCCAACTCAGGCCAGGCGTTGGCCGGGTCCTTCAACCGCCCAGAAATCAGTGGCGTGTAGACTGCTCCGGGAATCAACGCGTGCACGCTCATTGGGCCGTTTTCTTGCTCGATAGCCAACCATTCCAAGGCGCTAATAAGAGCATGTTTGCTGGCGCTGTAATAAGGCACCCGATTTTTGCGTATGGCGTTAGGCAAGCTCATCGCTGTCTCCGATGCGGTGACCAATAGTCGGCCGTCAGCACCAGAATCGCTGAGCGTCTGCGCGTAGGCACTGGCGATTCTTAGTCCAGCATAAAAATTAATTTCGAACAGCCGTTCGATGGCGGCAAAGTCCAAATCTGGATCAACGATTTTGGCACGGTGACCAATCCCAGCGTTGGAGCAAACCAGCGCCAAAGGACCACGCATTGCCTGCGCCTGCTCAATAAGCAATGCCGATGCAGCGGGATCGCTGAGGTCGCATACTATTTTGTCACCCCGCCCCGCCAGCATGGCCAAAGTTTGGTTCAGACCGTCCTCGTCGACATCAGCGCAAATAACGTGGGCACCGCGAGCTACCAAAGCACGCGCCAAAGCCGCACCGATGCCGGAAGCCGCGCCGGTGACTAGTACCGATTGGCCGTCGTAATTGATCAACACATCCCCTAAGTATTACAGTTTGGTCGTAACCCAGCCGTCTTGCGAAACGGACTATGGTATTGAAGCGACCGACCGGCAGGACATTAATCCTCATCATGGACGATGGAATTCGCGATTGGAGAAAACCGAGAAATGAAGCTCGCTATCGAACTGGGCCGCCCGGACCCGACTAATCTAAGCATCAATGTTGAGTGGGTACAACTTGCCGAAAGACTCGGCGTGGACATGGCATTTTCCGCCGAAGCCTGGTGGAGCGATGCGGTCACGCCTTTAGCCTACCTCGCCGACAAAACCGAGCGCATTAAGCTGGCTACCGGGATTATGCAGGTCACGGCGCGAACACCTGCCATGACCGCAATGACAGCGCTAACCCTGCATGATCTTACGGGCGGGCGCTTTGTTCTCGGCCTTGGTGCCAGTGGTCCGCAGGTTGTAGAGGGCTTGCATGGGGTCCGCTACAAGATGCCACTAACGCGATTGCGCGAAACCGTCGAAATCTGTCGCATGATTTTCGCTGGTGAGAAAGTCCGCTACGACGGCAAAATATTTCAACTGCCCTTACCCGACAGCGAAGGCAAGGCTATTGGGATACAACACGAACCCGCGACTCTGCCTATTTATTTGGCCACCCTCGGACCCAACGCACTCAAGTACACTGGTGCGTCTGCAAATGGCTGGTTGGGTACGTCGTTCTCGCCAGATCACCCGCAAGCACACCTGGACTACCTCAAGGCTGGGGTCGATGAAGCCGGTCGACGATTAAGTGACATCGATCTCTGCGTATCCGTGCGGGTTGAAATCGGCGACGACGTCGAGGCTATGATCGAGCGGCGCAAGCACGGTGTGGCGTTTAATATGGGGGGTATGGGTTCCGCCAGCACCAACTTCTACAACGATGCTTTTAAGCGCGCGGGTTACGAGGACGATGCACGGGCGATTCAGTCTTTGTGGCTCAATGGCAAACGCGATGAGGCCGCTCAGCGGGTACCGGATGCTATGGTGACTAAGTTTCAAGCTTTGGGCACTCGAGAGATGGTCACTGAGCGCCTAGCTAAATACAAGGACGTTGGCGTAACCACCTTAAAGCTGGGTCTCGATAGTGCCGGTCCTATTGGCCCAAAGCGCTTCGAACTGCTCGAAAACATTGCTGACCTTGTAAGCCGCCTATAGGCGCCACTGGCTCGGGGATGTCCCGGCTAAAGTATTGAGTGTGACGTGTGCAACTGTCACCGGCAGCAAGCGCTTAACGCGGCACTCTGATCATCAGCACGATTACCAGCGATAACGTTACTGGTAACAGCACGAACATTGCCAGCAAACCCAAATAGAACAACCCACGCTGGCCAACGCCAGCGCGCTTGGGTTGGGGCAGATTGGGCGCAAAGTAGGCACCCGAGTAAAGGTGCGGATAGTTGCTAAAGCGCTTGTGCATTGTAGCAATCCAGCCTCGCATAGCGGACAAGCGTGGGTCGCTTTGTAGCGCTGTGAGCGGCGGTGTGGGAATACTGCAGTGACACTGCACCACCCCAAACAGCAACAAGTCGCGGATCCCCGGAGCATCACCGTCAATGAAAGGTCCTGCCGAAGCCGCTAAAGCACGCTCCCATGGCAAGTATTGATCGCCGAAGTCCGCGGGCTCCGGGAGTTTGAGCACCCGCTTCGCGTAAGTTATTAGTGTAAACATGTACACAGCAATAAAGCTGCGTAGAAAATTGCGAATGCTGCGCTGCAACAGCGCGGCTGAATCATCCCCAGCGTCAGCGAAGCCAACGAAGAAATCCAGTGGCTTGTCGGTGCGATGCAGTACGCCCTGCCACGCAGCCTGCACAGCCGCCAAGTCTGGCTCGGATATTGGTGTAAACCCGAGCTTGGCGAGGATCTGCGACGACTCGGTCTGCCACGGACCGGCATCAAAAGACACCGCGGGCATCAAAACAGCAGTTTTTTTCAGTGTTTGCAGCGGCGGCACTTGGCGCAAGCTGTGCTCGATGCTTTTCTCATGCAGACCCAACAAAACCGCTTGTACCCACGGTGAATGGTTGGCGCCATATACGTCAACTCGCATTCTGTGCGACCCCAAGCCCTTGTCAGCTTTAACTAATGGTAGATGTTACTCATCGAATCCTATGAATCGAGCTGCTTCGTCCACGCTTTTGCGCTCCGAGACCACCGCATTTGCCGGAAAGCTGTCGTCGGGCCAGCCAAGAGCCACCGCCTTCATAATCACTTGGTCTTCGGCAATTTGCGCATGCTCACGCACTACCGGCGACTGCATGATGCCCTGGCTATTAATTACCGCGCCCAAGCCCCGCGACCACGCTGCATTTACTAATGCGGTTGTCACCGCTCCACAGTCAAACGGCGTATCGTCACTGTCCGCCAGCACCCGATCGTAAGTAATAATCACGCACACCGGTGCATCGAACTGGCGAAATCCGCGGAGCACCCAATCCTGTCGCTTCTCTTTGTCTTCGCGGGCAATCCCCATCGCGGCGAACAACTGTTTGGCAACACCTACTTGGCGATCGCGGTGCGCACCTGCAAAGGCTTCACCAATGCGGAATTCACGGGAATGAGGGACACCGGCTAGGTTTCGTTCAGTATTACCCGCGCGAATCCGATTTAGCACCTCTCCGGACACCACGGTGAAATTCCATGGCTGGGTGTTCATAGACGACGGCGAACGCATCGCAAGGGTTAGGACTTCTTTCAGCAACGCTTTTGGCACGGGATCAGGCTTATAGCCCCGAATGCTGCGGCGACCGAGAACAACATCATCAAACTGCACTGTGTCTATCTCCAGATAAAAATTGCCACAGTGTAGTTGAAAACGTCCCACAGCGGACCGTCAGATCGCCGCGCTACCTTGATTCGCTCAACGCCTATGCGGCCACCGCGAAGGCCACAGGCAACCTGGCCCTTTAGAGCGCGTAAAGGTTGGCGACATTTGTGCGCGTAATTTTATCTCGTGTTGCAGCAGAGTAGTTTTCGAACATCTCATCCAACACTTGCGTAGAGCAAGGCCAGGTAGAGTCAGTGTGCGGATAGTCAGACCCCCACAGCAAGGTGTCTTCACCGATCATATCTCGCGTACGTAGGGCCGCGATGTCATCTTCTATGGTGGCGTAAAACTGTTGTTTCCAAATATCCAATACATCCAGCGGCGGCAGACTCGAAGGGTCTCTCGCGTATTCACGCGCCCAACCCTGTTGCACTTTATCGAGCCAGTGTGCGATCCAACCGGCGTTGAATTCGGCGAGCACAAACTTCAGCCGTGGATGCTTGGCGCATACGCCGCGCACCATCAGTTCAATCAGCGTGTCGTGTATCAAGGCAGAAGACCCAGCATATTGCACAATCGGATCACGCGATGCGCTGGCTTTGAGCCACTCCGGCGCATGGGACATGCAAGCAACATGAAAAGCAACCGGCAAACCGGCTTCTTCGGCTAACGCCCACATGGGTTCATACTCGGCGTCACTGTACTTACGTCCCCTGGGCGCATTTACTGGAAGCACAATACCCTTGAGTCCAAGTTTGCTGGCACGCTGCAGTTCCGAATGGGCCAGTATTGGATCTTGTACCGGCAATGCGGCCAAGCCAACTAAGCGGCCCTTTGAGGCAACTTGCAGACCTTGCATCCAATCGTTGTAGTTCTGCTGCAATGCCACCAGCAGTTCTAGGTTGGGTAGACCAAACATTGGAAACCAACCCGGATACAACACCTCGGCAGCGACGCCATCTAAGTCTTGATCATCAGGACGGCGCGCACCATCGGTTAGGCCAGGACGCATGGCAGCATAGCCACCCTTAAAATAGGCCTGGATCTCGGGATCATCAATAGAACCCGCACTGGGCTTGGACGCGTATTCGCGCGGCAACGGCGCAGCGTAGTCCAAGCGTGTGCCTGCCAAACACATTATCGCCACATTACGAGAACGCTTCGGTTGATTTGGAATCGAGATATAGTCGCCGTTATCTTCGGTATGCACCACGCGCGGCGCATCGTCACCAAATCGTTCTGGCAAGCCGTCAAAAACCTCTGGACCTTCCAGCGCATGTGAATCGGCAGAAATCGGTCGCGGGTCATTAAGCAATGTCATCTCTCACTCCTCTGGATAGCTGCAGCGCTTACGCTCTGAATATCAATCATGCACAAGGTTTGGCCTCAGGCTCGGTGAAGAGTAGCTCATTTTATGAACGCGTTCAATAAACTACCCGATCCGCAGCGGCATGTGCATAGCAACTTGCTTGGCGCTACAAATTTGCGCGCTGTGGCTTTATTGGAATAGGCTCGCAGGCTGGGCCAACCAATGACGCGACATTCTATCTATGCCTCGACCAGCACTAACCGAAGAGCAACGTCAGCACACACGCCAGACCATCCGCGAAGCGGCGGCGAAGCTCTATGCCGACAACGGTATCAACAATATCTCTATACGTGCCGTCGCGAAATTGGCAGGCGTATCGGTTGGCACGGTATACGCACACTTTGGCAGTTTAAGTGAATTACTGCAGTCTCTGTGGCGGCGGCCTGTGCGCCGACTGGTGCAACATATGCTTGAACTAAAACAAAGCACCACTGACCCGGAACAACAACTACGCCTGTTGCTGCAAGCCTACGTGCAGTTCTCTAAGCAACAACCATTAGTATTTAGAAATGCTTTTTTGTTTGTACGGCCAACGCGAGTAGCCGCGCCAGAGCAAGTCTCATTAGACCGCGATGAATTCTTTTGCCTCTTCAGTGAGACGATTGCCCGCGCGCAACAAACCCAACATTTTCGCTCAGGTGATCCGAACCACCTGACGCAACTAATGTTGAGCGCAGTCCACGGCGCGCTCGCGCTGCCGATCAACTTGCATCGGCTGGCTTTATACGAGGGCACTGAAATAGCTGAGCACGCCATTACCGCACAATTGCAATGGCTTCGATCACAGTAAGCGGCATGGACGGATTTTCTCAAGCAGCAGACAACAACAAAGCATCGATATTGGCCGTGTTGAAAGAATGCTTGGTAGCAGACGCCAACGTATTAGAGGTGGGCAGCGGCAGCGGCCAGCACGCGATCCACATGGCCGCTATGCTGCCTGAAATCCGCTGGCAGCCCTCGGAACGGGATGAGGTTTTGCCGCTGCTGACACGCAACATTACAGCATTCGGCAGCGCCAACATTTTGCCACCGGTTAGTCTCGATCTTAGCGCCAGTCAATGGCCTGAGGGGTCAGTAGATTGTGTTTACTCAGCAAATGTACTGCATATCGTCAGTTCAGACTTGGGCGCAAATCTTATTCGTGGTGGCGCACAAGCGCTTATGGCTGGTGGACTGTTGGTGTTTTACGGCCCCTTTAGGTATGGCGGCCGTTGTACCACACCGTCTAATGCAGATTTCGATGACTGGCTCCGCGAGCGCGACCCACGCAGCGGCGTTCGCGACTTTGAATGGGTATGTGGCCTAGCAGCAGAAGCTGGACTCAAGTTGTGGGACGACCGCGCAATGCCGGCGAATAACCAGATGTTGCTATTTCGACGCTAACTTGCCGGCCCGCCTGAGTGCCAACACCCTGCTGAGCCG
>MDTB01118768.1_pt1 | contig 24443 bp, 26 predicted proteins | sample 811161 | NCBI WGS metagenome assembly MDTB01 (sample SAMN05326650, study PRJNA326480) | marine metagenome | isolation source: seawater | place: Mediterranean Sea | collected 2009
GCTCGAGGCTGATGTTGCATTACCTGTAGTCAAGCAATTTATTGAGCAGGTGCGCAGCAAAGCGCTAGGCCAAGCGGTTATAGCAGCGCTAAATCCCAGCGAAGCTTTTATCAAGATCGTCCATGAGGAACTGGTCACGGTCATGGGTGCGGAAGACAACGCACTCAACCTGGCAATGGCGCCGCCGGCTGTCATTCTTATGGCGGGGTTGCAAGGTGCAGGTAAAACCACATCGGTTGCAAAACTTGCGCGGCTGTTAAAGGAACAACAGAAAAAGCGTGTCGCGGTCGTCAGCGCGGACATTTACCGTCCAGCGGCGATTGAGCAGTTGCAAACTCTAGCCAATGAAGTGGGCGCCACGTTCATCGAGTCAACGGTGGATCAAGCGCCCGTCGATATAGCGCAGCGGGCTGTGCAAAGCGCAAAGCAAAGCCTAGCTGACGTATTGATTGTAGATACAGCGGGTCGACTAGCGGTAGACGAGGCCATGATGGCCGAGATCAAACAAGTCCATGCCAGCGTAAAGCCAATAGAAACGTTATTCGTGGTCGACGCAATGACCGGTCAGGATGCGGCGAATACGGCCAAGGCCTTTAACGACGCTCTGCCGCTTACCGGCATTGTATTAGCGAAAACTGACGGTGACGCCCGCGGCGGTGCGGCACTTAGCGTTCGAACGATCACCGGCAAGCCTATTAAATTTATCGGCAGCGGCGAAAAAACTGACGCTCTTGAGGTGTTTCATCCAGATCGTATCGCGTCAAGAATTCTGGGCATGGGCGATGTGCTGTCGCTGATTGAGGAAGCCGAGCGCAAGGTAGATAAAAATAAAGCCCAGCGTTTCGCGCGAAAAATGCAGCAGGGGCAAAAGTTCGATCTGGAAGACTTTAGAGATCAACTGCAGCAGATGGCGAACATGGGAGGGTTAAGCAGCATGCTCGACAAGCTACCCGGCATGGGGCAGTTGCCCGCAAACGCGCAAGCGCAGTTGGATGATGGTCAGTTTAAGCGGATGGCGGTAATCATAGATTCTATGACTGTACGCGAGCGGCGCTTTCCGGATCTGCTTAATGGCTCGCGTAAACAGCGTATTGCGGCAGGTAGCGGCACCCAACTTGCCGACATAAATCGTTTGCTAAAGCAGCACAAGCAGATGCAAAAGATGATGAAAAAGGTCGGCAAAAAAGGCGGTATGCAAAAGATGATGCGCGGCATGCAAGGCATGAAGTTTCCAGGTGGCGGTATGCCACCGGGCATGCCGCCCGGTATGCGTCGGCGCTAACCGCAACAACACATGCGTCAACTACTGCTGATTATAGCTGTCGCCTTAAGTGCAGCAGTTATGGGTTGGCAACTCAATGACTACCTCAGTGAAACGCCGATGCAATCTGCTCAAGGCAACACAACGGTACAGGTCTCGGTTCCACAGAATCCTCCTAAGACATTGCCACCGAGTATTCAGGGTGAAGAAACGATCCCGGCGGTTGCAGCAGTAACGCGCAGCGCTTTGCAGCAGATAGAAGCCTTGTACGAAGCGCTGTATGTTGCGCAAAACGAGGACGAGGCGGCGCTGAAGGAACGCTTACATTCGCTTATTACCAGTCATAGCGGTGATCTAGCGGCGCAACAGCGTTGGAATGAATTACTGGCTTTGCGTCAACGCCTAGCCGTTCTCGACCCCAACAATGCGCACCACCATTACCAACTGGCTGAGTTGCAATTGCAATTGCGCCTATACGACGAGGCGCTTTATTCGCTGTACTTTATCTTGCAAGACGCGGTGATGGGGGCAAAAGCTCAAGCCCTCGAGCAGCGTATAAAAGCTCAATTGCGGTTAGCGCAAGGAGTTACCGTGCCTTTGACATTGGCAGGTGCGCATCATGTGGTTAAAGCCAGTTTACAGAACCAAGACTTACGCCTGCTGTTGGATACTGGCGCATCCATTACCACGCTAACCCCTAACGCGGCGCGACGCTTAAACATAGATTATGCGCAAAGCCAGTCCATCAAGTTAGCCACAGCGGGCGGGTTGGTCGTGGCGCCGCTAATAGAAGTGTCAGGTTTCGCGGTGGGAGACGTCAAAGTTGAACAACTGCAGGTAGCTGTTCTACCACTGTCCGGCGCTGGTGATTTTGATGGGTTACTAGGCATGAACTTTTTACGGCAGTTCGCCAGTTCTATCGATCAGCAAGCAGGTCTGTTGTACTTGGGAGAGAAGAGTTAACCAGTAGGAGGGATTATGACGGCGTATGTAATGGCGCGAATCAACATTCACGATCGCGCGCGATATGCGCGCTACGAAGCCGGATTTATGGGTGTTTTTGCGCAGTTTTCAGGCACGTTGTTAAGCGTTGATGAAACGCCTGCGGTGCTAGAAGGAGATTGGTCATGCACTCGAACCGTATTGATTGGATTTCCGTCGCCACAACATGCTGAAGATTGGTTCCATAGTGCGCAGTACCAGGAACTGGCTCAGCATCGGCATGCGGCGGCGCAATCTGATTGCGTGATTGTAAAGGGTTTGGACAGCCAATAAGCTCGCCTTGTGGTTTATGAGCCATTTGCATGTGTGTTTTGTTGCTATAGAATACGCCGCCTTCTAATTCTGACCTTTGGTATGCAGAGAACATTATGGTAACGATCCGTCTTGCGCGGCACGGCGCAAAGAAGAGCCCTTTCTATCACGTCACAGTTGCGGATCAAGCGCGCGCCCGGGACGGCCGGTTTGTGGAGCGCGTTGGTTTCTACAATCCAGTGGCGAAGGGACAGGCGGAGTCGTTACGGCTAGATCTGGATCGCATTGATTACTGGATGGGCGTAGGTGCGCAACCTAGTGATCGAGTGAAGAAACTCATCAGCATGGCACGCAAGCACCAAAGCGCCGCGACCGCCGCGGTAGAATAACCACGGCGCGTGGCGAAGCCGCGCGTTGTTGCCTAGTCCGGGTACTCAAATGGCGCAAAACCACATTGTCGTGGGGCGATTGGGGCGCACTTTTGGGGTAAAGGGCTGGCAACATCTACAGTCGTTCACCACCCCCCGCGATAATCTCCTAAGTTACCGACCTTGGTCTCTGCGTGAACCAGGGAATGGCGTTTGGCGACCGTTGCCGGACTGCGAGATCCAATCGCATAAAGATGGCCACATTGTCCGCCTCGCCGGTGTAGCTCAGCGCGAGCAAGCCCAAACTTACAGCGGTTGGTTATTAGGGGTAGCGCCCGAAGTCCTTGGAGATACAGACGAGGACGAGTTCTATTGGCACGATCTAATCGGTTGCGATGTAGTCAACGAGCAAGAGCAGTCGCTAGGCAAAGTTACCGGCCTATTAGAGACCGGTGCGCACGATGTATTGCAAGTGGCACACGGCACACAGCCTTTGCTGATTCCATTTGTCGACCCTTACGTGGTCGACGTACAAACAACTCAGCGGCGCATTGTGGTGATGTGGCAGCTAGAGTGGAGCGAATAGTGCGATGTGGCTAGGTATTGTGACCTTGTTCCCCGATATGTTCGCAGCCGTGGGGCGCGAGGGCGTTTTTGGTCGGGCGATTGAAGCTGGCGTGGTGACCATGGAGTTTTTTAATCCAAGAGAGTACACATCGGATCGGCACAGGACGGTGGATGATCGGCCCTATGGTGGTGGTGCTGGCATGGTGATGAAAGTGCAACCATTGCTCGCGGCAGTGGAAGCCGCCAAGCAAAATGCGCCAGCACACACCCCTGTAGTTTTGATGAGCCCCCAAGGGCATAGCTTTGCCCAAGCTGATGTCGCGAAGAGCCGCAGTCTTGCCGGACTTATATTGGTGTGTGGCCGCTATGAGGGTGTAGACGAGCGTTTTGTGCAACGCTGCGTCGATATCGAATGGTCCATCGGCGATTACGTGTTAACCGGGGGCGAGTTACCGGCAATGGTGGTAATGGACGCGATTGCGAGGCATCTGCCGGGTACTTTAGGCAATCAAATGTCTGCGTTGGACGAATCTTATCTTGATGCAACGCTCGATTACCCTCACTATACGCGCCCCGAAACTCTGGCTTCGGAAACAATACCGCAGCAGCTGCTCAGCGGAGACCACGGGCAGGTCGCGAGATACCGACGCCGTGAGGCGTTAAAACGCACTCTTAGTCGTCGCCCGGAGTTATTGACCGCAAGGACCTTCGACGCGCAAGACCGGGAGTTGTTGTTAGAAATTTTTGCCGACCGCCAGCCGGATTAGGCGGAATCATTGGAGATTAGAATGCGCAGAAATAAAGTAATTCAGGAAATCGAAGAGCGCCAGTTAGCAGACATACCCGAGTTCAGTCCCGGCGATACCGTGAGTGTGCAAGTGCGGGTAAAAGAAGGCAGCCGTGAGCGCCTGCAAGCGTTTGAGGGCGTCGTCATCGGCATCAAAAGCCGCGGCATAAATTCTGCTTTTGTAGTGCGTAAAATCTCGCATGGCGTAGGGGTCGAGCGAACCTTTCAAACCCATAGCCCGTTGATCAGCAAGATCGAAGTCAAGCGCCGTGGTGATGTGCGTCAGGCTAAGCTGTATTACCTGCGTGAACGATCAGGTCGTTCGGCACGGATCAAAGAAAAGATCAAAAAGTAGACTCTGCGCTACGTGCATTTATAGTTGGGGCTTGGTCACAAGCCTGGAAAGTGCATGGATCGAAACGCGGCAAACCACACCCTGAGTGTCGAGGTCACGGAGTATCTTGACACGTTGTGGCTACAGCGTGGCCTGAGTGAAAATACCCTTGCAGCCTACCGCCGCGATCTTACGCTAACCGAACAATGGTTGGCTGAAACAGGGCGCGCGGTGCGCTTGCTGGACGCTAGTTCGACAGACCTTGACGCCTACAATGCAATGCGCAGCAAACAGCGCGTGGCACGTCGATCAGCGGCTCGTTGGCTCAGCACTGTGCGGGGCTTCTACCGTCACTTGCTGGCGCAGCAGCGTTTGCCAGAAGATCCAACGCAGCATCTCGAGCATCCGAAATTAGCGCGCGAACTGCCCACCAGTCTTGGTACTGGGGATGTTGAAAGTCTGTTAGCCGTGCCAAACGTGAACACGGCACTTGGGTTGCGTGATCGGGCGATGTTGGAGCTGTTGTACGCCACCGGTTTGCGCATCTCTGAATTAATTACTTTGCAAATGATCAATATCAATCTTCGCCAGGGCGTGGTTCGAGTAGTCGGTAAAGGCAATAAAGAACGTTTAGTGCCCATAGGCGAAACCGCTTTAGACTGGTTGCAGCGGTACATCCAAGATGCGCGGCAGCAACTGCTGCCTGCCGGTGGCAGCGTGCTGTTTCCGAGTCGCCTGGGCCGCACCATGACTCGGCAAACGTTTTGGCATGCAATAAAGCGTTACGCAGTCGCAGCGGGTATCAATAAAGACATCTCACCGCACACCCTACGTCATGCATTTGCGACTCATCTTGTGGATAATGGAGCTGACCTGCGCGCGGTGCAGATGATGCTCGGACACAGTGATTTATCCACTACCCAAATCTATACCCACGTGGCGCGACAGCGCTTGCAAGCGTTATTGCGAGAACATCACCCGCGGGGTTAAAACAAGGCGCTTCACCCGACCGCAGGGACAATCAACAGGAGATTCAACCGTGTCGTTTTGCACAGACCTTGCGCGCATCAGCGTTCTGCTGACATCGTCAATTTTTTTCGCCATGTCATCCGTCAGCACTGTTGCAGCAACCGATGAGGCGCTGGCAGCTGGTCGGGCTTTAGCGGAGCGCCTGCAGGAATTGCGCCCGGGTATTCCTATCGAAAATATTGCACCGATCGACATTCCTGGGATGTATGCCATAGAGCTCTCCGGTGGCGCCACCTTGTACGGCTCGGCCGATGGCAAGCATTTTTTTAGCGGCGATTTGTTTGCGGTAGCAGATGACTTATTGAACCTGTCGGAACGCAGGCGCGACGAAAAACGCAAAATCTTGATGGCACAGCAGTCTGTAGAAGAAATGATTGTATTTCCTGCGGCCGCAAAACGACTGGGCTACATTCAGGTATTCACTGACGTTGATTGTGGTTACTGTCGTAAGTTGCACGACGAGATGGCGCAATTGAATGAGCTTGGCATCGAAGTAAGATACCTGGCGTATCCGCGCGGCGGGACACAATCTGATACCTACAGCAAGATGGTTTCTGCGTGGTGTGCGAAAGCTCCGCAAGGCGCAATCACCCAGCTCAAGGCTGGGCAAGGCATCGCAACCGCGACTTGCCAGAACCCAGTGGCTGATCAGTTCGCTTTGGGTCAACAGATTGGCATTAATGGTACGCCGGCAATCGTGCTTGCTGACGGTCGTTTGTTGCCAGGCTACCTGCCCGCGGAGCGACTCGCCGCGGTAGTGCTGGGTGAATAGACGCGCTGCGTCGTTAGTCGCTAAGGGAGACTAGATTGAAACAGATTTCTGTGGGCATAGCAGGGCTTGGAACCGTTGCCCAGGGTGTTCTCGAATTGCTTGCCGCCAATCGCGACCTGATTCGACAGCGCAGCGGTGTCGAGGTGAATGTAGTGCGGGTTGCCAGTCGTCGAGCAAAACCTGAGGTCGACTTACTAGGCGCCGATTTTTCGACCAACGTTATGGATCTGCTTAGCGATCAGCGAGTCGACGTTGTGGTAGAGCTGATCGGCGGTGAGCGGTTGGCCAAAGAGTTAATTGTTGGCGCCACAGCAGCAGGAAAAGCGGTGGTCACCGCCAACAAAGCAGTTATTGCGCTGCATGGTAACGATCTTTCGCAACAGCATTTGCGTTATGAAGCTGCTGTTGCTGGAGCAATTCCGATTATACAAGCGCTGCAAAAAGGACTGGTCGGCAATCGCTTCAGCGGATTAAGTGGCATCATCAATGGCACTTGCAACTACATGTTGTCGGCGATGGAAGACGAGGGGGTAGGCTTTGACGATATATTGCAGCGCGCCCAAGCCCTAGGTTACGCCGAGGCAGACCCGACCTTTGACGTGGACGGCATTGATGCGGCGCACAAGCTCACCATTTTAATGGCGTTGGCGTTCGGCACCGGATTTGAATTCCCTAAAGTCTACATTGAGGGGATAAGAGCAATCACCCCGGTAGACATCGGTTATGCAGCGGAACTCGGCTACCGCATAAAGCACTTGGGGATATTACGCAATACTGCTGTGGGCATTGAGGCACGAGTGCATCCCGCTTTAGTGCTGCAGAGCGAACTCGTGGCCAATGTGAATGGTGTACTGAATGCGGTGCAAGTGGTGTCAGATGCTGCGGGCAAAACACTTTTCAGTGGCCCTGGTGCCGGTGGTGCGGCGACGGCGTCGGCAGTAGTTGCCGACATCGTTGCATGGGCTGAGGGCGCTGCGACATCAGCGACGACGACATCTGCCGTACCGGTGCTCTCGATAGAGCAGGTGAGTAGTTCGTATTACTTGCGCATCCCCAGTCGCAACGAACCCGGCGTGTTTGCCGAGGTGGCGCAAATCCTATCCTCTTACGACATCAGCATAGATGCAGTGATTCAAAAGGATGGCCACGAACAGGGTGACTTGGTAGATATTGTGTTGTTAACCCAAGAAATTCTCGAAGCGCGCATGAATCAAGCTGCAACAGAGCTGCAAGCGTTGGCCAGCGTTACCGGTGAGGTGATGCGAATTCGAGTCGCGCCTCAGGACTGAAGCAGCAGTAGCGTTGTGCAGATTGTCACTCGCAAGGTAAGCAGCGGCGCTCTAGCCGTTGCTGATCCGCTCATTGAACGACTCTATCTTAGCCGCGGGGTGACCCAGATTGGTGAAACCCAGAAAAGCCTTCAGGCGCTGCTGTCGCCGCTGGGTTTAATAGACATAGAAAAAGCCGCAGCGCGCCTGGCAGATGCAGTAACGGCGCAAGAAAAGATTGTTATTGTTGGGGACTACGACGCTGACGGCGCAACTTCGGTGGCGCTGTGCACATTGGCGCTCGCTGCTATGGGCGCAGAGCAGGTGGACTTTTTGGTGCCGGACCGGTTCCGTTTTGGTTACGGCCTCTCCACCGAAATCGTCGCGTTGGCGCGCTTGAAGTCACCGGATCTCATCATAACTGTGGATAACGGAATCGCCAGCGTGCAAGGTGTCGCTGCAGCCAATGCGGCTGGTATGGACGTGATTGTTACCGACCACCATCTGCCTGGCGCCGAATTGCCGGATGCCTATGCGGTCGTCAATCCAAACCGTCGCGATTGTAACTTTGCGAGTAAATCCATGGCCGGCGTTGGGGTCGCGTATTACTTAATGAGCTGGTTGCGGCACACGCTGCGGCAACGCGGTTGGTTTGATCCAAAGAACAGGGCAGAGCCGAATCTTGGGCAGTTTTTAGATTTGGTAGCGCTTGGCACAATCGCCGATGTGGTGCCGTTGGACCACAACAACCGGATTTTAGTGCACCAGGGGCTGTTGCGCATGCGGCGCGGTCATACGCGCGCGGGCATTCGGGCTTTGGTAGCGTTAGGCAAACGCGACTTAACCCATCTCAGCGCCCAGGACCTAGGTTTTGCTGTGGGACCGCGATTGAATGCCGCAGGTAGACTCGACGATATGAGCGTCGGCATTCGCTGCCTGCTCGAAGATGATGCAGTGATAGCTGGGCAGCTGGCGCGACAATTGGACGCGTTGAATCAAGATCGACGCGAGATAGAGCAAGGCATGGTTGCCGATGCAGAGCTGCTACTGGCCCAGGATCGAAGTCTCGACGAAGCCATGGGGGTGGCGGTATACCACGACCAATTCCATCAGGGTGTAGTGGGTATTGTCGCGGGACGGTTGCGCGAGAAGTTGCATCGTCCGGTTATTGTTTTTGCCGACGCATCCGACCACGGGCATGCTGAGATCAAGGGTTCCGCGCGGAGTATTGAAGGGCTCAACATCCGTGATGTTCTCGACGCCATAGCGACACAATACCCGGGACTGTTGACGAAGTTTGGTGGCCACGCCATGGCGGCAGGATTGAGCATTAAACGGGTGCACTTTGAGCGCTTCCGCAGCGTTTTTAATCGTATGGTCGCAGATTCGGTGAACGCCGATATGCTCAGTGCAAAATGTGTAACCGATGGTGAATTGGCAGAGCAGCAACTAACGCTGGACACTGTGCAGACATTGGCAAGTGCGGGGCCTTGGGGTAATGGTTTTCCCGAACCAACATTCTGCGACGAGTTCGACATTATCAGCCAACGAGTTGTCGGTGCTGTGCATTTGAAGTTGGTGTTGCGACTGGGCGAGCGTCTAGTAGACGCGATAGCTTTTCGACAAGCGCCGTTAGCGGCTGGGATAACGCGTATACGCGTGGTGTATCGACCAGCTCGTAATGACTATGGACATACCCCGACACTACAGTTGGTGGTGGAGTACATTGAACCTTTAGCTTAGACTCCGCGCTGCTTTTAAGGCGGTGTTTAGGCCGCATAACCTAGACCGATACCAATGCCAGAAATAACTTCTATTCGTGAACGAATAAAGGATTTAAGCGATCGAGATTTAGCCCTTCGGGGGTATCTTTGACTTCGCTGAAAAGCGCGAACGCCTACAGGAAGTAGAACTTGAACTGGCTGATTCTGAGGTCTGGAACGATCCGCAACGAGCGCAACTGCTTGGGCGTGAGCGCTCTGAGCTAGAACACATTGTTGGCGTTTTAGCGTCTTTCACCGAGTCCCTGAGCGATTTTGCCGACCTTGCAGAGCTAGCAAGCGACGATCACGACGACGCCACTCTCGATGAAGTCGCACAAGAACTAGACGGCCTAGAAGAACGTCTCGCAGCCCTTGAGTTCCGGCGAATGTTTCAAGGCGATATGGACAGCGCAAATTGTTTTTTAGAAATCCAGTCTGGCTCCGGCGGCACGGAGGCCCAAGACTGGGCAGACATGTTGTTGCGGATGTATTTGCGCTGGGCAGAGAAGCGTCAGTTTACTGTACGGGTTACCGAGTTATCGCCCGGCGACGTTGCCGGGGTCAAGAGCGCTACCGTGCAAATCTCGGGCGAATACGCCTATGGTTGGCTACGCACTGAAACCGGCGTTCACCGCCTGGTGCGAAAGTCGCCATTTGACTCTGGCAATCGGCGACATACCTCATTTGCTTCGGTGTTCATAGCGCCGGAAATTGATGACGACATCGAAATTGATATTAATCCGGCGGACGTAAGGGTTGACACTTATCGCGCTAGCGGCGCTGGTGGGCAGCACGTTAATCGAACGGATTCGGCGGTACGCCTCACTCATTTGCCCACCAATACGGTCGTCCAGTGTCAGAGCGAACGCTCTCAACACCAAAATAAAGACAACGCATACAAGCAACTGCGCGCGAAATTATATGAGTTAGAGTTGCAGCAGCGCCGTGCCGAGCAACAGGCAATAGAAGACTCTAAAGCAGATATCGGCTGGGGTAGTCAGATCCGGTCGTATGTGCTGGATCAGTCAAGAGTGAAAGATCTGCGCACGCAAGTTGAGCGTACCGATCCAAGCGCTGTGCTTGATGGTGATATTGATGGATTCATTGAAGCGAACCTGAAAGCTGGATTATAAGAATCGCAGCAGCACAGCCCAGTAAGACCGAGTAAAGAGACAGAGTATGAGTGAAGAACGAGACGTTCTAGTAGCGCGCAAAGCAAAGATGCAAAGCTGGCAGCAAGCGGTGGGTACCTATCCGAATCAATTCCGGCGGCAAGATCTTGCTGCACAGCTACTCGCGCGTCACGACGCTGATGACAAGGTGGCCCTTGCTGAAGCCCAGGTTGCCACGTCGGTGGCCGGGCGCATTATGTTACGCCGGGTCATGGGCAAAGCGAGCTTTATCACTTTGCAAGATGTTTCTGGACAAATTCAGTGCTATCTGGCGAAGAATAATCTCGGCGATGAGGTCTACGAAGGATTTACCCAACATTGGGAGATGGGTGACATTGTGGGTGTGCAAGGCGTACTCATGCGCACGAACAAAGGTGAATTGTCGGTGCAAGCCGAAAACATAGTACTGCTAAACAAGACGTTGCAGCCGTTGCCAGAGAAGTTTCATGGGTTAACGGACCAAGAAACTCGTTATCGGCAGCGCTATGTCGACTTGATAAGTAACGCCGAAAGCCGTCACCTATTTCAGACTCGATCAAAAATAATTCACCGTTTGCGCCAATATTTCGTGGAGCGCGATTACCTAGAGGTGGAAACGCCGATGATGCATAGCATCCCTGGTGGTGCGACCGCTCGACCGTTCACTACCCATCACAACGCACTAGATATGCCGCTGTATTTGCGTGTGGCGCCAGAATTATTCTTGAAGCGATTGGTAGTAGGCGGATTCGAAAGAGTGTTTGAGGTGAATAGGAACTTTCGCAATGAAGGCTTGTCGACTCGACATAACCCCGAATTCACGATGTTGGAGTTTTATCAGGCCTATGCCGACTACACAGACTTGATGACACTAACAGACGAGTTATTGGCAATGCTGGCCACCGATGTTTTGGGAACCACACAGTTTTCTTATCAAGGCACTGATCTGAATGTGGCTAAACCCGCGCTGCGAATCAGCATGGCTGAATCACTGGTACGTTTTGGCGGCGTGCACGAGTCGGCATTGGACAATGAGTCCGATTTGCGGGACTTATTGCAACAACAAGGCGTCGAGGCAAAAGACGAATGGGGTCTGGGAAAGTTGCAAATGGAGCTTTTTGAAGCGCGGGTAGAGAGTACCCTGGAGCAGCCGACCTACATTACCGAGTACCCTGCGGAAGTGTCACCGTTGGCGCGGCGCAATGATGACAATCCAGCAATCACCGACCGCTTTGAACTGTTCATATGTGGCCGCGAATATGCCAATGGATTCTCTGAGTTAAACGACCCAGTTGACCAAGCCGCACGCTTCCAAGCGCAAGCGGAGCTGAAATCTGCGGGTGATAATGAGGCCATGCACTTTGATCAAGACTACATTACGGCGTTGGAATATGGACTGCCGCCGACGGCCGGCGAGGGCCTAGGGATAGATCGCCTCGTCATGTTGCTGACCGATGCGCCATCGATACGCGATGTGTTGTTGTTCCCGCTGATGCGCAATAGCTAACCCATATAGCATGCGGCCGGTACAACTCGAGGCGTCGTGGCTGGCACTATTGGCGGATCAATTTGAGTTGCCGTATATGCGGCAGCTGCGCGAGTTTTTGTTAGCACAGAAACGCGCGGGTAAAGTTGTGTATCCTGCCGGCGAGAGTATGTTCGCTGCGCTAAACCGGCTTTCGGTGCAGCGCGTTAAGGTCGTTATCATCGGTCAAGATCCCTATCACGGAGCAGGTCAGGCCCACGGCTTGAGTTTCTCAGTGCCACCTTCTGTGCCGCTGCCACCATCGTTGCGCAATATTTTTACCGAGATCGAACAAGACGTTGGTTGTCAGGGGCTAGTCGCGCAAGGAAATGGCGATCTTTCGCCATGGGCAGATCAAGGGGTGTTACTGCTCAACGCGGTGCTGAGTGTTGAGGCCAATGCTGCTGCGTCGCATCAAGGCAAGGGCTGGGAGCAATTTACTGATGTGTTAGTACAGCGCTTAGCAACACAGCGTTCTGGTTTGGTGTTTCTGTTGTGGGGCAGTTATGCGCAGAAAAAAGCTGCGGTTGTAGACGCTAACGCGCACCGATTGCTGAAAGCGCCGCACCCATCGCCGCTTTCTGCGCATCGAGGTTTTTTTGGCTGTCGGCATTTTTCGCAAGCGAACGCTTATCTCGAAGAGCGCGGTGAGACACCGATTGATTGGAGCCGCACAGGCTGAGGGAGATTAATTATGAGTGCCACAGAGGGTTTGTTGGTTGCGGAACAGTTGACGACAAGTGGTTGCGTGCTGGGGTGCTTAACGCTTGATGCACCAACCAGTTTGAATGCGCTAAAACTGGATATGATTCGCGGCATGGACACAGCACTTCAAGGCTGGCGTGGTCGCGACGAGGTGGTCGCGGTTGTACTGCTCGGTAGCGGCCCGAAAGCATTTTGTGCGGGCGGCGATATCCAAGCTCTGTATCGATCTTGTGTAGCGAACCAACAAGCAGGCGCCGAAGTGGATAGTTATGCGCGAAGCTTCTTCACAGAAGAATATCAACTTGATTTGTTACTACACGAATATCCAAAGCCGGTAATTGCGGTCGGTCATGGTGTGGTCATGGGCGGCGGCTTTGGTTTGCTGTCCGCGTCTAAATTTCGAGTATTGACTGAGCGCTCTCGCCTGGCGTTCCCGGAAATTACCATCGGTCTGTTTCCTGACGCGGGTGGCAGTTGGGTGCTGCGTAACTTGGCGTTGCCGGTAGCTGGATTTTTAGGCCTTACGGGCAGTCAATTGAATGCGCGGGACGCATTGCAATTGGGAATAGGGACGCATGTAATCGACGATGCGAGCCGCGAAGAGTTACTGGCTAAACTGGCGCGGTTGCCGTGGAGTTTGGGCGCGCATGAGGCTAATGCGACACTGGTGGAACAAACCCTCGCTGCGGCTCATAGGCCACCCCAGGATTTGCCTAGTGAGTTAGCACAGTTGCCAGATTGGCAGATTTCGGTAACCGATCTGCCGGCGACCGTAAAGGCATTACAGGCTCTAGCGGGTAGATCCACGTGGATCGATAAGGGGCTAGCGAATTTTGCAAGAGGTTGCCCAACCACGGCAGCCATCGTGCTCGAACAACTGCGTCGGGTACCGGCCATGAACTTGGCTCAGAGTTTTGCAATGGAATTGAGTATTGCCACGCGGTGTGCCGAGCTAGCAGACTTTCCAGAGGGCGTTAGGGCGCTATTAATAGATAAAGATGGCCAGCCAAAGTGGCAGCATGCAGACGTTACCAGGGTGCCGAAAGAGCATGTTCTTAGTCACTTTTCGAAGTTGTAGCCCCGGGCCTTATAGGCGGGTAACCCAAAGCCCGTGTTGCGCACCGATCATGACAACATCGCCTTTAACGCCGTCGAGCGTGAGTGACTGCCCCAGTGTCACAGCAACATTCGAAGCAGCGGCGAGGTTGAAAATATCTAACCCGCGTTTTACCGCACCACGGAACTGGGCTCGAGCAACAACTTCCTGACCAAGGTAACAACCTTTGTCGAAGTCAACGGCGCCGAGTTCCTCGAGACCGAGCATTTGTGGCAGGTGTTGTGCGGAGCAAGGCTGTTGCAGCAGCACCATGCGCTGTCCGATGAGACGTTCGTTGATGTCTTCAGAGACATCGATGTTGCCTGGTGACACAGCAGAGTCTTGCAGCAGCAGCTGCCAGCCGGGCAACAAGGGGACACCAATCGCGTCAGCCGTCGTGGTGACATGAACAAAATCTTCACCCTCTTCAAGCTTACACTTGGAGAACTGTAAGTAGGGCTTGAGGTAATCTCTGAACAGCTGTTGCACCGAGCGATGCATCACTAAGCCGATGCCGTCAGCGAGCTCTATTGCCCAGCCGTTAGTAACCACGCGGCCTTGTAAAGAGCAAACAGCAAATGGCGTACAAGCGTTGGCATTTATGCGGTCGGTGTTGCAGGTAACGTAACCCTGTAAAAACTCTTTAACGGCGAAGCCGGTGAGTTTAAGCATGCAGGCGTCTTGCCAAGTGTTCAAAGGTAGTTCTCGTACAACAACGGTAGAAATAGACTGCCTGATCGGCAACAACAATTGCAATAACCTAAGAGTCAGAGGATGTGATGGTAGTAACGGATTTGAAACACATATATTGGCGCAGTCGTCGGGGCATGCTTGAGCTCGAACTGCAGTTGATCCCCTTTGTGCGTGACCACTATGCGGATTTAAGCGAGCAGGAGCAGCGCTGTTACGAGCAGATGCTTGATCTGGAGGACTGGCAGCTATTTGACTGGGTTCAGGGTCGCGAGATCCCGGAAGACCCGCTGGTTAAACAGCTCGTTGATAAGATCATCGCAACCCCAGCGTCGCCGGCCACAGTATTCTGATCGTGAGCAGTAGCGATCCCCTGACCGGGCAGATCTTAATTCCTACGCGGTTTGGCGCAATGCGTTTTGGCGTTGCGCTGGTAATCAGCGTGGTTTTGGAATACACCGGTTGGCGCCTACTGGGCGTTAGCGGCAGCGGTCTTATGGTGCCCCTATGTCAGCGTCTGTTGTGGGCAGCGCGCCCTGGCCGTAGCAGTGCCTTGTGTCTGCCGAAAGCCCAAGAGCAACACTCGCAGCCAAGCAACAGCATAGACGCGCGGCGTTTACGGCAGTTTTGGCAAATGCCGTGGGCGGTTTGTTTCTGTACAGATGGCGCTGCGCCCCAATGGTTATTTCGCGATGAAGTCAGCCGCGCCACGTTTGTTCAATGCTGTCGCGAAGCGCATTTGGCGTTGAGCAGCAACCCTGGTGGCAAGCCTTCCTAGCCTTATCCGCACAAATCATGCGGGTTTTAGGGGAATGTACCGGATGGTTGCATGACATTCAGATCATCCAGACTACCCGGAAACAGAATGGTGTCTTGAGCGTTGGGGTCTTGCTCTGGGTGGTCCAAAGTAAAATGCAATCCTCGGCTCTCCCGGCGCTGCAATGCTGAGCGCACAATTAAATCTGCTACATGCAGAAGATTGCGCAACTCAATAAAATCGCTAGTGATCGTATAGTTGGCGTAGTAGTCGGCGACTTCCTGCTTTAAGAGATCAATCCTATGCTGGGCGCGCTGCAGCCGCTTGTCCGTTCGCACAATGCCAACGAAGTCCCACATAAAGCGCCGTAACTCGTCCCAGTTATGCGCAATGATGACGCTCTCGTCAGAGTCGCGAACTCTAGATTCGTCCCATTTCGGTATATATGGAACGCTTGATGGTCGCTCGAGTTGGGTTTTGATTTTATTGGCTGCGCGCCGCGCGAACACCAAGCATTCCAGCAGCGAATTGCTGGCCAAGCGATTCGCTCCGTGTAGGCCAGTACAACTGGCTTCACCAACGACATAGAGGTGTGGCAGATCCGATCGACCGTCCATGTCGACGACGACGCCGCCACAGGAATAGTGCGCTGCGGGTACAACCGGAATAGCGTCTTGGGTTATATCGATTCCCAGCTCGCTACATTTCTCTGCGATGTTAGGGAAGTGCGCATTGATAAAGTCGGCCGAGCGGTGGCTAATGTCTAAGTACACGCAGTCCGCACCGATGCGTTTCATTTCGTGGTCGATTGCGCGGGCCACAATGTCCCTTGGAGCCAGTTCTGCTCGCTCATCAAAGCGCTGCATAAAGCGATCGCCGTTTGGTAATCGCAAAATACCGCCCTCGCCGCGAACGGCCTCAGAAATTAAAAACGATCCAGCGTGGGGATGGTACAGACACGTTGGATGAAATTGGTTGAACTCCATGTTCGCGACCCGACAACCGGCACGCCATGCCATAGCAATGCCGTCACCAGTAGAGCCGTCAGGATTGCTGGTGTACAGATAAACCTTGCTCGCACCGCCTGTAGCAATGACCACAAATTTCGATTGAAAAACTTCGACGCGGCCAGTGCTGCGATTCAACACGTGTGCGCCGGCACAGCGGTTTGGATGACGCCCCAGTTTAGATAAGTTGATAAGGTCGATTGCAATGCGATCGTTGAATAGTTCGATGTTTGGATGATCTAAGACTTTTTCGGTGAGCGTTTGGGTAATGGCCTTACCGGTGGCATCGGCGACATGCACCACGCGTCGATGGGAGTGGCCGCCCTCGCGGGTTAAATGTAAGTCATTGTCTTCAACATCAAAGTTGACCCCCCAGCTCGATAGCTGCTGGATGATCCGCGGCGCATCGGTAACCGTGGTCTCCACCACCGACGAATCACATAAGCCAGCGCCTGCCTCTAAGGTGTCCGCGATATGGGCAGCGAAACTGTCTTCCGGATCTGTTACGGCGGCTACGCCGCCCTGGGCCCAATGCGAAGAGCCGGTGGTGATATCGCCCTTACATAACACGGTGACCCTGGCGCAATCAGCAAGCTGCAAAGCGGTGGCCAGTCCTGCGGCGCCACCGCCTATGATAAGGACATCGGTTGCGAATCTTTGTGACATGATCTTGTCAGCCTAGCGTGTTGCCCGCAGTATAACGACTTAATCGGGAACGATGACACCGCAGTTGGTAACCCTAAGATGCTAAAGCGCAGAGTTTTGCTGCAACGCACCACGGCTGGGCCGAAAATTGTTTCGGCAGATTCGGCATGCGTGCGCTGTCCAGGCGCTTGTTTGGGCGCTACTGCGTCTGTTGATCTTTGCGACGAGGGCGCCACCGTAGCAGAGGTAGCCATAAGTTCGACAACGTTAAACCGTTTGATTGTGCGACTGTTCGCTTTACCACTACTGGTCTTGATTGTTTTGGTCGCAGCGTTGGATGTTGTAACCAATGCTTACCCACTGTTACAAGTATTACCCCTACAGTTGGGTATATTAGCGCTGCTTGGGTTGCTGATGCTGCGATGTGGGCGGGTTCTCAATGCGAGCCTACGGCGCATTGAACAAGACTTGAAACAAGTGACCGACGCACCCAGTATGCGCAAGCGAGAAAACTACAGACAGCTGCGATGGATTATTGATGACAGCGTGTCAGCTACTACAACGGACCCTTCAGCGACTAGCTCATGTGGGTCTGCGGCTCCGCGCAAAATCTATTCAAAATTGGAAATCTAAAGATCTGGCCGATTGGCGTTTATTGCGAAGCGCAGCAAGTATCCAGAACAATCACAAGAACCTGCTTAGAGACGGAATATGACGGCACCCTCACCTTTACTACCGCAAAACATCCGCTTAGACATTCTGCGCTGGCTTGCCGCTGTGGTGTTTATGTCGGTCTTTGGCGCCGCAGCGCAAGCCGCACAACTGCCAGATTTTACCGATTTAGTGAAGGCTAACGAAGCTGCTGTTGTGAACATTAGCACGGTAGGCGAGGCGCGTAACCGAATGAACCGAGGCGGGCCGCGCAGTGACCAACTAGAAGAATTCTTTCGCCGTTTCGGACCGCCACGCGAGCGCGAAAATCAGCCTCGACTGCGTCCCCGTTCGTTGGGCAGTGGTTTTATTGTCGATAGTGACGGCTTCATTATGACGAATAATCACGTTGTCGAAGGCGCCGAGAAAATCATGGTACGCCTGAGCAATCGAGAAGAGTACGAAGCTGAATTGGTCGGCACAGATCCGCGCTCGGACTTAGCGTTACTGAAGGTAAACACCGATAAAAGACTGCCGTCGTTGAAAATTGGTGACTCGGACAAGCTCGAAGTAGGTGAATGGGTGCTGGCGATCGGGTCACCGTTTGGCTTCGACTACTCGGTCACTGCTGGCATTGTCAGCGCCAAAGGACGCAGTTTGTCGAATCCGCAAACGGGTAACTACGTGCCATTTATTCAGACTGACGTGGCGATCAATCCGGGTAATTCCGGTGGCCCGTTGTTCAACCTTAAAGGCGAAGTGGTTGGCATAAACTCGCAAATCTACTCCAATTCTGGTGGCTTTATGGGGGTGAGTTTTGCGATCCCGATAGAGATGGCTATGGACGTGGTCAAGCAGCTGAAAGAGAACGGTCGGGTGTCTAGAGGTTGGTTGGGCGTTGAGATTTTAGAAGTGAGCCGAGATTTAGCGCTAAGTTACGGCCTGGATCGTCCGCGTGGGGCGCTGGTTGCACGGGTGATGGAAGACAGTCCAGCAGCTGCGGCGGGCGTACAAGAAGAAGACATCATTGTCGAGTTTAACGGCCAAGACATAGAGCGCTCCGGCGAGTTGCCGCACTACGTAGGTCGCGCGCCGGTCGGTGAACCGTCGCGCTTTACCGTCATCCGCGGTGGCAAAAAGCAGAAACTGACGGTAACCATTGGTGAACTGCCAGAGCAGGCTGGTGTGCCTGGGCGATCTGCTCCCGCTTCCCCGGACAACCAGCTCGGCCTTACTTTCCGCGACTTGACCGCTCAGGCGAAAGAACAGCTAGGTGTCGATGCGGGTGTAGAAGTAATTGCGGCGCGGGGTTTGGCTGCAGAGGCGGGTCTAATGCCACGAGATATTATCTTACGTATGCAGACCCGGCCCGTAGAGGATGCCGAGACACTGACCGACATCATCGCAGACGTCGAGCCGGGCAGCATTGTGCCAATCCTGGTGATGCGTCAGCAGCGACGCATCTTCATAACACTGAAGGTGCCAGAAGAGGATTGAGCCTATGGTCGCCGCTCTGCTGATCATCACGGTGCTGAGCGCTTGGCTTTGCCACAAGTTAGCCAAAGCGCGGCATCGTCAGGCATGGTTATGGATCTGCCTGGCCACGCTGCTTGGCCCGATCGCAGTGATTGTGCTGCTGTGGTTACCCGAGAGCACCGCAACCCAACCGCGGAACCCATAGTGACTTCGGCGTGCGCGCGCTTCATAGCATCTCGTGTATGGGATAAACTGCGGCTCCTTTGCGAACGCAGCTACCCGTGCCTATAAATCAGCGCATCCGAAATTTTTCAATAATTGCCCACATCGATCACGGTAAGTCGACCCTGGCCGATCGTTTTATCCAAATGTGTGGTGGACTCAGTGATCGCGAGATGGCTGAGCAAGTGCTGGATTCCATGGATCTGGAGCGCGAACGGGGCATAACGATCAAGGCCCAATGCGTGACTTTGGAATATCTACACGCCGACGGTGAGCGCTACCAGCTCAATTTTATTGATACTCCGGGCCATGTTGACTTTAGTTATGAAGTGTCACGATCGCTAGCTGCCTGCGAGGGTGCGTTGCTTGTGGTCGACGCAGCTCAGGGGGTCGAAGCTCAGTCCGTGGCGAATTGTTATACCGCTATCGAACAGGGACTGGAGGTAATTCCGGTACTCAACAAAATTGATTTGCCGCAAGCGGAGCCAGAGCGCGTGGCCGGCGAGATCGAGGATATCATCGGCTTAGATGTTACAGATATCCATCAAGTCAGCGCCAAGACCGGGCTTGGGGTCGACGCTGTTCTTGGGCTTTTGGTTGAACAAGTGCCACCGCCAGAGGGCGATGACAGTGGTGATTTGCAGGCACTGATTATCGATTCTTGGTTTGATAACTACCTAGGGATTGTATCCCTGGTGAGAGTTGTTGAAGGGCGCTTAAACAAGGGTGATAAAATCATCGTTAAGTCCACTGGGCGAGCTCATTCAATTGATCAGCTCGGTCGTTTCACACCCAAGCGGATGCCAGACAAGAGCCTCGGAGCCGGCGAGGTAGGCTATGTGGTCGCGGGCATTAAAGACATTACCGGAGCGCCAGTTGGCGACACGTTGGTGTCCGCTAAGTCGCCAGATGTACCTCAGCTACCTGGCTTTAGCAAAGTCAAACCGCAGGTCTATGCGGGGCTATTTCCTGTGACCTCGGACGACTTTGAGTCTTTCCGCGAGGCGCTAGAAAAACTCGTGCTCAATGATGCGTCGTTATTTTACGAACCCGAGTCATCGGATGCCCTGGGCTTCGGCTTCCGTTGCGGATTTCTGGGTATGCTGCATATGGAAATCGTGCAGGAACGATTGGAGCGCGAGTATGGACTCGACTTAATTACTTCGGCGCCAACGGTTGTCTACGAAGTGGAGCTGAACGACGGATCAATTCGGCAAGTTGATAATCCGTCGCGGTTGCCGACCAATTATCGGCAAATGCGCGAGCCCATTGCCGACGTCAACATATTAACGCCACAAGAGTATGTCGGCGGCATCATGTCGTTATGTGTCGAACGGCGTGGCGTTCAAAAGAATATGCATTTTTCTCAGGGCCAAGTGTCAATGCATTGGGAAATGCCAATGAACGAAGTCGTCATGGATTTTTTCGATCGGCTGAAGTCAGTAAGTCGTGGATTTGCCTCATTAGACTACGCGTTTGCGCGTTTTGAGGCGGCGAAATTAGTAAAGCTAGACATTCTTATTAATGGTGATCGTGTGGATGCCCTCGCGAGCATTGTGCACAAAGACCAGGCGCAGGGGCGCGGGCGCAGCTTGGCCGAAAAAATGAAAGAGCTGATCCCCCGTCAAATGTTCGATGTGGCTTTGCAAGCTGCCATTGGCGGCCAGGTTATTGCTCGGCAAACAGTAAAAGCGCTGCGCAAAAACGTTACCGCTAAGTGTTATGGCGGGGACATCACGCGCAAGAAAAAGCTTCTAGAAAAGCAGAAAGAAGGCAAAAAGCGCATGAAGCAATTGGGCCAAGTGGAAATTCCACAAGAGGCCTTTCTGGCAGCTTTGAAAGTGGAGCGCTGATGGATATTGATCTGCCGTATATCCTGTTCTGGGCGGTGTTGGGCAGTGGCGTTATAATTTTAATAGACCAGTTTTTTCTTCGTCCCGCGAGACTCAAAGCTGGGGAAGCTGTCGCCACCTCGGCATCGCAGCAACAACCGCCTGCGCAACCGCTGGTCGTAGAGTACGCGAGATCGTTTTTTCCGGTGTTGTTACTGGTGTTCGTGCTGCGAGGTTTTATTGCCGAGCCCTATCAAATTCCCTCCGAATCTATGCTGCCAACCCTCGAGGTTGGAGATTTTATTTTGGTAAATAAGTACGCATACGGACTGCGTTTTCCAGTCCTTGGCGGCAAATTCATGGACGTCGATGATCCGGCTCGTGGAGACGTTATGGTTTTTGTGCCGCCACATGATCCGCGTTACTTCATCAAACGGGTAATCGGTATTCCAGGCGATCGGGTGCGCTATGCCAACAAAACCCTTTACGTGAATGGCGAACGCTTAAGTTATGAGTTTGTGCGCGAGTTCTCCGACCCAGGGTTACGTTCGAGGGTTCGCGAATATGTTGAAGAGACTGACGGCAGGCGTTATCCCATCTACAAATCCGCGGGTTATGAGCGAGCGCAAGAGTGGACCATTGGCGAGGGCCAATATTTAATGATTGGCGATAACAGAGATCGCTCGGCAGATTCACGCACGTGGGGTTTGGCCTCGGCTGACAACATTGTTGGCAAAGCAGTCGCCATTTGGGCGCATAAGCCACCGGGGTGGCAATGGCCGAGCTTTAAGCGTAACCGGTGGTTGAGCGAACCGGCGCCCGCGGCGCTGTCCGAGTCATCATGAATGCAGCTAACCAGACAGATCTGCAGCGCTTACAACAGCGCATTGGTTATCAATTTACTGATGTGCAGCTGTTGCAGCTGGCACTGACCCACAAAAGTTTCGCTAAAGAGAATAACGAGCGGCTTGAGTTCGTTGGTGATGCAGTGCTCGGTTATTTGATCGGCAGCCTGCTCTATCGCATGTATAAACATGTTCAGGAAGATGCTTTGTCGCTGATGCGGGCAGAACTGGTGCGTGGTCGCACACTTGCGGCATTGGCCAAAGAACTGCACTTGGCTCCGTTGCTGCGTCTGGGTAGCGGCGAGTTAAAGAGTGGAGGTCGCCAACGCGACTCAATTCTTGCCAACGCGGTTGAGGCCGTTTTAGGGGCTGTGCATGAGGATGGCGGCATCGAAGCCTGCGCTAAAATTGTCAATACACTGTATGAGCAGCGGGCACAAAACCTAGATGTGCGCACCTTGAAAGACGCCAAGACTCAATTGCAGGAGCTTTTGCAATCGCAGGGTATAGACCTGCCCATGTACGAAGTGGAACAAGTTAGTGGCGCCGATCACCAACGCATGTACTCCGTACGTTGCTCCGTGGCGGCATTAGACAAGTCGTTTGTCGCCTCAGCGAGCTCGCGTCGTGGTGCCGAGAAAGCGGCAGCCAAAATGCTGTTGGTTGATCTTGGCAAGGAATGCAGTTCTGGTGAATAAAACCGAGTCCACGCGTTGTGGGTACATTGCCCTGATCGGGCGGCCTAACGTGGGGAAGTCGACGTTGCTTAATCATGTGTTGGGGCAAAAGATCAGTATTACCTCACGCAAACCGCAAACAACTCGGCGTAATCTTATTGGCGTCGACACAGAAGGTGAGTATCAGGCAATTTTCGTCGACACCCCAGGGATTCACCAAAACACTGAGCGGGCTTTGAATCGCTACATGGTCAATCACGCCACATCTACTCTGACAGGGGTAGACGTGCTGGTGTTGCTGGTTGAGGGTGGAAAACTGGTGGAGGAAGACGAGCACATCCTGAAACTGTTACGCAACAGCGCCGTGCCGTGCTTTGCAGTGCTGTCGAAAGTGGATTTAGTTAAAGACAAAACCGCATTGTTGCCACAGATACAACAACTGGACGCCACCGGTTTGTTTCAGCAAATACTGCCACTCAGTGCGTTAAAGCAAGAGGGTTTAGACGCATTTCGGCAGCACATATTTGCGGCGTTGCCGCTGGCGCCGCATTTGTTCGCGGACGACGAAGTGACCGACAAGCCTGAGCGCTTCTTAGTTGCCGAGATTGTGCGCGAGAAACTGATGCGCCAATTGGGCGACGAGATCCCTCATGCAGCGACTGTCGTTATAGAGTCATTCAAGCCCGAGCAGCACATCATACGGGTTCATGCCGACATCTATGTCGAGCGAGAAGGCCAAAAGCGCATTGTCATAGGTAAGCAGGGCGCGCGCTTGAAACTCATCGGTACCGAGGCGCGCAAAGATATAGAACATCTGTTAGAGCACCAGGTTATGCTGCACTTATGGGTCAAAGTTCGTAAGGGCTGGACCAACAGTGCGGGAGATATGCGGCGGCTCGGCTATGACTGAAATTCGCGCAGTTGCCTAGAGACTGAGGATGCAGCAGCAATCGGCTTTAGTGTTGCACGTTCGACCCTACCGCGAGTCGAGCGCCATCGTGCAGTTTCTGACCAAGGAGCATGGACGCATGGCTGGTGTGGTTCGAGGTATCCGAGGTAGCGCCAAGCGCGGCAACGACATTCAACCCTTCAGCTTGGGTAATCTGAATTATTTCGGACGCAACAACTTGATCAATGTCAGCAGCTTTGATCGGGCGCATTTTTTTTCGCTGCGTGGTGATGCACTGTTTGGTGGGCTGTATTTGTTGGAATTGCTTAATCGATTGGTCGCAGAGCGGCAGAAAGAACCGGTCATTTTTGCAACAGCCGTGTCTACGCTTGCGTCTATGGAAGCGGGTCATGAGTTACAAGCGTGTTTGCGCAGTTTTGAGTTAGATTTGCTGGAGCAATTGGGTTACGGCGTAGTGTTCGATCGCGATGCTCGCACGGGTGCGCCTATAGACCCAAGCAAACGCTATGAGTTTGTATCGCTGCAGGGTTTTGTTGCGGCGAACGGTGTTGCGCCTGCGGAGCATCACGGCGCTGGGTTATTGGGAGAATGGCTGCTTAAAGCCCACGCTCGAGACTTTAGTCAATTGCAAACTCGGCGTTTGACCAAACACGTGGTAAGGCAGGCGCTGCAGCCCTTACTGGGCGATAAACCGTTGGTTAGTCGAAAAATGTTGGCACCGCGATAACGACCGCGATTAAGTCGCAGTTAAAGGCTCGGCTATAGCGAAAGGTAGGGTCAACAGCTTAGGCACAGTTAATAGGGACTACAGTGAGAAAGACACCGCTAGAGCACGAAGTACGCATAGATGA
>MDTB01232136.1_pt1 | contig 24435 bp, 21 predicted proteins | sample 811161 | NCBI WGS metagenome assembly MDTB01 (sample SAMN05326650, study PRJNA326480) | marine metagenome | isolation source: seawater | place: Mediterranean Sea | collected 2009
AGATCGCGAGCAACGAGGTCCGAAAAGCAGGCGTGCCCTATTTCATTAACTGGATTGGATTGGGAATGGCGGTTCCGACACTGCTCGAGTGCGGTACAGAGGCTCAAAGGGAGACATTTCTGCCGCCGATTTTTTCTGCCGAACATATCTGGTGCCAAGGCTTCAGCGAACCCGGCGCGGGTTCTGACCTTGCCTCACTACAAGCCAGCGCCGTCAAAGAGGGCGATCAGTGGCGCATCAATGGCTCTAAGGTCTGGACCAGCCTGGGACATTTTGCGCAATACATGCTACTGCTGGCGCGACAGGACAAAGTAGATAAGTATGGCGGTATCACCTATTTTCTAGCACCGATGGACCAGCCTGGCATCACTGTCAAACCCATTCATAAAATGACTGGCGAGTCTGGTTTCAATGAGGTGTTCCTAGAGGATGCCATTGTCGGCGATCACTTGCGTGTCGGCGCAGTCGGTGATGGCTGGAAAGTGGCGATGGCGACCCTGACCAGCGAGCGTGGCGCAGGGGTTGGGGTTGGCGCCGTTGCCAGTGAATCACCTACTCTGGTGATGCAGCAGGTCATTCAATTGGCTAAAGACACGCGCCGAAACGGTCAACGTGTCTGGGATGATCCAGTTTGGCGAGATCGGATTTTGAAAGTGTATGAACGAACAGAAGCGAGCCTGCAAAATGCCCGACGTTCACGCATCAAGGCCCTGAACGGCGGCGCGATGCGGATACCGCTCCAGGGAAAGGTCGCCGGCAGCGAAATCTCCCAATCTTTGCACCAAATCGCCCTCGGCATCTTGGGTCTTAAGTCGAGCCTCTATGTTGGAGATGAGCATGCGCCAGCCAATGGCAAGTGGCCTCTCGGCTATATGAACACCTATACGGGGACCATTTCTGGGGGCAGCAGCGAAATTCAGCGTAATATTCTCGGCGAACGGGTGCTCGGATTACCTAAAACCAAATAACAACGATCGGCAACGGAGGCACCATGGCAACGCCTAAAGATTTTGGGTTCACTGAAGACATCAGCATGCTCAAAGACACTTTTGCAAAGTTCTTATCAGAGCAAAAAACCATTGAAAATTTACGGCCTTCCCTCAAAGGAACCGAGGACCCTTACCACGGCGACCAACGGTCGGCGTTTTATGACACCCAAAGCTGGCAACAAACGGTTGAGTTGGGTATTCATGCTGTGTCGATCCCTGAAGACCAGGGCGGCATCGGGATGGGTCTAGTGGCTGCCACTGCGATTGCAGAGGAAATCGGGCGCTATGCCTTGGCAACGCCCCTCACCAACACGTTGCTCGCCACATTTTTGCTGCGCGCGATCGACTCCCCCGAGGGCAATGCCCTTCTTGAAGCGATGGCAGGGGGCACCCGGGTTGGTATAGCCCTTTACGGTGAAGATGCATCTCTAGAGGGTGACTCTACCGACGTGCGCGTTGAAGATGACAAGCTTCAGGGCCAATCTTGGTACGTCACCGATGCGCAGAAATCAGATATCCTGATCGTTGCCGCCGAGAGCGCTGATGGGGTTGATTTGTATAGGGTCGACTGCCAGAGCGCCAATGTTCGTGTACTTGATGATCGTATTGTTGATCTGACCCGGGATCAGGCTCGAATCCAATTCGATGGTGCAGAGGCGCAGGCGCTAACGACCGGCGGGAGGGGGTTGTTAAGTTTCCAAAAAGCGCTGCCGGCGCTCTTGACCTTGACTGCAGCTGACATTGCTGGCGCCGCTGAGTGGCAACTTCAAACAACCGCAGAGTATGCGAAGGTACGTTCACAATTTGATCGCCCGATCGGTTTTTTTCAGGCCGTAAAACATCCGATCGTTGACATGATGATCACGGCGGATGAGACACGCTCATTGGTCTATCAGGCGGCTGCCGCTTTCGATTTTGAGCCAGAAGACGCTGCACGATGCGCGCATCTTGCCAAATCAAGCGCTTCAGATACCGCTGAGTTTTGCGCCAATCGATCAACGCAACTTCATGGTGGTATCGGGTTTACCTGGGAAGCAGACGTTCAGATCTATCACAAACGCCAAATGCACAGCCAATTTCTATTTGGTGATGGGATTTGGCAGCGCGCTAAACTGGCAGAACTGCTCTAAACAACTGTTGCCGCCAACATCGGTTTATTTTGATTAACAAGGAGAATTCAATGACGGGTCGACTGAAAGGAAAAATTTGTGTCGTCACTGGCGCAACACGCGGCATAGGCCGAGGTTGCGCTATCGCCCTAGCTGAAGAAGGCGCAACCATTTACATTACCGGGCGCTCCAATGGAGATGGACCACTGACTCTCAATGACAGCGTTGCTGCCATCGAGCAAGCGGGCGGCGTCGGGATAGCCACCCAAGTTGACCACGCCAATGATCATGAGATTGAAGCCTTCTTTAAAAAGGTCGCCGAAGAAGCGGGCCATATCGATATTTTGGTGAATAACGTTTACAAAATCCCGAGTCCTCCGGCGTGGGGTGGCGGCTTTTGGGACCATCCCATCCAAGTCTGGGATGATCAAGTGGGCATTGGCTTGCGAGCACACTATGTTGCCAGCTGGCATGCTGCACCACTTTTGTTCGCAGCTGGCCCGGGTAGCCTGATCGTCAATGTCTCATCTCCAGGCGGCCTGTCTTACCATTTCTCATCGTCGTATGGGGCGGGGAAAGCAGGTTTAGATCGGTTGACTGCGGACATGGCAATCGAGCTCGAGCCCAAAGGGGTTGCTGCAATTTCCCTGTATCCGGGTTCAGTCGCGACAGAATTTATTGCAGCTCACGCTGAGCAAAACGGCACTGATTTATCAGAGTCTCAAACGCCCCTGGGCGTCGGACGAACCGTTCCGGCGCTCGCTCTGTGCGAAAATTTAATGGCGAGATCTGGTAGCATCCAATGGGTCGAAGATTTGAGTCATGAGTTTGATATCCGAGATGAGCGCGGCGCCTTAGCGCCAGGATATCGAGCTAGAGACACCCCAAGAGAAACCGCTTAAACCCAACCAAGGAGATTTCTATGGCAGCTTTTTTTATCGCCCAGTACAGTGTTAACGACCCAGCTCTCTATGCCGAATACAGCGCGGGCGCGGGACCTACCCTTGCTAAATACGGTGCGGAATTGGTGGCATTCGATGTTGCAGCAGAGACCATCGAGGGTGAGCCTCCAGGGGGACAGACCGTCATCATCAAGTTCGAATCCTCAGAAGCCGCAAAGCAGTGGTATCACTCCGATGATTATCAGGCCGTGGTCGGCAAGCGTCTCGCTGCGACCAGTGGATTCTCAGTGATTTCACAAAGCATGCACGCGGGTTAAACCGGGATAGGGGTTTGCGCCAGCAAACCCCTGTCGCAGGATGTGCGGCGGCAGGGACGTCACCTATGTCGCTCAAAGCTTTTTCTACCCGGCCACCGATTGCACGCTTGGGCGCCCAAGTTAACCCCACTCGACCTTCCTCTATGGTCGGAAAGCGTGGTCCTAAAACGATTTAAAGGTGCAAGGGACGATCAAACGCCATGAGCACTGATTCCTGCATCGCTTCAGAGACGGTGGGGTGCGGAAAAATCGTTTCGATCAATTCTTGCTCCGTTGTTTCTAGGCCCATCGCAACCGCAAAACCCTGAATCAGTTCGGTCACGCCCTCACCAATCATATGCGCCCCGAGCAGTTCGCCCGTCCGAGCATCAAAAACTGTTTTAATCAAACCTTCGGGATGACCCGCGACCACGGACTTGCCATTGGCGTAGAGCGGGAATCGACCAATTTTAAGCGCCCGTTCCCCTGCATCTTGTTCGCGTAATCCAATGCTCGCGACCTGAGGCGCACTGTAGGTACATCCCGGGATTCGTTCCCGGTGAAGTGGCTCAGGCAGGTGCCCTGCAATGGCTTCTGAAGCAATCATCGCTTCATGGGTCGCTTTATGCGCCAGACACGGCGCACCCGCAACATCGCCAATGGCATAAATCCCGGGGACAGAGGTTTGCTGATGATCACCAACTCGAATAAACGAGCCATCCATGTCAACGCCGAGTCCTTCAAGACCTAATCCGGCGATGCGCGCCTGGACGCCAACCGAGAGAATCGCCGCATCAAACTGGCGCGCCTTGCCTTCGATGACCGCCGAAACACCTTTCTTCGACGATTCAAGGTGCTCAACGCCCTGCCCATTAATGACCTCAATACCGCGACCCACCAACGCCTCACGTGCTAACCGAGAAATCTCTTGATCTTCGGAAGGCAAGATTTCGGGGGCAACCTCTAACAGCGTGACGGTCGAGCCTAAGGATCGATAGAAACTCGCAAACTCAACCCCAATTGCGCCAGCACCGACAATCAGCAACTTTTTCGGTAACTTTGAAGGCGTCATTGCCTCCCGAGCTCCCCATATGTTTTGACCATCAATGGCGATTGGACCCAAGCTTTTTTGCTCCGCCCCCGACGCGACAATAATACTGTCGGTGATTAAGCTTTCCCCATTGACATGGACTTCGCCAATGCCGGTAATCGATGCCTCGCCACTGAAAATCTTGACCTTGTTCTTCTTCATTAGTTGCGCAACACCTTGGCTTAACTGTTGCGCGGCCTGCCTCGACTGATCCACCATTTTTGCCAGATCAAACGTGACGTCGCCCACACTGATTCCAAAAGTCTCGGCGCCTAGAATTTGCTGATAGAGATCAGCCGATTGCAGGAGCGATTTTGTTGGAATACATCCCCAATTTAGACAGGTTCCTCCGAGTGCTTCTTGCTCCGCCAAGGCAACCGACAGACCGAGCTGAGAGCACCGAATCGCAGCGGCGTACCCGCCGGGACCGCCTCCTATGATGACTACATCAAATTCGTTCATAACAACAACCTATAGGGCTCACTCAGATATTCCACAACGCTCGCTAAAAATTCTGCAGCTGGAGCACCATCAACCACTCGATGATCCCAGGTCAGCGACAAATTCATTTGTTTCGCCTTCACTGGCTTATCCCCTTCCCACATCAGGCCATCAAAGAGCTGATTGACCCCAAGAATACCCACCTGGGGTTGATTAATGATGGGCGTAAAGGAGTTCACACCAAACATCCCCAAAGCCGAAACCGTGAAGGTTCCACCCGCATAATCATCAAGACCCAAGGTTCCTGCTCGCGCTGCACTGGCAAGCTGGGCGCTCTCAACCGCGATGTCTCTCAGGCCAAGGCGCTCAACATTTCGAATCACAGGAACCAGCAGTCCATCTGGCACAGCAACCGCAAGCCCGACATTGATTTCCTCAAGGAGTGTGATCTCTGTATCACCAAACACGCTATTCATCATCGGATGATCGGCTAGTGCTTTGGCAGCCGCTTTAATCACTAGGTCGGTAAAGGTTGGTTTCGCCTGACCCTCCCATTCTTTGATCAATTGACTGCGCAACTTGACCGCATCATCCATTTGAGCGGCCATATCCATTGACAGCTGCGCGGTCTCCTGCAAGCTCTGATGCATCCGCTGTGCAATGGTTTTCCGCATGCCTTTGATGGGGATCGTCATTCCCGCACTGGGACCAGATTTCCCAGGACGCATCGCAGTGGAGGTGGCCTCCGGCCGATCCAAATCCGCCTGCAATATTCGCCCAGCTGGGCCAGAACCCCGAACCGTTGAAAGATCGATTCCGCGCTCGGCAGCAATTCGCTTAGCGAGGGGAGAGGCTTGAACGATGGCCTGGGGCGACCTTGGATGATTCGCGACCGAAGCGGAAGCACCCGACCCCCCTGCGCTCGAAGCTCGAACATCCGCTTCAACGATCCTTCCTCCAGGACCCGAACCAGTCACCTCACCGATCACGACACCGAGTTCTCCGGCTAATCGACGGGCAGCTGGCGATGCTCGAAGCCGGCCGCCACTCATCGAAGTCGTGCTATCACTCACGGATTGCTTGACCGCCACCTCAGTCGTCGCTTTTTCAGCGGCGGGCGGCTCCTGATTATCCGATGCGCTGGCAACACCAACGCCTGCAAAGTCGGCGGGAATGTCCTCATCGGCGGCGAAGATGTAGCCCACCACATCCCCTGGCGCCATCATTTCGCCCGCGGTTGCCGTATGCTTAACAATGCCATCCATTTCGGCATCAACATCTAAATTGACCTTTTCAGTCTCCAACGAATACAGCATCTCGCCTTTCTTCACTGGCGCTCCATCGGCAATGAACCATTCCGAAACCATTCCCTCGGTCATGGTCATACCCACTTTCACCAAATAAATTTCTCTGGGCATTCAGACTCCCCTACTTTTATTCAAAAATTGTATTCAAGGGTTAGATTCAAGCAGCAATTTCTTCTTCGCGCAGAGTTGCATGGCTTGATTGAGATCAACGACCCAAGGGCCGGTCCTTGAAATCATCATCTTCACGGTTTGATTCACACCGACCATCCGCTCCCGCTCTCCGTCAAAAGCCAGTACCAACGGCCCCTCCAAGACAATCGACCGGTCGAACCCGACCTTCCTCGTCGATCCCACATTCAGTGTGGCGAATAGGCCTGGCCCGATGGGTGCCTTTAAGCATCGCCCCCCTTTTGAGAAGACGAGGTGCAAACCAAAATCATCCCCATCAACCACTGGTCGGATCAAGCCGCCTAGACTTGTCATTCCCACCGCCGCAGGTTCAGCCCGACATAATAGGGCTTCTCTAAGACGATCCGGCTCGAGTAATGCCCGGGCGCCTATGAAGGTATCGCTCGTTGCCACCGCATCGATCAAGGCTAAGTCGGCGGCTTCAGCATCGATCAATACATCAATAATTTTGACCCGCCGTGCAACAGAGCGCGTCTTCAAGTCTCCTGTCGCCATCAACCCCAGGACCATCCCTGCGACCGTTGCCTCAGCCATCACCGGGAACACATTGTTCGTACCCGTCGACAGCGACACAAGCGTCGCATCTCGCCATCCTTTCACAAAAGCACGGTTGGTCCCATCGCCGCCGAGAACCAAGACCACCGCACAATCTTTAGTGGCCATTTGTTCAGCCGCTGCGGTCGTGTCCATCGCAGACGATGTTTTGGGACTGGGAAGCGCTTCGAACCGCACGTGTCTCGGCACTCGAATTGCTTTGATCGCCTCCGAGACAATGCCATGGGAGTCGCTCATGTAGACGAATCGCTGCGCCCCTGTCGCGATCGCACCGGTCACAGCGCGCTTGACGATCGCTAATTTTTCCCGATTGTCAAAAACCGAGGCCTTGCCCGCCAAACGACGAATATCCTTCCCGGATGCCGGGTTGGCCACCAACCCAATGGCGTGCATTCCCTAGAGTCCTAGAACCTTTTTAACTTCCGCAACGATATTGTCCGCATTCGGTATATAAACTTTTTCAAGCGCGGGACTATAGGGTACGGGAGTAAAAGGAGCACCCACCCGTGCGATCGGCGCATCAAGATAATCAAAGGCTTCCTCTTGGAGCTGCGCCACAATTTCGCCGCCAAAGCCGCCGAACCGGACGGCTTCATGCACAATCAGTGCTCGATGGGTCTTTTCGATGGAAGCCACCGCTGTCGCGCTGTCAAAGGGCTGAATACTTCTGACATCAATGACCTCACAATCTACACCAAGGCCTTCCAAGGTTTTTGCTGCGGCAAGCGCCTCGTGAACCATTCGCCCAATCGCAAGTATCGTAAAATTTTCCCCCGGGCGAACCACGGCGGAGGTGCCAATCGGCACTTCATACATCTGCTCTGGAACCTCCGCAGGCATCGCCAGGCTCATCTTATTGAGCACAACAAAAACAGGGTTATCATCCCTCGCAGCCGCAATAATGAGACCCTTAGCATCGTAGGCATTGGAGGGCATTACAACTTTGACCCCTGGAAGATGAGCCAGCCAAGCCTCCCAACTCTGTGAGTGTTGAGCCGCTAGATTCATACCAGCGCCAGCCATGGTCAGCACGGTAATCGGCAGGGTTGCACCACCACCAAACATGAACCGCATTTTAGCCATTTGATTGGCGACTTCATCCATGCACTCGCCCAAAAAGTCCATGAACATCACATCCAAAATCGGTCGACAGCCCGTGGCTGCAGCACCCACCCCAAGACCAATAATGCCTTTTTCGCTGATGGGGGTGTCGACAATCCTTCGATCACCAAATTCAGCTAGTAACCCTTGGTAGTAGCCGAACACGCTGCCCGCCTGGCCAACATCCTCACCCGCAACAAAGGCATTGTCCTGCTCTTTGAGCACTTGCTGAACCGCTTCCGTAATGGCGGAAACATAGGGCAAAACTCTGGGTTGATCTTTCATCGCTTCGCTCATGATCCAGCTCCTACAAAGTAAACGTCTTGTAATAAATCTTCCTCGGTGGGGAATGGCGAGGATTCGGCAAAGGCAACCCCTTCGATAATTTCTTCATTGACCCGGGCGTAGACATTTTCAATTTTCTTTTTCGTTGAGACGCCCTGCTTGATTAACAATGCTTCAAAACTTTCAATCGCATCTCGAGCCTTCCAGGCCTCGACTTCTTCATCAGTCCGATAGGTCAACCCCATCCCCCGAACGCCCACATGGTCATAATAGCGGTAGGTCTTGCACTCTAGGAGCGTCGGCCCCTGTCCCGATCGGGCCCGCTCAACGGCTGCCTCGGCCGCTTCATAAACGGCCATCACATCCATACCATCGACAACCACCCCCGGCATTCCGTAACCTGCGGCGCGATCAGCGACGTCGGTAACAGCCTGATGGTTGGTCTGCGCCGTATACTCACCAAAACCATTGTTCTCACACACAAACACACAGGGCAGTTGATAGAGCGCTGCCATGTTTGCCGCCTCGTGAAAGCTGCCTTCATTCGAGGCGCCATCGCCGAAAAATGTCACGGACACCTGTTTCGTTTTTCGGAACTTATTGGAGAATGCTGCACCCATGGCGATGGGCGGTCCTCCGCCGACAATCCCGTTTGCACCCAAAATTCCGAGTGCCATATTCGAGATATGCATACTCCCACCCTTGCCTTTGCAGTAACCGGTGGCTTTACCATAAAGCTCGGCAAACATGGGTGAAAACTCGCCCCCCTTAGCAATGACATGACCATGACCACGATGGGTACTGGTGATCTGATCCGCATTCGACAAATGCGCCATAACGCCAGCGGCGACCGCTTCCTGACCCACATAGAGATGCAACGCACCCGGGATCTTCCCGTCCTCCATCAGCTTGCCCGCTTCTTCCTCAAAGCGTCTGATCCGCACCATCTTCAAATGCAAATCCGTTAGTGTTTTATTGGTTATCTTTTTGGCCACGATGTCATCCCGCCTTATTTAAATTTGTTGAGGTGTCGGCTAAAACCGATCCCCATTTTGTGCCCTGCTGCGCCGACTTGCTGGCCCGCACAACCTCCGAATTAACGACAATTATTTCACTCTAAACTGCGTTCACTGGGGCGATTCGCGTTTAGGCTCACCGCTTTCAACCCAACCGCTGATCAATGGGACGAATTTTTTATATCCCTCTCATTGTTCATTGCTGGCCTTCGTCTACATGCCAGCCTCTTCGAGCGTCTCTCCTCGAGCGTCTCCTTTCAAACCTCCCCGCAAAAACCCGCGTTAAGATCCCCCATTAGGTTGTTTTGCATTTGCGACGTGAGCAATGCGCTTATGCGTCGTAACCCACCCCAACCCTGCTAACAGCACCAAAGCCAGCGGACCCAATGAGGACGCCCCGCTATTGATACAAAACAGGACGCCAGGGGCCCAGAATCATGCGGGAGGGTCATTAAACAGTCAAGGCTGACGGTTTGTTGCGTAAAACCTCGCTATTGCGCTTTTTGCATCGCTGTTCTACCCAGACATCTCCGTAAAAAAGTCGGCTCGAGGGGTCCCTGTTTCATCATAGACCGGTTCGGCAAGTTCGATTCGATATTTCAAAACATCAGCCCCTCGAATACCAAACTGAGCCAACGCCATCCGCATATCATTGTACCAATGATTGTTAAAATGATTCTGGAGCGCGGCTTCAGATTCCCATCGTTCGAAGACTCGCAAGCGTCCAGGCGTCAATGGATCCGGGCACCAATCGTAGTCGAGAATGCCATCCTGGGTCAGCGCGCCTTCGATCAAGGGCTTGGCGGCAACCATCGCTGCATCCATTTGATCCGGGTCTAAATCCACGGTACCTGAAATAATAATTTTCATCTTAGGTCTCCCTTTGTCCTGATTCTTTCGATGATACGTTTGTAATCTAGGTTTAGAAACTGCGCATGATGATCCTTCACGATCACCCCTCAATGCAGTCAAGCGGTGCTCTTCCCCTTTCCTCAGCGGCGAGCGAGCTCGGCCATAGGGCTCTGCTATGAAAAAAGCTTATCGACGACCTCAATCCAGTCGCCCGCTGCGCATGCTCAGGGGAAACATCATGGCTGTGGATCTCGCAAAGCCGCTTTACTCAAGGGCACATCATCAAAGAGCTCACGCAGAGAAGATTTAAGCCAGCCAATCAACTCCTCGGCCGCCATCGAGGATGGGGCTGCTTCCATCGATTGTGCATTAAAAGCAATGCCTTCCAGCAAAAACCGGGTTAGCGCGGTCGCCAGCCCATACTGCTTGGACTGCGCCAAATCGGGGAAAATTTGCTCTGATTTTTCGCGCCATGCTTGGGTAAACTCCCGGATCGCCGGAGCAAGCGTTGCCCGCAATTCTGAATCAGTTCTCGATGCGCTGAGCAGCTCGCAGTAGACCGCAAAATAGGGAGACTGGAGTTGCTCCCAAAACGCATCGATTCCTTCTTCAACAAGCGTGTATTCACTGCCTTCGTTGAGCTGCGAGAGCGATTGCTCGAACAACTCCAACCGTTTCGAATTTAAGTGGATGACGGCGGCTTGGACGAGATCAGTCCGTTGGGGGAAATGGTGTAACATCGCACCCCGTGAGACTCTCGCTCGGCGGGCGATCTTTTCAGTCGTAGTTCGATTGAATCCTAAGTCGAAAAAACTATCGAGCGCCGCATCCAGGATGAGCATCTTGGTTTGCTCACTCTTCGTTTTTTGCCAACTTTTTTGAGGATCAGTACCCTCTCGTCTCGCGCCCAAACCTTTTCTCTACTTTACTCGCCCTCTAATGACGTTGATACTACTTGAAACGCTGAGCCCAGTCACTCGAGCTATGACGCCTCCCAACATCCTGCTGATTACCAAAGGACATCCCTTCGAAAAGGGCCCCTTCTTTGATCTTTTTGACGGAATCGCCATCAATTACACCCACGTCGAACAACCGCTTGCGAGCGAAGTACTGAGCCCAACACTGACGGCTGATTATGATTGCCTGGTCTTCTACGATATGCCTGGCATTGACTTTAAGCCGGGGGGCCCCCTCTACAGAGAACCCCCACAGGCCCTCAAGACCAACTTTCTGAATCTGCTGGAGGCTGGCAAAGGCATGGTGTTTCTCCATCACGCCATCGCAGGTTGGCCAGCCTGGCCAGAATATGGGCGCATTATCGGTGGCCGTTTCCGATATACCTCCACAACAAGCAATGGCCTAACCGTCTCTGATAGTGGTTATCGACACCACGTCACCCATACGCTCCGGGTCTTGAGCGAGCAACATCCCGTGACTCAAGGTCTACCCAAACAATTTACTATGACCGATGAGCTGTACCTGTACGAAGTCTTCGACGACGAGATCGAACCGCTGCTCACAAGCGATTTTACCTTTACACCGGATCAATTTTATTCAGCCGCGGCGGTCGTCGAGCGCGGCGAAATGAATTCAAATACAGATTGGTTCCCCCCCAACGGCAGTGACCGGGTCGGCTGGGTAAAGCGCTACCTCAACAGCCCAATTTGCTACTTGCAGGGCGGCGATGATTCGGTGGCTTGGTCGAGCCCGCATTATCGACAACTGCTGCTCAATGCGATTCACTGGGCCAGCGCTGGAGGCTCGATCACGGATACCACTTAGACCTTGGCCACCCACACGCTCTAGTTTTGGACCTCAAATTTGGCGCTCAGAGGCTCCAATCGGCAATCAAGAATCAACCCTTTGACGCTTAAATTCGTCTCTCAACTCAGTCGTCTGGACGCTCTTAACCAGCAACAATTCACGCTGTGCATTTTCCCAAGATCTCTTACTTACAAATCTCTTAAAGGACGAAAGGCTCCCCGCCCAGTACTTTAAATAACATCGCATTACGCGGATGATCCAAAACTCATGCTGGGCGCAGTCACCATCCTCGGGTGACCCCCATCTCACTCAACAAAACAACAAACAACAAACAACAAACAACAAACTACGAAAAATGACGGCTTAAAAAGTTACCGCTGCCTTCAAATCGCCCACTGTTTTAAACCCTTGCCACCCTCATTCAAAAAAACAGTCTTGACTGACTCTTTTGGCTCTCATAGTCTAGTGCGTCCAACAAAACCAGGTTCTTCCTTTGCTTGAGGCCCAAAATGTCTAACTTACACAGCGGGTTTTCCGCAGTCGTGACTGGGGGAAACAGTGGTATCGGCAGAGCCACTGCCGAGCGACTGCTCTTGGAGGGCGCCCAGGTTTTGGTCGTTGATCAACATTCCGAGCCAACCTGGACGCATAACGCGCTGAGTTATCTTCAGACCGACGTGGCCGATGCTGCCAGTGCAGACCTGATCATCCAACAAGTGATTGAGAACACTGGGCGTCTTGACTATCTCGTCAATAACGCCGGGATGGTGGGCGGGGAGTCTGTTGAAACCATGGAATTCGAAATTTGGCAGCGGATTATTGACGTCAATCTCAATGCGGTCCTCCGTTTAACTAAAGCCGCGATACCCCATCTAAAAGTTAGCCCCAGGGGGCGAATCGTGAACATTGGGTCGATCATGTCACAGCTCGCAGGTTCGGGCATGGCCGCCTATACCGCATCCAAACATGCGATCGCAGGTCTCACCAAGACCCTGGCCCTTGAACTGGGACCTCACAAGGTGACCGCGAACTATATTCAGCCCGGCGCCATTGTCACTGGCATTACGGCTCCGGCGATCAGTCACGACCCAACCTTTACAACCTTCTGGGAGGGAAAATCCGCTCTAGGCCGCCTGGGACAACCCAAAGATATTGCCAACGCCATTAATTTCCTGCTTACTGATGATGCAGATTTTATTACCGCGCATGGGCTCACCGTCGATGGCGGCGTTATGGTGAATCCATAGAAGCATTTATTTCAACCACGATTTATAACAACCACGATCATTATCACTTAGGAGCATAGAATGGATCTCAAACTAAAAGGACACAGTGTCATTATTACCGGCGGCACCAAGGGTATCGGTCGAGCCATCGCCGAGACGCTCTCTGATGAGGGCTGTAACATTGGTCTGTGCGCGCGCAACGCCGATGACGTAGCGGCTGCTGTCGATGCCCTATCTGCCAAGGGGGTTAAGGTCGTCGGTCAAGCCCTCGACGTCGCCGACGGCGATGCCTTTAAGGCTTGGATTGCCGAAGCTGGCGCCGAGTTGGGCGGGATCGATGCCTTCGTCTCAAACGTTGCTGGCAGTAATGCACCGGGTGATGAAGGATGGATTTCTCAATTCAACTACAACATCCTATCGGCGGTTCATGGCGTTGAAGCCTGTAAGCCTTTTTTCAAAGAATCCAGCAACCCAAGCGTTGTCATGATCTCAACCACCGCGGCACTCGAGCACTTCATGAATGCCGGCCCTTACAACGCCATGAAGGCGGGTCTACTGAACTATTCCGGAGCTTTAGCTCAGGAATTGGGGGTCAAAGGGGTACGCGTCAATGCCATCAGTCCTGGGCCCATCTTTATCGAAGGCGGTTCATGGGACAAGATCAAGCAAGGCATGACCGCATTTTATGACTCAACGCTGGCAACCATTCCCCTTGGCAGAATGGGTTCAGCCGAGGAAGTTGCGGCTCAAGCTGCCCTCTTGATTAGCCCGCTGGGTGGTTTTACCACCGGAACTAACGTGGTGATCGATGGCGGCATGACCAAGCGCATTCAGTATTAATCTGGAGACCTAATATGTCTGAACCTGCAATCAAAGTGCATTTGGTTGCTGCGGGTGATTTTCACGACATCGACTATGCCCGACTGGAGCTGCTCAAGCTCCTTTCGGAGCACAGCCGAGTCCGAACAACCGTGGCAAGCAACTACAGTGATATCGAAGGCATCCAAAACTCAGACCTTTTGATCTCTTACACCTGTAATTTAGTGCCCAGTGAAATCGAGCAAGAAGCCCTCAAAACGTTTGTTGAGCAGGGAGGAAAGTGGTTTGCCTTACACGGGACCAATTCGATTCTTGAATTTACCGACAAAGGTGTCGCTTGTCCTGAGCGCGCCCCAGTTTTTATGGAAACCCTTGGCTCACAGTTTATGGCGCACCCGCCGATACAACCGTTTACCGTCAAGATTTCAAATCCCGAGCACCCTTTGGTCAGCGGAATCAGTGAGTTCGAAACCGATGACGAGCTCTACATCTGTAAGCAGCTCGCGCCCCACGAAATGTTGCTTCATACCGATTTCACAGGCAAAGCTTCCGGATTTTTACACGAAGATTGGCCAGACGATGACCCAAGACCGATTTATTACATCAGAAGCCTAGGCGCCGGTGAGGTACTGTATCTCAATCTCGGACATTGCCGAGGGCATTACGACATGCAGCCTATGGTGCCGTATTACCCAAACATAGAAATGGGTTCATGGGACAAACCGGAATACTACGAATTGCTCCGGCGGGGAATCCGATACTGCGCAGGGCTCTGAGGTGACGCATCCTTTTCGCTTCGCGGTTCAAAGCTTCAACGCTGACTCTGGTAAGCAATGGGCAGAGTGTGCCCAAAGGGCTGAAGACCTTGGCTACAGCGCGCTTCATCTTGCTGATCACATCATCGGTCCAGGACCAGCCCTTACCCGCACCAATCATCCCATCCAAAACCTTGCCGCAGTGCCTGCGATGGCCTATGCGGCAGCAAAAACTTCCACCATCAAAATTGGATGTCGAGTATTTTGTATCGATTACCACCTACCTGTGGTGTTAATCAAAGAGGCAATGACCATTGACCTGCTGTCAGAGGGTCGCCTCGAACTCGGTTTAGGGGCCGGCTGGCTGGCCGAGGAATATGCCGCCATTGGTCTCACGATGGACTCACCTGGAGAACGAATCGATCGCCTTGAGCACGTCGTGCAAGCGGCAAAAGCTTACACCAGAGACGCGCCCCTTGAGATTGACAATGCGAATATCGCCTGGCGAGAATTCGACGGTTTGCCCAAATCTACGTCAACGCCACACCCACCCATTATGATCGGCGGCGGTTCACCCAAGGTCCTGAGACTTGCTGGCCGAGAAGCAGATATCGTCAGTTTTAATTTTAATAACCGCAAAGGCATTATCGGCCCTGACGGCATCGCAACCTCCACCGCTGAAGAGACCGAGCGCAAACTCAATTGGATCAAGGAAGGCGCCGGCAGCCGGTTTGAAGAGATCGAGCTTGAAATCGGAGCCTACTTCACTTTTGTTACCGACCACGCTGACGCCGTTGCAGCGAGCTTTGCTGAAAATTTTGGAACCACCGCTGAAGCCATGCGGTCGCATCCGCACGCGCTGTTTGGCACAGTTGATGAAATTTGCGAAGAACTCGAGCTCAGGCGGGAGCGGTACGGAATTTCTTACATTACGGTTAATGATCAAACCATGGAGGATTTTGCCCCGGTGGTTTCAAAGCTTGCAGGCCGTTAATCGGGCTAGTATTGACGCGAAGATAAAATCGAGGTTACTGGTCCATCCGCTTGCGCACATGCAGGCAGATCCACAAAGTAGCGGGAAAATAGCGCGCTGCTGCACTTAAACAGGAGTACCCATGAGTCTAGAAGGTAAAACTGCAGTTATTGTCGGCGCCTCAGGCAAGCATAATTTTGGCGTTTCAACAGCGCGATTATTGGCTAAAAATGGTGCAAACGTCGTGTTATCAGGGCGCCGACAGCATCTGCTCGACGCGCTTGCAGAAGAAATCGGTGGGATTGGGATCAGTTGCGACATGAACGACGAATCGTCCATCGAAGCGCTGTTTGCTGGCGCTAAAGCGCATACCGGGCGGGTCGATATCGCCATCAACAGCGCTGGCGGCTTGGCTGGCGGCCCCATCTCGACCCTCACCCGAGATCAAATTCAGCCAACACTCGACGTGAGCTTTATTGGCGCACTTCTTTTCTTCAGATATGCAGCTGGCGCCATGACTGATGGCGGCTCAGTGATCACGATTTCATCGTTAACTGCGCGTCTCCCTGGCCCAGGCCTTGCGGTCTATGCTGCCGCCCGGGCCGGGATCGATTACGCAATTAAGGTTGCAGCACTTGAATACGGTCCTCAAAAAATTCGCTTTAATAGTATTGCGGCAGGGCTGATTCAAACGGATATGACGGATGCGATGTTCACCGGCAGCGATCCCGAAACCCGCTTTCTACCCCATATACCCCTTGGCAGGATGGGAACCACTGATGATATTGCTGAGACAGCACTTTGGCTGGCGGACTGCGAGACTTCAGGGTTTATCAATGGCCAACTCATCGATGTTTCTGGCGGACAACAAAATGGCAAGTTGCCTTAATGTGTCTTAACCCGCACTCCAGTGTCCAACACCAACAAAAGGGCTGACCATGACAACCATTATCGCTCACATTACGATTAAAGAAGGTTCAGAGGCGCAATTCGAATCGATTATGGAGGACATGGTGGCTAGGACCCTGGCCGAAGAATCCGGCGTATTGCGCTATGAGTACTTTAAGGGTCAGGCAACCAACTTTTATTATTGTCTGCTGTCTTTTAAAGACAAATGGGCCTTCTATGATCATCAAAACTCAGACCATCATGAAGGCCACGACTTTGGCGCTGTGATCGAACACATCCATCTAGAATATGTTGATCCGGTCTCCAACGCGAATCCGCTACCTAAGACCGTAGATGCACCACTAGAGCCCCATCATGATGAGCGCCTGCAGCGCGCGGCGGCGCTGTATCCGCTGACCATCGCCGGCTGGTGGGCAGGTAGACGATAGCGGTTCACTCCCACTTTTAATCGATTCATAAAGGACACACCATGACACCCACAGAAACTGTTGAAACGTTTATCGACGCTTGGAATCAAATGGATTGGGACAAGGTCATTGGTTTGCTTGATGAGGCGGTGGTCTATCACAACATTCCGATGGAAAAGCTCGAAGGCAAAGCCGCAGCAGAATCATTCATTCGAGGCATGCAGGCGAACGCTGTTGATTGGATTACCCTCAACATCGCAGCGTCGGGCAATATCGTGCTGACCGAGCGCATCGATAATTTTGATATGAAGTCCGGCAACAAGGTCTCCGTCCCGGTCATGGGCACCTTCGAAATTAAGGATGGAAAAATCATTGCTTGGCGCGATTATTTTGATCTGAATACTTTTGTCTCCCAGATGAGCTAAAACCGATTAACGTCGCTTGGCCCAACTCGCGGATCGCAATTCCTAGGCTTATGACCTAGATTTTTTCATCCCTCAGGGGGCCATAATATGCTTGACCTAAGCTAAAGGCATCATTGACAATCCCTAGACAATTACTTTGGGGGGAAACCAATGAACGTCAGTCGAATCGCAGCGATTATCGCTGTCATCAGTGCACCCATCACAGCACCCATCGTGCTGGCAGAAGAGTCGAATCGGGCCATGGAAGAGGTCGTTGTTACTTCCCGCCGCAAAGACGAATCTGTTCAAGATGTCCCGCTTTCGGTCACCGCTTTTGGCCAGGAGGCAATCGATCAAATCAAGCCCACCACCTTGCGCGATTTTGATGGCCTAGTTCCCAATGTCTATATCGGCATGAATACCGCAGGACCCGGCGCTAGTGCGCTCTATATTCGGGGTGTGGGTTATGCCGACATCGAAAAGACCCAAAGTCCTCAGGTGGGGGTCATCGTTGATGGCATTCAGATGGGTTCGAGCACCGGCCAATTGATCGACGTCTTCGACGTTGAATCGATTGAAGTCAACCGAGGACCACAAGGGGTGCTGTTTGGAAAGAACACGATTGGCGGCAATATCGTGGTTAACAGAGTCAAGCCCCAATTTAATGATTTCGGAGCAAAGTTCAGCATTGAAAGCGGCAACTATAACTCTCAAATCATGAAAGCTCGCGTCAATATCCCTTTGATTGACGACACCCTCGCGCTTAAATTTGGCGCCATTGATCGAGAACGAGATGGCTTTTATGACAACGTCAATCTCAATCGAACGGCGGGCGACGTTGACTTCTCTTCCCAAACTGCAGCGATCGCATGGGCACCCAGCGATACGCTCGAGTTGGTCTTGACCTATGATCATATCGGGGATCGGTCCCAGACCTTGCCGCAAGATCCGCGGTTTGATGGCGATAACCGATTCGTTAACCGGGCCGACAAGGTCGAGCCTACTCGATACGACGTCAACCAAATGAGTCTTCGATTGGATTGGGATATATCCGATTCCATGAGCCTCCACTATGCAGGCGGAAAATCTGACGGCCATGACATCGTTAACCAAGATTTCGATGGTGGTGATATCAATGGCGCAGCGATTCCATTTGCGCAGCTGCATACGCTCAGAGATCAAATGTACGAGATCAGGACACATGAGTTAAGACTTGATGTTGAGATCAGTGATCAGCTTTCTGCGATGGTCGGCTACTACGACTTTGGTTCTGATCTCGAATTCAGGCAAGACACCAACAACATTCTACAGCTCCCTAACTTTGCTATATTCGGTGCCGATGTTCCTTGTGCAGCAGCGGGCTTTAGAAGCAACGCGACACCGGGTCTTGAAAGTTTTTGTCAATTTCCGAACGCGCGCAGTACGCAGCTTGCTGGCGAGACTGTGGACTCGAGCGCCTGGTTTGCTTCGATCACTTTTGCGCCCACCGATGATCTGGAAATCACCCTCGGAGCCCGGGCGATCGATGAGTCTAAACAAGCCTTCAACAGCTACTTCGATTACAGCACCGGAACCTACGACGACCGATCCGTCACTGGGTATAACGAGCACGATTTTCGAGCCTACCCTATGACGCCCGGGGAAGCCTACGAAACGCCAAGAAAATCTTGGTCTGATACCATCGTGACAGCCTCAGCCAGCTACCGCATCAGCGATATGTCTCTGGCCTATCTCAATTACTCTGAAGGCTTCCGAAGTGGCGGCTTTAGTATCCGTAATGCATCCGGTGCAGCCACTGCCGGCTACGATCCCGAATCGGCGGATCAAATCGAAATAGGGATCAAAAACGATCTGCTCGACTCCAAGCTGCGATTGAACCTTGCCTACTATGTTCTCAACCGTGAGTCCGCTCAGTTCTCCTCGATCATCACCTTACCACCCGGGTCAATCCCAGGTACCACGACTCTGATCAACAATGGCGGAGAGAGCGAATCGAAGGGCTGGGAGCTTGAGGGACAATGGTTCTTCACAGACAATCTCCGTCTTGTCTTCAATTACGGAACCATCGATGTCACCAACAGCGCCTTTGCCCTCCCCTGTGACGTCGTTGATGGTTGTGTCACCGCGACGGTTGGCGTTTTGGACCCAGCAGGCACTTTGCGTAATCTTGGGGGCGGCTCTGATTCAAGGCAGCCAGAGGATAGCCTGTCAGTGAGCCTGGCGTACGATCAGGAAATGGGGGCAGGTTTCTTGGGCGCGAACATTGGCTACAAGACCGTTGGCGATTTCCTGCTGGTAAACACCGGTGGTGGCGCCGATCAGCGTCTCTATGAGGGCGGCTACTCACAACTGGATGCCCGAGTGGCTTACAGTTGGGAGATGTCCAATGGCAACCAAGTTGCGATCACAGCATTTGGCAAGAATCTGACCGATGAGGAATTCAAGGAACATGCCCTATTCCTCGGGGGCCCGACAACAGGTTTCCAGGGTTGGGGTGCCCCGCGTACCTACGCTGTCGAACTGGTCTGGGAAATGTAGTTCCCAACCCACTTAACGCTTAAAAAAGCAGGCCCTGGCCTGCTTTTTTTTGTCTTCACTCCCCAGGTTATGGGGGTGAAAGTGATTTACCCCATCAATGGTTTAAGAACAAAGCGTGTACGTCGCATTTCGGTAAACGACAAAAAAGTCATCATTGACTGTTTTTTATGTTTTTCGATACTCTTAGCGCTGAACAGCCTATTCTGCGGTGCGCTGGCGCCGTTATTCAGGCATGATCAAGACATCGCAGCATTATTGAAACGCCTGGAGCCCTGTCATGACCCAATCGACTCACAAAACATTTTGCCGCTTTTGTCATGCCTATTGCGCCATTGAGGTCGACGTCGAAAATGATCAGCCGGTTGCAGTCCGAGGAGATACCAGCGACCCCATTTACGGCGGTTACACCTGCATCAAAGGCCGACAACTGCCTGAGCAATTCGCAACGCCAAAGCGTTTACGCGAAACTCTGAAACGAGGACCCGGGGGAGACTTTGCCCCCATTGATGTTGATCAAGCCATGGACGAAATTTCAGATCAAATACAACGCATCATTGCCGAACATGGCCCGCGCAGTGTTGCCACTTATGTCGGCTCCTATGGCTATCAAAATTCAGCAGCGCTGCATGTTGCTAAAGCCTGGCACAAGCGCGTTGGATCACCCTCCTACTATACGTCTGTCACGATTGATCAACCTCACCGAAAGATCGCGCAATCGCAATTTGGAACCTGGGCGGGAGGCACGCATGCATTTACCGGTGCGGATGTTTGCATGATGATCGGAAACAACCCCGTCGTTTCACAATACACGCCCTTTGGCGGACCGCCACCATTCAGTCCTTACGCACGAATCCGGGATGAAATGAAACGAGGAATGAAGGTCATTGTCGCCGACCCTAGACGCACCGAGGTCGCCAATCGAGCAAGCTTGCATTTGCAAGTTAATCCCGCCGAAGACCCGACCTTACTGTCGGCATTCATCCGTTATATGCTGACGGAAAACCTCTATGACGCACAATTTTGCGCTGAGCATGTCGAAGATCTTGAAGGCCTACGGGCTTTGGTTGAGCCCTTTACGCCCAGCTATGCCGCAACTCGATGTGCTATTTCTGAAGATGACCTAATCAAAGCCGCCCAAATGTTTGGGGAGGCCAAGCGCGGCGTTGCCGTCACAGGCACAGGTCCGAATATGTCGCCCCGCGGAATTTTGACTGAACATTTGATCTGCTGTTTGAATACGATCTGTGGTCGTGTAAACAAAGTTGGAGAGCGGGTGCCTAACCCGGGCGTCCTCCAAACCCCGAGAGCGCGTGAGGCGGAGGTTATCGCAGCCGACCCGGCCTACGGCAAGGGTCCCTGGTCTCGGGTCAGAGGTCTGGGGGAAATTATTGGAGAGATGCCAACCGCTGCCTTGAATGATGAAATCTTACTCGAGGGCGAGGGCCAAATTAAGGCCCTGATCTGTCTTGGCGGCAATCCAGTCGTCGCGTTCCCTGATCAAGATAAGACAGTTCGCGCGATGAAGGCCCTCGATTTACTGGTTTGCGTTGACTTGTATCAATCAGCAACCGCCAAACTCGCTGATTATATCGTCGCGCCGACTTTGAGCCTTGAGCGAGACGACGTCACCATGCTCACCGATACCTGGTACGACCAACCCTACTGCCATTACACCAAAGCGATATTACCCAGAAATCCCCAAAGCCGTGAGGAATGGGAAATTTATTGGGAGCTTTCTCATCGTTCGGGCTTGGCACTCGAGCTTCCCGGAGGCCGTCTGGACACCCAAGTGAGACCCACCAAGTTTGATGTGCTCGAGTTGCTGACGCCTAATGCGAGCGTCCCGCTCAGTGAAATCGCAACAAAAGGTCACGGTCACATTTTCAGTGATGTACAGGTCACGGTGTCGGAACCCGAGATTAAGAAAGCGCACCGCTTTCAGTTACTGCCCGCAGATATCTCTGAGCAGCTTCAAGCGGTCATTGGTGAAACCTATTGGCAACAGCCCACCAATGAAGATGACGGTACCGTTTACTCGCATCTGTTAATCAGCCGCAGACTGAAACATGTCTTTAACTCCTCGGGACAACAGCTCGAGGGCTTACGAAAAAAGGGGACCACCAATCCAGCCTACATTCATCCCGATGATCTTGTCGCACTAAAGTTGAGCTCGGGGGATCTCGTAGAAATTGAGTCAGCTGCGGGAACACTTCTAGGCATTGTCGAGGCCGCCGAAGATATCAAACCCGGCGTCATCTCGATGGCACACGCTTGGGGAGATCTTCCCGACAATGGGGGTGAAGTCAGAACTCAGGGCTCGAGCACCAATCGTCTGGTGGACGATGACCGAACCTATAACCCAATCACTGGCATGCCAAGAATGAGTGCCATACCCGTTAACCTTCGAGCCGTAGCGGAGGCGGTGGCTTAATCATGACAACATTTGCTAAAACCATCGCCGCGGAGCGGCCATCAGAAATTGCCCTCAGAGATCCACGCCAGGCTTTAACCTGGCTCGAAGTTGACGACCAACTCAACCGAGCGGCCAACGCAATTCGCTCGGCTGAGCTCGGACCAGAACGACGAATTGCCGTTTTTGCAGAAAACGGCGTGGAAACAGCGATCGCCAATTTGGGTGGACTGATCGGGGGGGCATCCGTTGTTCCCGTGAACTTTCACCTGACGGCCGAGGAAGTCGCTTATATCTTGAGTGATTCTGATAGCCGCATGCTTTTTGTAGGCCCAGAAACAGCTGAGCGGGGTCTTGCCGCAGCCCAACAAGCGGGCATCAGTGCCGTGGTTGGATGGCGCTGTGAGGAAGCGACTTTGGTGAACTGGGACTCATGGCTGGAGGAAAGCTCGGGTGCAGAGCCCGACACCAGCATCAAACCTCGGCCCAACCTGCTCTATACCTCAGGAACCACAGGCCGACCGAAAGGTACACATTTACCACCGACGATGTTTGCCGGCGGCGACACCGTTGAGGCGCACTTAGAGAACTTAAAACTCAACCCCCTGGCAACCCTTGGACCTCACCTCGTGGTGGGGCCGATGTATCACACCGGTCCTCTGAGCGGGGCCCGATTACTCGCCGCAGGCGCACCTTCGGTGATTCTGACAAAGTTTGATGCTGAAAACACGCTAAAAGCCATCGCCGAGTTCAAGACCACCTCGACCATCATGGTACCCACACACTTTGTGAGACTGCTGGCGCTCGATCCCGAGGTTAAAGCGCAATACGATGTTTCCAGTATGATTCGAGTCAGTCATACCGGCTCAAAGTGTCCGGTTGATATTAAACGCGGCATGATTGAGTGGTGGGGACCGATTTTCACCGATGCCTATGGTGCAAGCGAGGTGGGTACCACCTGCATGATCACCTCAGAGGAATGGCTAGAACACCCAGGCTCAGTAGGACGCAGCGTTCCTCCTTTTACCGCCAAAATCTTAGATGAGGCAGGACAACCCGTTCCAGCCAACACTGAGGGACAGCTGTATTTCGAAGACGCCACAGGACGCGGTGTGGTCTATCACAATGATCCAGAAAAATCAGCAGCGGCGCATATTGCTCCTGGGGTTTTTACTTTGGGTGAAATCGCCTATATGGATGAGGACGGTTACGTCTACATCACCGATCGCTTCAGCGACATGATCGTCTCGGGCGGCGTGAACATTTACCCTGCAGAAGCCGAACAAGTGCTGATCGACCATCCTGATATTCTCGATGTCGCCTGTATTGGCATTCCTCATCCAGAAATGGGTGAAGAGCTCAAGGCCATGGTCATCCTTAAAGACAACAGGGAGGATGCTGAAGCCGCAGCCATCATTGCTTTTTGTCGGTCGAAGCTCTCCCACTACAAATGTCCTAGGACCGTCGACTTTGTCGATGACTTAGGCCGCAATACCATGGGTAAAATCAACAAAAGAAAATTAAGAGCGCCGTTTTGGGAGGGCCACACAGATTGAATCATCGACATCTGATGTTCATCCGGCACGGCGAAACCCAGGCGAATCAGCAACAGCTGGCCTACGGCGTTACCGAGTCGCCGCTTAATGAAAAAGGGATCGGCCAAGCCCAGGCAACAGGAAAACGGCTGGCCGCATGGCCTACGACCTACGATCGGATTCTTAGCAGCCCTCTATCCCGCGCACTGGAGACTGCGAAGTGGATTAACGCTGGCTTGGATCTGCCCCTCGAAATAGAGCCGGGCCTCATTGAGTGCGATCTCGGTGACTGGGAGGGCATCACTTACCAGCAAATGCATGACTATGGCTATGCGGTCAAATCTATTAAAGATGACGCTTTTGAGGGACACGGCGGGGAGAGCCCCAATACCGTTTATGCTCGGGTCGAGGCCGCTTTGACAAAAACGCTGAGTCGTTACCCCAATGAAAACATTATCTGCGTGAGCCACGGCAGCGCCATTGCTCACGGCATGGCATGGCTCATGAAAACACGACCGAAATTTGGCTACCAATACTTGATGCACAATGGCGCGATCACAGAA
>MDTB01125818.1_pt1 | contig 24427 bp, 24 predicted proteins | sample 811161 | NCBI WGS metagenome assembly MDTB01 (sample SAMN05326650, study PRJNA326480) | marine metagenome | isolation source: seawater | place: Mediterranean Sea | collected 2009
AGCAGAAGAGGCTCCAGCAGAAGAGGCTCCAGCAGAAGAAGCTCCAGCAGAGGAAGCTCCAGCAGAAGAAGCTCCAGCAGAAGAGGCTCCAGCAGAAGAAGCTCCAGTAGAAGAAGCTCCAGCTGAAGAGGCTCCAGCAGAAGAAGCTCCAGCTGAAGAGGCTCCAGCAGAAGAAGCTCCAGCAGAAGAAGCTCCAGCAGAAGAGGCTCCAGCAGAAGAAGCTCCAGCAGAAGAAGATCCAGCAGAGGAAGATCCAGCAGAGGAAGAAGAATCAAAACAATAAGAGACTATTTGTTCATTAATTTTTTAAATTTATAGATAGTGATCACTATTCTATGAATGAAAATAATTATTATTATTTAGGTAAAATAACCAGAAAGTTCAGCTTCAAAGGCGAGCTAATCATTTTCCTAGACACAGATACTCCGTCTTATTATTATGGATTAAAAAAAATTTTTCTTAAGGTTAATAATAGTTATTTACCTTACTTTATTTCAAAAATTTCAAAATACAAAAATAATAGTGTAAGGGTTAAATTAGAAGATGTAAGTGATGAAAGCGAAGCAATGGAACTAATTAATTATGAAATTTTCTTACCCATAAATGAACTACCTAAACTTAAGGGTAAAAAATTTTATTATCATGAGGTAATAGGATATAAGGTTATTGACATTATTCAAGGTGAGATTGGAGAAATTGCATACATAAATGATCAAACACCACAGCATTTATTTGTGATAAAAAATAGAGGAAAGGAGATTTTAATTCCAATTAATGATGATTTTATTTTAGATTTAGACAGGATAAATAAAATTATAAATTTGAAAATACCCGAGGGATTATTAAAAATATATATTTGAAATTATGGGTGAAAAAATTAATGTGGATAAGGATATTAAATTAGCTGAAACTCTACCTGCAAAATTCTATAAGGATAAAAATATCTTTGAATTATCTAAGAAAAAAATTTTTCTTAAATGTTGGCATTGGATTGGGGATAACTCTTCTTGCAAAGAAGGAAATATTAAAATACCCATTGATATTTTACCTGGGTTTATCAGTGAGCCGGTTTTGATAACGAACAATGGTAAAAATAAAATTAAATGTTTTTCCAACGTTTGTACTCATCGCGGAAATATTCTTATACATCAAAAGTGTAATTCAAAAAAAATAGTTTGTAATTACCACGGAAGAAAATTTAATGATGATGGTAAGTTCGAGTTTATGCCTGAATTTAAAGAGACAATTAATTTTCCAAGAAAGTCTGACGATCTTCATGATTTTCCTTTGTTTGTTTGGAATAATTTAATATTTGTTGGTTTAAATCCTAGCTTTAGTATTGAAAAGGTTTTTGAAAAAATAAATAAAAGAATTTCTTTCCTTCCACTTGAAAATCTAAAATTAGACAAAAACCTTTCAAAAGATTATTCGATCGATGCTAATTGGGCTTTGTATTGTGACAATTATCTTGAGGGTTTTCATGTACCTTTTGTCCATAGAGATTTAAATGAAGTTCTTGATTATAATAATTACGAAACAGAAATAGACGAATATTTTAACCTTCAGATAGGCTATGCAAAGAATGAAGATGAGTGCTTTAAAATTCCAAAAGATCATAAAGATTTTGGAAAAAAAATTGCTGCTTATTATTATTGGATATTTCCAAATCTTATGCTAAATTTTTACCCTTGGGGTATTTCAATTAATTTGGTTTGCCCCAAGGAAATATCAACAACAAAGATACTATTCAGATCTTACGTTTTTGATAAATCAAAAGTTAAATCAGGCGCTAGTGGAGACCTAGATAAGGTAGAAATGGAAGACGAAGAAATTGTTCAAAGTGTTCAAAAAGGTATAAATTCATCATTTTACATGACAGGCAGATTTTCGCCAACTAAGGAAAAGGGAGTACATCATTTTCATTTATTGGTTTCAGATTTTCTGAACAGTAAATAAAGCTTAAAATAATTTAAATGTTAGATAACCATTATTTAAATTTGTAAAAAAATTTAGTATGAAGCCTGACTTATTTGAAGCTCCAGATTATTACAAAATTGACGAGCTTTTAACTGAAGAACATAAATTAATCCGAGACTCTGTCAGAGAATGGGTTAAAAAATCTGTCTCTCCAATAATTGAAAAATATGCACAAAAAGCAGAATTTCCAAAACATTTAATTAAAGAACTAGCTGAAATTGGTGCTTTTGGGCCTACTATCCCTTCAGAATATGGAGGGTCAAGCCTGGACGAAATTGCTTCTGGATTAATAATGCAAGAAATTGAAAGAGGTGACTCTGGTATCAGATCTACAGCCTCTGTTCAATCCTCGCTAGTGATGGGTGCCATTCTTAAATACGGAGTTGAAGAGCAAAAGAAAAAATTTCTGCCAAAGCTAGCAAAAGGAGAACTTATGGGCTGTTTCGGATTAACTGAGCCTGATCATGGTTCAAATCCTGCAGGAATGACTACGAATTATAAAGATATGGGAAGTTATTATCTTTTAAACGGAGCAAAATTATGGATATCTAATTCACCATTTGCAGATATTGCAATTGTTTGGGCAAAAAATGAAGAGGGCCGTATCCACGGTTTAATTGTTGAAAGGGAAATGGATGGTTTTACAACTCCAGAAACTCATAACAAGTGGTCATTAAGGGCAAGTTCTACCGGAGAACTTATTTTCAACGACGTTAAAGTTCCAAAAGAAAACTTACTTCCTAATAAAAGTGGACTAGGTGCTCCTCTAGAACTTCTTGATTCGGCAAGATATGGTATTGCCTGGGGAGCAATTGGAGCGGCTATGGATTGTTATGATACAGCTTTGAGGTATAGCAAAGAAAGAAGTCAATTTGGCAAACCCATAGGTGGATTCCAATTACAACAAAAGAAGTTAGCCGAAATGATTACAGAAATTACAAAAGCTCAACTATTAGCATGGAGATTAGGTGCTCTAAAAAATGAAGGAAAAGCTACTTCTGCGCAAATATCAATGGCAAAAAGAAACAATGTTGAGATGGCAATAAAAATTGCAAGAGAAGCCAGACAAATTTTGGGTGGAATGGGTATTACAGGGGATTATTCAATTATGAGGCACATGATGAATTTAGAAAGTGTGATTACATACGAAGGAACACACGATATTCATTTGTTAATTACAGGACTAGATATAACAGGTTTAAATGCATTTAAATAAATAAAAGTGAATATAGATTATATACAAGATAAAATAAATGATCAAAGAGAAAAGCTATTAAAGCACAAGCTGTATAGCAATATTGAAACTATAAAAGACTTACAGATTTTTACAGAAAATCATGTTTACGCAGTATGGGATTTCATGTCGCTATTAAAAGCATTACAAATCAAATTAACATGCACCAAAACTCCATGGATTCCAAATAGTAATTCTCAAACAGCATACTTAATTAATGAAATTGTGCTAGCTGAGGAAACAGATATAAACCAAGCAGGGGAAAGAAAAAGTCATTATGAATTGTATTTAGATGCAATGATTGATATTGGTGCTGAAACCAAACTTCCTTGTGAAATAATTAATAAAATTGCATCTTCCGAAAATATATTTAAATCTATAGATGAACTCAAAATTCATGAAAATATTAAAGAGTTTTTAAAATTTACTTTTTCAGTAATCAACGAAGGTAAACCTCACAAAATAGCTGCAATCTTTACCTTCGGAAGAGAAAATTTAATTCCAAATATGTTTAATGAAATTCTAAGAGAATTTGAAAAAAATATCACAGATAAAGACATATCAAAATTGATATACTACTTTGAGAGACATATTGAATTAGATGAGGATGAGCACGGACCAATGGCACTTGAAATGGTGTCAATGTTAGCAGAAAATGATCCAAAAAAATGGAATGAAATTGAAAGTATTTCGATTAAGGCTCTTGAAAAAAGAATATTGCTATGGGATGCAATCAATGAGCTAATTCAAAATAAATCATGGTCTAGTGAAAGGGCTTTAAAAAATGAGACATACTCATCAAGTTTTGATAAATGAAGAGCAAATTATACTTTTCAAGAAAGTAAAGTTTTAGTATTCATCAACAAACTACTTGATAGATTTTACAACTGATGCTTCAGCTTTTTTCAGGCTTCCATCAAAACCCTCTACCCCAGAAACAGTAGTGTATTTTAAAATAAATTTCTTATCAGGATTGATTATTTTAAAGGCAGCTTGACACATTAACGCCGCCTCATGAAATCCACATAATATTAGATTTAATTTTCCTGGGTAGGTATTAATATCTCCGATAGCAAATATACCTGGAATATTCGTTTGATAGTCCAATGAATTATTTACTTTAATTGAGTTTTTTTCAATTTCTAAACCCCAATCTGAAATGGATCCTAGTTTTGGTGTTAATCCAAAAAGAGGAATGAAGAAGTCCGCACTTAATTCAATTTCTTCATTTTCTTTTTTTAAAAAAACCTTCTCTAAATTATCTCTACCTTCCAACTTAAATACTTCAGCTGGTGTAATAAGATCAATTTTATTTTGATCTTTTAATTTTTGAACCTTATACACAGAATCACTTGCACCTCTAAATTCATTTCTTCTGTGTACCAAAGTAACTTTTTTAGCAATTTTTGAAAGTTCGATTGTCCAATCTAAAGCAGAATCGCCCCCTCCAGAAATTATCACATTCTTGTCCTTAAAAATTATTGGTTCTTTAATAAAATAAGAAACTCCTTTTTCTTCAAAATATTCAATACCATCAAAATTCGGTTTTCTTGGCTGAAATCCACCCAATCCTCCAGCAATTACCACTATTGGTGCATGGTGCTTAGTTCCTTTGTTGGTAGTAACAATAAAAGAGCCGTCGTTTTGCTTTTCAAGTTTATCGGCTTTTTCTCCAAGGGTAAATCCTGGTTCAAATTGACTACATTGTTTTAATAAATTATCAATTAAATTTCCAGCTAATATTTCCGGATAACCAGGAATATCATAAATTGGTTTTTTTGGATATAACTCAATACATTGGCCGCCAGGTTTTGGTAAAATATCAATTAAGTGACATTTCATTTTAAGCAAGCCCGCTTCAAAGACTGCAAATAATCCAACAGGGCCAGCACCAATAATTAAAATATCGGATTTAATCATTTTTAGATTTCTTCTACGCTTACAACTTGCTGAATTTTAGGTACGTGCTTTTTTATAATCATCTCAACCCCGGATTTTAAAGTCATCTGATTAACAGTACATGTGGAGCAGGCGCCCTCAAACTTTACTTTAACTATATCTTTTTCAATACTAACTAATGAAATATCACCACCATCATTTTTGAGAAATGGCCTTATTTCTTCTAATGCATTTTCAATATTCTTTAATAACGATTTTTCCATTTTATTTATTTACAGCAGAACAACCTGCCATTGTTGTAATTTTTAATATTTCCGAAGGAGGTAAATCTTTGTTTCTTTTTACCAACTCAGAAACCAAATTTTTTGAAATCTCTTCGAAAGTTAATGAAATTTTTGAATTTTCTTGTAAAGATGCTGGATGACCAAAGTCTGATGCTTCTCTGACACTTTGTAATAAAGGTACTTCTCCAAGAAATTTAACGTTCATGTCGTTAGATAAGTTTTTTGCTCCATCTTTTCCAAAAATGTAATATTTATTTTCAGGCAATTCATTAGGCGTGAAATATGCCATATTTTCAACAATACCTAGAACAGGAACATTAATGCTTTTCTGATTAAACATAGCAATTCCTTTTCTAGCATCAGCAAGTGCAATATTTTGGGGAGTACTTACTATAACACTGCCGGTTACCGGAAGTGCCTGCAGAATACTTAAATGTATATCTCCTGTTCCTGGTGGTAAATCAACTAAAAGAAAATCCAGTTCTCCCCATGTGGCATCAAATATCATTTGGTTTAACGCCTTGGATGCCATAGGTCCTCTCCAAATTACAGCTTGATCAGGTTTTGTAAAAAATCCAATAGATAATATCTTAACACCATAACTTATGATTGGTTTCATCTTGTTTTTACCTTCTATATTTACACTTAGTGGTCTTGCATCAGCTATATCAAACATTATAGGAATAGATGGACCATATATATCTGCATCTAGAATACCAACATTAAAACCCATTTTAGCCAATGTAATAGCTATATTTGATGTAATGGTTGATTTTCCAACACCGCCCTTTCCAGAAGCAATTGCAATTACATTTTTAATTCCTTCTATCGGATTTCCCTTGATTTGGTTTTGAGGATTTTCTGCTTTTTCAATCTTAAAATTTATTTTTAAGTCTAATTTTCCCTCAATATTTTCTGAAATAAGTTTTTTAATTAAATTCTCAATACTTTTTTTTGATTGAAGAGTAGGATTAGAGGTTGAAATATCGATCAGGAGCTCATTGCCAAAAATATTTAGATTTGTGATTTTACAATCATTTATCTGATTTTTTTCAATTAACGAAAGCAAATTTTTCTTAGATAATTCCAAACTTAAAATTTTTTACAAATATACGCTGAATTAAAAAAAATTATACAAAATTAATCTAATTCTTTAGACGGATCCCATAAAAATTTTTTAAAATTTATTACCCTATCATTTTGTATTTTGACTCCTTCACTTTCAAGAAGATTTTGCATTAAAGTTATTCCAGAAAAATGATGTTTTCCAGTTAATAAACCTACTCTGTTTACTACTCTATGAGCTGGGATGTCAGAATTTTGATGAGAAGCATTCATAGCATATCCAACTACTCTTGAGCTCTTTTCCGAGCCTAAATATTTAGCTATTAAACCATAAGTGCTAACCCTTCCAGACGGAATCATTTTTACAACTTTATAAACTTTTTGAAAAAAATCTTTTTTTGAATCCATCTTATGTTAATTGACCTTAAAGCAGAGATATGTTATTGGCTTATTTAACTTTAAAAATTTTGACTCGTAAAATGTTTTAATTTCAGTAGCATATTTTGGAGCACCGGTTTGTTTGTATATATCATGATTTGAATATATTAACTCGAGAAAATCATTTCCGCTAATTAATCCAAGTAAATAGCCGTGCAAAAATTCACTATCGGTTTTAAGGTTAATTATTCCTCCTTTAATCATTATCTCTCTATATCGCTTAATAAAGTTTAAATTAACGAGCCTATGTTTTTCTCTTTTGAGTTTAATTTGTGGATCAGGGAAAGTTATCCAAATTTCTGAAACTTCAGTTTTATTAAAAATTTTTTCTATCAATTCAATTTGGGTTCTTAAAAAAACAACGTTATTTAATTTGTTTTTAATTGCATCTTTTGCCCCTTTCCAAAAACGTGCGCCTTTGATGTCTATTCCGATATAATTTATTTCAGGATTTTCTTTAGCTAAGGCTACTGAATACTCTCCCTTACCACATCCCAATTCAACTACAATGGGATTATTATTTTTAAATATAAGTTTATTCCAATTTCCCTTGAATTTAAAATTATTATTGACAATTAAATCTCTTTGTGGCTGAATAACATTTTTAAATGTCAAATTTTCTGAAAACCTTTTTAATTTATTTTTACTACCCAAAAGAATCGATTTAAAGAACTTTTGATTTTTTTAAAGAAAAGGAAAATTCACTTCCAATACCAACGGTAGATTGGACATAAATATTTTCATTATGGGCATCAATGATATGCTTAACTATAGCCAAACCTAGCCCAGATCCGCCTTGACTTCTACTTCTACTTTCATCAACCCTAAAGAATCTTTGAAAAAGTCTAGGCATGTTTTCTTTACTAATCCCTTCACCATTATCATTAACTTTAACAATTATTTTTTCCTCCTTTGATTCAAAACTTATCTCTGTAGTTCCTTTTTCTGATCCGTAATTAATTGAGTTTGTTATAAGATTAGATATTACCTGCTCTATCCTATTTCTATCAGCCTTTACTAAAACTTGGTTATCATAATTTTTGTCAAAAATGATTTTAATATTTCTTCTAGAGGCGCTAATTTCTAAATCATCTATTATCTCTTGGGCTAGTTCAACTATATCAAATGAAATGATTTCTAATTTTAGTGTTGAAGATTCTAACTGAGTTATCAGGTCTAAATCTTTAATTATAAATGTCAATCGGTCAACACTTTTTTCAGCTCTTTTTAAATATTTTTTAAGTAATTCTTTATCATCCATAGCGCCATCCAATAAATTGGATATGTATCCTTGAACCGAAAAGAGTGGAGTTTTAAGTTCATGTGCTACATTACCCACAAACTCTTTCCTGTATATATCTTCTTTTTTTAATGTTTCAATCTCGGTTCTTTTTAGTTTTACAAATTCTTCTAAATCATTAGAAAAGGAATTCATATCTGGGTCTATTGCTGAGGTTTTAATTAAGGAGTCCGTTTCAAATTCTAAATCCTTATAAATTTGTCTAATTCTTTCAAAAAACAATTTTCTTACTCTCAATTGAATTACAATAAAACTCAAGCCAAAAATTATAGATGAAACCAAGACTGATTCGATAGAAATAGACAAATCATTATAATTAATTACAAAATATGCCCCTAAGGTTATATATAGGGATGATAATAAAGAAAATTTATAGGGATTAAAGTTCTTATTCGAAGGCATTAATTTTGAAGTTTATACCCAACTCCCTTAATAGTTTTAAAATATGAATCCCCAATTTTTTTTCTCAATTTTCTGATATGGACATCAATAGTTCTATCTCCAACTACAACATCCTTACCCCAAACTGACTCTAAAATAAATTGTCTTTTAAAAACTTTACCGGGCTTTGAGCTTAACAAAAATAATAATTCAAATTCTTTTCTAGGCAAAGAAATATCTTTTCCATTTAGAGAAACTTTATAACTAGATTTATCAATAATTAAGGACCCTAATTTAATTACTTCTGCTTCATCGTTAGAAATCCTTCTTAAAAGAGATTTAATTTTGCTTTTTAAAAGCTTTGGTTTGATAGGTTTTGTTATGTAATCATCAGCGCCTGCATTAAAACCAGCTAACTGACTATAGTCTTCGCCCCTTGCAGAGAGAAATGCAATTAAAGTATTTCCAATTTCTGAATCGTTCCTAATAATTTCACAAGCTTCAATACCATCCATTTCAGGCATCATAACGTCTAGGATTATCAAATGAGGCTTAATTTTTTTTGCTAGTTTAATAGCTTTAGCTCCATTTTCAGCAATGTAAACAAGATAACCTTCACTTTCTAATGAGTATGAAATAATCTCGAGAATATCAGGCTCATCATCAACTAACAGAATTTTAAATTTTTCCAAAACCTTATTTTTTTATATAATGATTTAATAAAAATAGTTAAATAATAAAATATTTATTTGAATTAACAATTAAATAATGATTTGTTAACAAACATTGTGTCTTATATTTTATTTAAAATTTTGAAAACAATTATATATAAACTAACTTATCTTGATTCTACTTAAATAATAATTATGAAAAAAAACTACTTATCAATATTTTTTTTATTTCCTCTTTTTATTTTTAGCCAAACATCAGATTTAATGTTTTCAAAATACGGTGAGGGTTCTTCTTACCATAAATTTCTTGAAATTTATAATGGTACAGGTCAAGATGTTGATCTTTCTACTTATTCAGTTTCATCTTGTTCTAATGGGTGTGATGAAGATAATCAATTTGATTACCCTGATAATATTACCTTCGAACCTGGAACTATTCTTTCAAATGGAGATGTTTATGTAATTACTCACCCTGAAGCAGATCCATCTATTGCTTCAGATCAAACTTTTGATTATTTGAGTAATGGTGACGATGCTTTTGCATTAACTGTTGCTGGTGCTACAGCCTCTAACTACACCATAATTGATATAATTGGAGATATGCTTGGAGACCCAGGTAGCGGATGGGAAGTTGCGGGAATTTCTAATGGTACTAAAGAGCACACTCTTACAAGAAAAAGTTCTATTTGTGATCCAAACCCTATTCCACTTGCATCATTTGGAACAAACGAAAATGACTCTGAGTGGATAGTAACTGGTCAAAATTCTGGATGGGATACAGTTGGCTCATTTGAAGGGTGTGTTGCCGGTCCAGTACTAACTATACTTTCCCCATTTAATAACCAGGAATTTGAGTCTGGTACAACTTCTATTACTGTTTCAATTTCAGTAGATAACTTTACTGTTGGTGAAGTAAACTCTGGAGCAGATGGTCATATTCATTGGAGTATTAATGATCAGAGTCAGCCAATGAAATATGATTTAGAGAATGAAACTATTGATGTTCAGGAGGGAGAAAGTTATACTTTGTTCATGGAGCTTGTTGATAACAGTCATGAACCGATTATTCCAGCAATTAATCAGACTATAAATTTTTCTGTTAGTTATCCATGTGATTTAAGTATAGATACTATTACATCAACTTGTGATGCAAATACATCTGATAATACCGACACCTACACTACAGCTTTAGAATTCACGGGGGGTGGAACCACAAATTATACTATTGACACCGGTGGCATTGGTACAATTTCGGGTGATGATCCGTCTAATGTAGCTGAAGGTATAATATTGATAAGTGGTGTTGAAGAAAATTCTGATTTTATTGTAACGTTTTTGGGTGAATCTACTAATAGCTCATGTGACTTTACTAGAACAATAAACAGCCCCAACTGCGTTCCATTATTATCTCTTCCATACAACGATTCTTTTGATTACGCTGATGGTTCCCTGACAGCGTCTTCAAATTGGAATAATTTTTCAGGTAATGAAGGTGATTTAGTAGTTGAAAATGGACATGCTGTAGTTCAACACGGAGATCCTTCTGAAGATGCAGGCGTGTCTTTTCAATCAGTCGAAGGAATAATATACTATGCCTTTGACTTTTCGGTTAACAATCCTGGAGAAATAATTTCAGGAAATGATTCTGAATATTTTGCAATGTTCAAAGACGACGGGTTCTCTTACAGAGCAAAAATTGATATAGTTCCAGCTATTAGTCAAGGTGATTTTACTGTCGGCATCTCATCAACTGGAAATTCAGCTGATACTACTTGGCCATATGACTTGAGCTTTGATACCACATACAGAGCCACTGTTAAATATGATCAAAGTCAAAATATAGCTCAATTATGGATTGATGCAAGTTCAGAAAACGATGAATCAATTATGGGTAGCGACGAAGATAACCCTGGAACTTCTATTACTCAATTTGGACTCAGACAATCTGATTCTTCAAATAATGAATCCATACATGTAGATAATTTATCAATTACACAAACTTTTGGTGAAACTCTCTCGTCAAATCAATTTCAAGAAATTAATTTTGACATAGAACTATTTCCCAACCCAACTAGTTCTGGTTTTGTTAATGTTTCATCAAACCAAAATGGTTTAATTTATGCTGAGGTTTATGATATACTTGGAAAATTGATTATTAGTTCAACTGTTGATAATAATATCCTGAGTTTAAACGATTTAAAATCAGGTATTTACATTGTAAAAATTACACAAAATAACAGATCAGAGATTAAAAAACTTATTATCAAATAATCGATTATTTTTATTTTTTAAGAGCGTCTACAAAGCAAACGCTCTTTGTAGTTTATATACTTTTGCATAAAATTTAATGAATTTAATGGATTACAATTCTATTTTTGAAATAAGTACTGACCAAGATTTTAAAAAAAAGGCTCTTGAAATTTTCTTTTTTCAATATGAAAATAATATTATTTACAGTTCATTTTGCAAACTAATCAAAAAAGATCCCTCTTGTGTCAATAACATAGAAGATATACCCTTTTTGCCCATTAGTTTTTTTAAAAATCATATAGTTAAAATCAACTCTCTTAAAACTCAAAAAATTTTTACAAGCAGTGGAACAACTAGGAGTTTGTTAAGTAAACATCATGTTGTAGATTTGAATTTATATGAAAGAAGTTTTGAAAAGAGTTTTGAAATTTTTTATGGTGATATTAAGGAATATGTAATTTTAGCACTCTTGCCTACATACCTAGAAAGAAGCAATTCATCATTAATCTACATGACAAATAAAATGATTTTGAAATCTCAAAATATCAAAAGTAGATTTTATCTTAATCAAATGAAAGAGCTAAAAGAAACTATTTTAGAACTTGAAAAAAAACAACAAAAAACAATATTGATAGGAGTTTCATATGCTCTTCTGGATTTAATCGAGCTTTTTAAATTTAATTTAAAACATACAATTGTAATCGAAACAGGCGGAATGAAGGGTAAAAGAAAAGAAATGATAAAAAAGGAATTACATAAAAAACTAAAAAAAGGGTTTGGCCTAGATCATATCCACAGCGAATATGGAATGACAGAAATATTATCTCAAGCCTATTCTCAAAAAGATGGAATTTTTAAAACACCCTATTGGATGAAGGTTATTATCAGAGATATAAATGATCCTCTGAGTCTTAAATTTAATAAAAAAAATGGCGGTATAAATATTATTGATTTGGCAAATTTATATTCTTGCAGTTTTATCGCAACTGATGACTTAGGGAAAACTAATGGAAAAAATGAATTTGAAATTAATGGAAGAATTGATAATAGCGATTTGAGAGGTTGTAATTTATTATTAGACTAATCTTTAACCTTAATTATAAAAGTACTTTTTTTACCTCTGTTAATTATTACATATTTTTCTTTAATTAAATCTTTTTTATTAACAATATAATCCTCAGTAACCTTTTTCTTATTTACCGAAATTGAATTTTCCTTAAGAGCTCTTTTGGCATCAGAGTTAGAGCTTAGGAATCCTGACTTTTCAAAAAGTAATCTAATAATATCAATTCCATTATTAATCTCATTCAATGAAATATTTGCAATCGGGACACCTTCAAAAATATCTAAAAACAAAGCTTCATCGATTTTATTAATATCATTTAAAAATTCTTTACTAAATAAAACTTCAGAGGCTTTTATAGAATTAATTAAATCTTTTTCACTATGAACCAATTCTGTAATTTCAGAAGCCAGAGTTTTCTGTAGTAATCTAAGATGAGGTTCTAATTCATGTTTAAAAATTATTTTCTCAACTTGTTTTTTATCTAAAAAGGTAAAGGTTTTAATATAATCTTTAGCATCATCGTCAGAGGTGTTTAGCCAATACTGATAAAATTTATACACCGAGGTTTTTTTTGAATCGAGCCAAATATTATCACCTTCAGATTTTCCAAACTTTGATCCATCTGATTTTGTTATTAACGGGCAAGTAATAGCATAACCTTTTTTACCGTCAATTCTTCTTAATAATTCCATCCCAGTTGTTATGTTACCCCATTGGTCACTACCACCCATTTGAATTAAGCAATTATAATTTCTATTTAGAAAAAGAAAATCATATCCTTGAACCATTTGATATGTGAATTCGGTGAAACTCATACCAGACCTCGATTCAGATGAAATTCTATTTTTTACAGAATCTTTAGACATCATATAATTAACGGTAATATGTTTTCCAATATCTCTAATAAAATTTAAAAATGAAAAACCCTTCATCCAATCATAATTATTTAAAATTAAAGCCATATTCGACATTTTTTTATCAAATGATAAAAATTTTGAAAGTTGATTTTTTATTGCTTGCTGATTAAATCTCAATTTGTCTTCATCTAATAAGTTTCTTTCAGATGATTTTCCGGATGGGTCTCCAATCATACCAGTTGCGCCCCCTATTAAAGCTATAGGCTTATGACCATATTTTTGAAAATGAGATAATAACATAATTGGCACAAGGTTTCCTATATGTAACGAGTCAGAAGTTGGATCAAAACCTATGTAAGCAGTTCTTTTATTTTCACTCAGGAATTTTTCAATCCCAGGTGTAGAATCGTGAATTAAGCCTCTCCATTTAATCTCACTTATAAAATTATCCATTAGTCAAATTTAATTTAATTTCTTATAATTTTAGAATTATTCTTATCTAGTCCTTTCATTTCTATTCTCATTGAATCAGCAGCAATAATCTCTAAACTTCTCTTTGATTTATTTAGCTTATTCGCATCAATACTATCCGAAATTAATTTTCTATTTATTTCTAGGTTTTCCAAAACTTTTTCATAAATCATAAGGTATTTTTCCAAATCTTTCGAGTAATATCTATTGCTATTAACAAATTGGATGCTATCAATATTATATTTATTCAATATATATGATTTTGGTCTCATCCCATTATTTTCAATAATCCTTTTATTAATCCCTTTTGAGACATTTATCAATGACATATCGAATATTATGTTAACCATATTTTCTTCAGATATTAAATCTTGTGGTTTTTCATTATCAACATTATCAAAACATGAATTTAGGTTTAAAACAAATATTATTATCAGTACTCTTTTCATCTGTCAAATTGAATTTTCATCCCCATTTTTCCCTCAAAAACTTTTCCCATAGAATATGCCAAATTACCGTTTACAAATGTGTGTAATATTCTAGATTTAAAGATTTTATTTTCAAATGGAGACCAACCACACTTGTACATCAAATTATCTTTTGAAACTTTCCAAGGGCTATTAAGATTAAAAATCACTAGGTCTGCATAAAAACCTTCCTTAATATAACCTCTTTTTTTTATATCAAATAAAATTGCGGGGTTGTGAGACATTTTTTGAACTATTTTTTCTAATGAAATTTTTTCTTTATGATATGATTCTAACATAGAAACTAAGGAATGTTGAACCAGAGGACCTCCTGACGGGCATGTTGTATATGGATTTTGTTTTTCTTTAAATGTGTGAGGGGCATGATCTGTAGCAATAACATCTATCAGGTCATTATTTAAAGCATTCCATAGTTTTTCTCTGTCATTGGATGTCTTAACAGCAGGATTCCATTTAATTTTTGCACCTAGTTTATCATAATCTTGATCACTAAAGGTTAAATGATGAATACAAACTTCAGAAGTAATTTTTTTCTCGCTTAATGGAATTTTCTGAGTGAAAAGTTCAAGCTCTTTGGCGGTAGACAAATGAAATACATGAAGTCTAGCCCCTGTTTTCTTTGCTAAATTAACAGCCATACTAGATGAAATATAACAAGCCTCTTCACTGCGAATTTTAGGATGACAATTTATGGGAATATTATCACCATAAGTATCAAAATGTAATTTCAAATTTTCGTTAACAGTCTTTTCATCCTCGCAATGGACTGCTATTGGAATATTTACATTTGAAAATATTTTTTCTAAAGAATCAATGTCGTCAACAAGCATATTTCCAGTAGAGGAGCCTAAAAAAAGTTTAATAGCTGGAATTTCTCTTACATTATTTTTTAATATATCATCCAAATTAGGGTTTGTTCCTCCAAACATAAACGAGTAGTTTGCTATTGAATTTTCTTTAGCAATATTGAACTTATTGCTGAGCTCATCAATAGTCGTGGTATTTGGCTTAGTGTTTGGCATTTCAAAATATGAAGTTATTCCACCAGCTACAGCAGCTCTAGATTCCGTGTATATATTTCCTTTGTGTGTTAATCCTGGCTCTCTAAAGTGCACCTGGTCATCAATTAAGCCTGGAATAACAAAATTTCCTTCAGCATCAATAATCTTTGTATTAGAAAAATTTGGACTAATTGAATTGGCAATTTTTGAAATAAATAGATTCTCTATTAAAATATCTGACTCAAATATCCTTCCCTCATTAATAATGTTTGCGTTTTTAATTATAGTTCTATTCATATCTTAACTAAAAAAACTCTTTAATTTCATTGAAATAACTCCAAAAACGGCCTCACCTATTATTGAACTATTTAGCTTAGATTTGCCATATTTTCTATCTCTAAAAATTATAGGAATTTCAATAATATTTAATTTATTTAAAAATAACTTAAATTTCATCTCAATTTGAAAAGCGTATCCGTTAAACTTTATTTCACTAAAATTTAATTTTTTGAGTGATTTTACAGAATAACAAACGAATCCTGAAGTAGGGTCCTTTATATTCATTCCTGTAATTAATCTCACATAAAGGGAAGCTAAATATGAGAGAATAATTCTTTGAAGAGGCCAATTGACAACATTGATTCCCTTAATATATCTTGAGCCTATACAAATATCCGCTTTTTCTGTTGAGCATGAATCATAAAGCCTTTGCAAATCTGATGGATTGTGAGAAAAGTCTGCATCCATTGAAATAATATGACTGAAATTTTTTTTCATTGCCCAATTAAATCCACACAAATAAGCAGATCCTAATCCCATTTTTGATTTTCTGGTTATTAAATTTAATTTATTTTTAAAATTGGGTATTACTTCTTTAACTTTACGGGATGTGTTATCAGGTGAATTATCATCAACTACCAAAATATTAATTTGTTTATATATAGAAAAGATTATTTCAACTAGTTTTATAATATTATCCTTTTCATTGTATGTAGGAATAATTACAAGTACTTCGTTCATCCAGATGTTTTTGTAAAAATATAATTTTTAGTTTAAAGAATCCTTTTAAATGATTAATTATGCTTAGAGATTTGATTTCAAATGACGTATTAACTTTTTTACTTTTTTTTTCATTAGTAATTATTTTAATATTAAAAAAAATTGATGTTAAAAAATATGAATTTTTATTGTCGTTTAAAAAAATAGAATTAATTAGTAGTTTGGTAATCAGCGAAAGAATAAATTTTAAATTTTTTGACTTTTTATTTAAATTACTTTTTATCTCAAATTTTTCAATAATTTATACTTTTTGGAAATTAAATCAGTTTGATTTAACAACTTATTTTAATGTTGCTATAATATGTGCCCTATTTTATCTTTTGAAAAATTTTTTAGAAATCTTTATTGGTTGGTTATTTGGTTTTCAAAAGATTATCAAGGCTTATTTGTGGTCAAAATTAATTTTTAAAAACTCGTTAGGCATATTAATTTTGATTTTTAATTTTATAATAAGCTACAACTCTTTTTTTCAACAGAAATTTATTTACTTTTTCATAATACTTTCAGTAACTTACCTAATTGTAGGCTACCTAATAATATTTATTTCCTTTAAAAATATTATTGGGAAAAATTGGTTTTATTTTATTTTGTATCTTTGCACTCTTGAAATTATTCCATACTATTACTTTGCCAAAAGTATAGTGTAAAGAGTAAAAAAGCATGAAAGTTAAAACTGTACTTGTTTCACAACCCAGGCCAAAATTGGAAAGTTCCCCTTTTTTTGATCTACAAAAAAAAAGAAAAATAAAAATTGATTTTATTCCTTTTATTCACGTTAAAGGGGCAACAGTTAAAGAAATAAGACTACAAAAAATAGATCTTACCAAATTTTCTGCTATCATTCTAACCAGTAGATATGCCGTAGATCACTACTTCAGGATATGTGAAAAGATGAGGTATAAGGTTCCTGATTCTATGAAGTATTTTTGCCAATCTGAAGTTGTAGCTCTATATCTGCAAAATCATGTTGTTTATAGAAAAAGAAAAATTTATGTTGGCAAAAGGACCTTTGAAGAATTATGTCCATTAATTTCTAAACATAAAAATGAGACTTTTTTATTACCTACAACTGATAAACTTAAACCAGAGGTTCCGAAACTACTTAATGAGTTAGAGGTCAAATGGAGGGAATCGATTTTTTACAAAACAGTAATTAGTGACCTTTCACATCTAGCTGATGTAACTTATGACATTTTAGTATTTTTTAGCCCATCTGGAATTGAATCTTTATTATACAATTTTCCTGAATTTAAACAAAACAATACCCGGATTGCTGTCTTTGGTTCAATAACCAAAAAAGCTGTGGAGGATAATGGTTTAAATGTTGATATTTATACTCCAACACCAAAATTCCCTTCAATGTCTATGGCACTGGATAATTATATTGGAAAGGCTAATAGAAAAAAATAATTTATTTGATATTTGGCGCCCCTGAAAGAATCAGATTATCTGCTTTGCTCGAAAATTTTTCAAAATTTTTGACAAAAGCTTGCGATAGCATATAGGCTTTCTTATAATATTTTACATCATTATTCCATGTCTGCCTTGGACTTAAAACACTTGTTGGAACATTTGGACAAACTCTAGGCTGCATTAAATTAAAAACTGAATGAATATGATAATTACCATTATTTAAATTATCTAGTTCACCTGACATAGCAGCATTTATCATCGCTCGTGTATATTTCAGCTCCATTCTTTTACCTATCCCATATGGACCACCTGTCCAACCTGTATTTACCAGCCAAACATCAACTTCAGATTCTTTCATTTTTTTTATTAACATTTTTGCATAAACAGTAGGGTGAAGTGGCATAAAAGGAGCTCCAAAGCATGCTGAAAATGAAGGGACAGGTTCATCAACACCATCCTCAGTTCCGGCTAATTTTGAAGTATAACCTGAGATAAAATGATAAGCAGATTGGCTTGGATTAAGTTTGGATATAGGCGGTAAAACACCAAAAGCATCTGCTGTTAAAAAGAAAATATTTTTTGGATTATTTCCTATCGAAGGTTGTTTGATATTTTTAATAAAGTTAATCGGATAACTGACTCTTGAGTTTTGGGTTATTGTTTTATTTTTAAAATCAACCTCACCATTATTATCAATGATAACATTTTCAAGTAAAGCACCTTCTTTAATAGCTTCATAGATTTCGGGTTCATGTTCGTAGGATAAATTGAGAACTTTTGCATAACAACCTCCTTCAAAATTGAAGATGTTGCCATCATTATCCCAGCCATGCTCATCATCTCCAATTAATTTTCTGGAAGAGTCAGTTGATAAAGTAGTTTTTCCTGTACCGGAAAGACCAAAGAAAATTGATGTTTGACCATTCTCTCCTGAGTTTGCACTACAATGCATCGGTAAAATATTTTTCAGAACAGGTAAAATAAAATTTAAAACAGAAAAAATTCCTTTTTTAATCTCACCGGTATATCCGGTTCCACCAATTATGATAATTTTTTTTGAGAAATTAATTATTGAAAAATTCTCATTGTCAATTCCATCTTCTTTAGGATTTGCATGAAAATTTGGAGCTGATATTACTGTCCATTCTATTTCAAACTTATCGTTTTTTTCAGGTCTTAAAAACATGTTATATGAAAAAATATCACTCCTTGCATATTCGCATATAGTTCTAAGATTTAGTCTGCTATTTTTAGATGCGCAAGCATAACAATCTCTAACGTAAAGTTCTTTTCCGTTAAGATGATTAATTATCTTTGAAAACAATTTGTCAAAAATATTTGACTCAATTGGTCTATTTATATCACCCCACCATACTTTATTCTTTGTTATTTTGTCAGAAACAATATAACGATCTTTGGGAGAACGGCCTGTGAATTTACCAGTGTTTATTGCTAAAACATTTTTATTGGTTAAAACCCCTTGTTTACTATCAACACAGATATTGTAAAGATTTTCAACAGAAAGATTATGGTTAATTTTAGCATCAATAATCCCATAATCCTCTAATGAAATTGTATGTTTTTCTAAATCGTTGGAGTTTCGATTCATAAATAGATTTTCAATGGAATGAAATATTAAAATTAATCTAAATTATTTAATTAATAGTAACATTAATTTACTAATATTATATTTTAAATTGTGTAATATGAGAAATATTTTAATCGTTGGTGCAGGAAAATCCTCTGCTTATTTGATTAAATATTTATTAGATAAATCTCAAGAACAAAATCTTTATTTAAATATTACCGATGTTAAAATTGATCATCTCCTACATTATAAAAAAAACAACAGGTGCTCTGTTTCAATAATAAATATTTTAGATGATACTGAAAGAGAAGAATATATATTAAAAAATGATATAATCATATCAATGTTACCCGCAAGACTACACATGATTCTTGCTAACTCATGTCTTAAGCTTAAAAAAAATTTAATAACTGCATCGTATGTTAGCGATGAAATGAAAAGTATTAATAAGATTGTAAAAGACAGAAATTTAATTTTTTTGAATGAGATGGGTCTTGATCCTGGTATAGACCATATGAGTGCAAAAAAAATAATTGATAAACTTAAGGATAATAATTATTCTGTATACTCTTTTAAATCATATACAGGCGGATTAATTGCTCCCCAGAGTGATAACAATTCATGGAATTATAAATTTACATGGAATCCTAGAAATGTTATTCTAGCAGGTCAAGGTTTACCTGCTAAATACATTGAAAATAAAAAATATAAATATTTACCCTACAATAGACTTTTTGAAAATGCTGAAAGAATAAATATTAACGAATATGGAGAATTTGATGTATATGCAAACCGGGACTCATTAAAGTATAGAGAAATTTATGGGTTAGCTAATATTGAAACAATGATTAGGGGTACTATCAGAAAGGTGGGTTTTCCAAAATCATGGAATATGCTTGTTAGGTTAGGATTAACTGATGATACATTTAAGATGTTTGATTGTAAAAATTTATCCTACAGAGATTTTTTAAATTGCTTTCTGCCATATGATAAATCTTTAACTGTTGAAGAAAAGGTTAAAAATTTATTAAATATAAGTGAGGAAAATTTTGATTGGGTTAAGCTCAATGAAATTAATCTGTTTAGCGATTCAAAGAAAATTCCTTTTGAAAATGCCTCTCCAGCACAAATTTTAGAGCATATATTGAAAGAGGCATGGCAGTTAGAGGATAATGACAAAGACATGATATTAATGTATCACGAATTCAAATACAGGGATAAGTTAAATAAGAAAAAAACTATTGTTTCAACAATGGGATGCGTTGGAGAGGATAATACATTTACAGCAATGGCCAAAACTGTTGGTTTACCCCTTGCCATTTCATGTTTAATGATTTTAAATGGTCATATAAATTCTTCGGGTGTTCAAACTCCAGTTATCAAAGAAATTTATGAACCTGTTTTGAAAGAACTAGAAAGTTTCGGAATTTACTTTAATGAAATATAATTAAATGAAAAAAAATATTTTGAAATTAGACGGTATAGATAAAAAAATTCTAAAAATGCTTATGGAAAATTCAAGAAGACCTATTCTTGAAATAGCGAAAAATATTGGTGTTTCTGGTGCAGCAATCCACCAAAGACTGAGAAAGCTAGAAGCTCAAAATTTAATTCTAGGCTCCCAGATCATAATTAATACAAAAAGATTAGGTTATACTACAATGGCATTTATTGGTGTTTTTTTGGATAAAGCAGCTAATAATAAAATAGTTGTCAATGAACTCAAAAAAATCCCAGAAATATTAGAGTGTCATTACACTACAGGTGATTGGAGTGTTCTGGCAAAACTCATCTGCAAAGATAATGAGGACTTAATGATAATTTTAACAAACAAAATTCAAAAAATTGAAGGTGTTTCAAGAACTGAAACTTACATATCCCTTGATCAACAAATAAATAGGCAAATATCTATTTTATAAACTTCTTATTTGATACTATTATAAAATATGGCCAAGGCAAGCATAGAGAAACTGCATAAATTATAGCGCTTGTTTCATTATTTAAAAATATTATTGAAACAAAATATATGATAGCGGTATATAAAGATACACTAAGCATAAATTTTCTAAAAAACTTAAGATAATTAATCAAATCAAACTTATCTTTTTCAGCTTTTGACATGGTATTATATCCTGCCAAGAGAATATCTGCATTATTTTCATTAACAATATAACCACAGATAGCAATCAAAAAAGAGGTAAATATGACTGCAATTATCATACAACGAAATTTATAATTTTTCCAGGGATTATAATAACTCTTTTTGGTTTATTACCATCTAATTTCTTAATGAAATTCTCGTCGGAAAGAATAGCTTTCTCTATATCTTGTTTTGTTAAATCAGTGGATAATTCAATTTTATATTTCAATTTTCCGTTTATTGAAACAGGGTATATTTTAGTGTTATCTTGTAAGTATGATTCAATATATTCTGGAAAGCTTGAAAAGGTTATAGATTCTGTATTACCAATTTTCTCCCAAATTTCTTCACAAATATGAGGGGCAAAAGGGGACAATACTATTATTAAAGGTTCTAAAATTTCTTTACTTCTACATTTTTGTACAGTTAATTCATTCACCGTTATCATTAATGTAGAAACTGCCGTATTAAAAGAAAAAGTCTCTATGTCAGAAGCAACCTTTTTAATACATCTATGTAAAATTTTTAATGAATCTTCACTTGGTTTTGAATTATCTATTCTTAAATCATCAGAATTAAAATAAAGTTTCCAAAACTTTTTTAGAAAATTGTGAACTCCGGATATTCCAGCGGTATTCCATGGTTTTGATTGTTCTAGCGGCCCGAGAAACATTTCATACATTCTCAGGGTATCAGTCCCAAATTTTTCACATATTTCATCAGGATTAACAACATTGTATTTTGATTTTGACATTTTTTCAACTTCTCTATGAACCTTAAAAACTTTATCAAACTCAAAAAATCCTTCTTTAAATTGAGGATTTTCTTTTTTTAATAGATCAATATCCAATTCATTTTTTTCATTAACATACTTAATATCAACCAGAATTTTTTGAGTGCTGTATTTATTTTCCAATTCAGATGAAACATATCCATTCTGATTAGTTTTTCTAAAAATATAGGCGCTATTTCCTAGAATCATTCCTTGATTGACCAGCTTCTTAAATGGCTCTTTTGTATTAACGTAGCCTAAATCATATAACACCTTGTGCCAAAATCTAGAATATAATAAATGTAAAACAGCATGCTCTGCCCCACCAATATATAAATCAACTGGCATCCAATATTTTATACTATCTTCCGAAGCAAAGTCTAATTGGTTATTCGGATCTAAAAATCTTAAATAATACCAACATGACCCAGCCCATTGAGGCATGGTATTGGTTTCTCTCAAATATTTACTGCCGTCAATTGAGACAGATTTCCATTCAATATTCCTAGCCAAAGGAGACATACCATCATCTGTTGGAAGATATGAATCAACCTCAGGTAACTCAAGAGGTAAATCTTTTTCGTCAACTGCTTTCATGCCAGCTTCAGAATGTAAAATTGGGATTGGCTCACCCCAATACCTTTGTCTTGTAAATATCCAATCTCTTAGCTTATAGTTTATAGTCTTTTTTCCTTGTCCATTTTTTTCTAAAATCTCTGTAACTACCTCTTTAAATTTTATACTATCCATTCCGTTAAAGTCACCCGAGTTAATAATCTCACCTGATCCGGAGTAAAACTCCTTATCACTTTTTATAACTTTTAATATTTCAAGATTAAACTTATTTGCAAACTCAAAATCTCTTTCATCATGAGCTGGTACTGCCATTATTGCTCCAGTTCCATATCCATATAAAACATAATCAGAAACCCATATTGGTATTTTACTTTTTGACATAGGGTTAATCGCATATGACCCAGTGAATACACCTGTTTTATTTTTTTGATTTTCCTGTCTTTCAAGATCACTTTTTGACAAAGCCGTTTCTTTGTATTCTTTTATTTCTTTTTTTTGATCTTCTGTTACAATTAAGTCAACTATTGGATGCTCTGGTGCAAGCACCAAATATGTAGCTCCAAAAATAGTATCAGGTCGTGTAGTAAATACTTCAATTTCATTATTTACATCAACTTTAAAACTTATTTCGGCGCCCGATGATCTACCTATCCAATTTGTTTGTGATGTTTTGATAGATTCAGGCCAATCTAAATTATCTAAATCATCAAGGAGCCTATCAGCATAATCAGTTATTCTCATTACCCATTGTTTCATTGGTCGACGAATAACAGGATATCCACCCCTTTCACTTAACCCACCTATCACCTCCTCATTTGCAAGCACTGTTCCTAATTCTTCGCACCAATTAACATTTATAGTATCTATATATGCTAATCGTTTATTATCTATAAATCTTCTTTTTTCTTTTTCACTTAAATTTTTAGGAATATTTAATTTAGAAATATTAACTGCCTTATTTTTTTCTTTATCAAAGTAGGAATTGTAGATTTTTAAAAAAATCCATTGAGTCCACTTATAATAGCTGCTATCACTGGTCTTTATTTCTCTACTCCAGTCATATGATAAACCTAGTTTGTTTAATTGTTCTTTAAACCTTACTATATTATTCTCAGTTGTAATTTTGGGGTGTTGACCTGTTTTTATTGCATATTGCTCAGCAGGTAATCCAAATGAATCAAACCCCATTGGGTGTAAAACATTAAAACCCTTTGTTCTTTTGTATCTTGAAATTATGTCTGATGCAATATATCCGAGAGGATGTCCAACGTGTAATCCCGATCCAGACGGGTATGGAAACATGTCAAGAATATAATATTTTGGTAAGTCAGATTTATTATTTGCTTTGTAAATCTTTTTTTCATGCCAATATTTTTGCCATTTTTCTTCTATACTTCTAAAATTGTATTCCATCATATTTATATTGACCCAAAAAAACAAATTTACATTTTCTACTAACAATAGAAAATCTTTTTAATTATTGATTTCTTCATTACT
>MDTB01062592.1_pt1 | contig 24415 bp, 12 predicted proteins | sample 811161 | NCBI WGS metagenome assembly MDTB01 (sample SAMN05326650, study PRJNA326480) | marine metagenome | isolation source: seawater | place: Mediterranean Sea | collected 2009
TAAATAAAAATATTAAATTTCAATATTTCCAAATCGAGGATTAATATATTCGAATTTATCTATAATCTCAGTTATCTCAATTGAAAACGAGTGCTCGGAACCATTAAAGTCGAATAAATGTCCTTCATTAGTAATGAATGTTACTTCTAATTCAGTTAAATTATTAAATAAATTATTATAGAATACTTTTGTTCCAGCAACAAATGAACTAAATAGAGTTTTCGTACTTTCACCTGGTAATAATATTTTAGCAAATCCACCTTTTATTGAATTATTTTGAACAGACTCTATATGATTTAAGTTGGGAATCACCATATAAATATAATTATCTGGATTAAGGTCATACGGATTTTTAATAATTTTTCTTATCATTTTACCACCAGTACCGTAAATTGATATGTTTTCTTCATATTCTAATCTATTAGTATCGTTTTTGAATATATCATCCAAAAGTCTTAAATTGGTTTCATAATCTAGGTAATTTTGTCTTGAACTTTGATTAATTAGATTTTTATTTTCATCAATATTGCTTTCAGGAAATAAATTATTATATGTTGAACTAAGTTGAAGATATATGAAAAATTTATTGTTTATTTTTGTAATTTTCTTAATAGCAAGTCCTCTGTCTTTATTAATAATTGCATTAATTGTATCCTGATTGGTACGTTCTTCAATAAATCCACCATATCCTAAATATAATCCCTTAATAACAATAGAGGGGTATCTACTTTCAACTGATGAACCAGGTATAAATCTAAATTTATTATCATTAATATTAATATTGTCAAGTTTATTATCATCCTGAATACTATCTATATTCGATTCAAATGTACCATAAATAGGTGTAACTATTGGTGATGTATTATTATTTGTTGTGAAATCCTCACGTAATACTGGATTAACATCATAATAGTTATCTTCTATTGGTTTGGTGAACAATACTGGAGTTTCAAAACTATCAACATCTGTAAATGGTATTTTAATACCTTTCATCCCTCCAACAAATATAGTGTTAGAATAATTAGTATTAAATAACGGGTCTCCGCCATGTATATAATTATTATCAATATTAGGTAAAATTTTTTTATCTTTAAATTTATTATCATAATGTTTACCTATATTAAAACTATTACCTTTGTAAAATATGCGTGTATACCATTCATTGTTAATTGTAAATGGTTGAGTAGAAATAAAGTTATGAGGAATTGAACTCTGGCGTGAATCAGTTGCAGTTCCGAGTGTATTTTTCATTATAATAATGGTTGTATCTTTTTGATATAATATTTTAGGATTTTTAATTCCAATAATAACTTTATGGTTTACAGTATCATTAAGCAAAGATTCTACACGGTACATTCCTGAAGTATATAGTTTATTTGATATAGTATCATTTTCAGTTTTTATTTTGTAGGGTGTAAATGAATCTGTAACCACTTCTCTCTGAATACCCCAATCAAGTGTTATACAATCATGTTTATTAATTTTATTATAATGAGGATAATCAGCGTGATTAATTTCAAATTTATACAGTTTGTCACTGGAATCATATGTTATATTATTTGACATTCTAACAGTTGGATAGAGAATAAATGCCATCATTGATGAATCTTCTATATTATTTTTATGAGATGATATGCCAAAATTTAATGTAATTTCAATACTATCAGTTTGTAATTTAATAGCATCAGTAATTTTACGTAATTCGCAGTTATTGGTATCATCAATAGGCAATTTTGAATTTTTACAGGATATATTTGTACTAAATACCACTATATAATCCTTGAGACTTGCAACACTAAAGTCATCGTCAAATCTGTTTCTGATTGTTATCTTATCATCATTTATACTTTCTATAAAAATTTTGCAATAAGTACTTCCAGTATCATTTTCTTCATTAAGGTCATAATCAAATGAATTATTACCAACTATATTAATTTTATCTGGCTTATATTTTCCTAAAATTGTATTATATGTTAATCTTTCTAGATTAGAGTCGTAATCATATTCAAGAATAGTTGTATTATCTATAAATTTATTAAGTGAATTATCAAACAACCTATTATGATTAATGTATAATTTAGGTAGTATTGAACCTGTTAAAATCTTGACGTGCGTATTTGGTGTTCCAAGTTTTGTATCACCTCTTCCTCTTAAAGTACTATAATTATTATCACCTTCCTCATATGAAAATTTTAATTTAAGCGCATCTACAAGAATAATATCTTCTCCGTTGTTAAACCGTAAAACAGGTTTACTGCCGTCTATTTGTTCAAATTCAGGAACTTTATTGTTAACATTGTATGTAGATTCATAAATTGATTTATCCGAATCGAGATAATTAGAATGACAATTAGTTTCCTTAAAATTATTAGATTTAAAATTAGAATTAACCGCATTTTCAATAATTACATTGTGTTTATTCATGAAATCTATATTCTTATTATCAATGATGGGTTCATATCTCATAACTGATTTATTTTCCATATAATCCTTATAAAAATAATCATAATCTCCTGCAATAAATAATTTACGGCTATTAATATCATTTTTAGTTTCATATGCAACTGGTCGTTCTGTAATTGTTGCGCAAGCAATTCTTTTTTGGAAATTATAATATGGTAAAGTATTATTTAATCTGGCTTTACGTATAGTAATTGATGAAGCGGTCAGATTTATAAACGCATCTGTTGATTCAGGTTCAATTGGTGTGGTATAAGTTTCATCCTCGAAAAATAGCAATTCATCTTGTTCATTTAAAAATGTACGATGACCATATGTATTTTTAGCAATAGAATATGGTTTATCATCTGATTTAGTTTTAACATTATTTGTCGTACTATTAACATAATATTCATTTTTAGATGTTACATATCCTTTTTCAGTCAATGGTTCTGTGATGTAATCCTTATCTGCAGCTGCATCAAATACTATATTAATGTTATCTTTATTAAGAAGATTAAATAACTGATCAATTTCACCACTCGTTGTAATATTAGGATCTATTAGCATATAAATATAATATTCACTATGAATTGATTGAGAATTTTCTACTTTTGAAAAATTTTCTGAATTTAATCTATAATTTCTGTTGTATTCCTGTTTATTATGGATAGATGTATCAAGAACATAACCTATAAATTTAGTTTGATATGTATAGTCGCTATAATAAAGAGGTATATCCTTACTAGTAGAGGTTACATTATAGTGTTCATTATTAATTTTCGAACCAGATTCGGCAGTTTCACTTTCAATAATGTATATGCCCATACCCGGAAGGAACGCTTTGGATGTTTGTTCTGTATTTTTGAGTAATTGGAAAGGTCTTCTGTAACTTTTATATGGTACACCAATAATATCAACATTTGTACCAAATTCAGATCTATCATAAGATTTAATAATATCATACTCATGGTAAGGAAATAATTTTTTACTATATCCACGTACCGAACGGTTGGCTATATTGGTTTCGGTTGCCAGACTTCCATCAGAATTAAGTGGTTCAAAACAGAAGCCCTTATCATCAATTGGACATACTTTAAGCTTTATGATGCGGTTTCTAAATACATTATATGAATATTTTCTGTATAATTCAGCTGATTTAACTAAATTATAACTCATATTTTCATAAATTCTGTTTATATGTTCATCAAGCAACCTTTCGAATATTCCAAGTGTTGAATAACTTTTTATAAATTTAGAAGTAGAAGATAAGTGTGATGAATCAAATGTACCTATTTCACTTATACTTAGGGGTAAACGATATGTCTTGATATTAATATAATAATTCATGTTATCTACACCAACAAATAGTTTACTGGAGTCGACTGCCTTATATACATTAGAACTTGTATTGACGTATGAAATTTGGTTAATAGTAATGACAATCATGTTTTTAGTATTAAATGAACTTGATAAACTTGGTAATAAAGAAACATCACCCTTTGTTATAATATTACTTATATTATTGTCGGTCATTTCTAACTTAAATTCATTAGCTTCCAAAGTTCCAGATGATTTATACAAAAGATAATAATTCTTATTATATTCATCAAGTTCTTGATTAAAGTATCGATAAATGTGTTTATTTTTGAAAGGAATTGTAATTTTTTTAGATATAGCTGGATTTTCAATTATTATATTAGGTGGTTTATTATATCCAGAACCTTCAGTGAGACCATCAGCAGATTGAAATATGCCGGTTTTAACAGAACTTTCTTCAAGCTGACACACAAATGTAGATTGAACACCTCCTGGTAAACTTGGAGGATCTATCGCGACTGATGGTATATTATCGACTTTATACCCAGAACCACCTTGGTATACATCTATTTTTGTTACATTGCCATTTATACTTGCTGTTGCAGTAGCTTGTGTAGAAGGAGAATTAAAACTTATTGTTAGATCAGAAACAGAGCCAGAACCTATATCAAGCGTGCTTGTAATTGTTGATTGTTCAATTCTTCCTCTAGAAATTTTACATATAGCTGAAACAGTAGTATTATTTATAGTTGTTATTGTAGGTGGAGAAGTATATCCATTTCCAGGTTCTGTTAATTTAATACCTAAAAGTTTGTTTCCAAACATTATTGCTTCTCCTGTTGCTGTTACACCATTTGGAGTTTCTGGTGCTGAAAATGTAATGATTGGAATTACAGTCGATGAACCATTGTTGGTAACTATTATCTCAGTAACTTCACCATTTGAAATTGTATTATTTACGGTAGCACCTGTATTTTTTCCAGATATATTTACTCCTTCTCCTTGATTGTTGGTATAACCTGTACCCTTATTAGATATATTAACTATTGGTGATAAAATTGTCCCAGAAAGGACCGCTGTTGCTGTAATTTTAGGTGGTGTAATCTCAAGTTTACTATTAATTGTGTAATCTTTTCCTCCATATAAAATATCTATAGCACTTATACGTCCATTATTATCAATTGATGTTTTAAATAGAGCTCTTGGCGGATCAATTGTTACCGTGGTCAGACTACTATATCCACTTCCACCATTAATAATAGAGTAACCTGTAATATTGTTTGATGTTGCATTAACAATTGCAATAACAACGGCACCAGAACCTCCACCTTCATCAGTTATCGTTACTTCAGGTGGATTTACGCTATTATAATTTGAACCATTATTTCCAATTAATATAGTACCTAAAGCATCTATTTCATAACTAAAATATTCAGATAAGTTATGATTAACTGTTGTATTACCAGCATATTGGAAGGTTATATTTTCATTAACGGTATATCCACCACCATTATTTATAACTACAACTGAAACAGTTCCATTACCATCGACATTTGTGTAAGCTTCTGCCGCTACACCACTTGTATCAATGGGATTAGAAAATTTAATAACACCATTATTTACAAATGTAATATCAGCAGGTGCATCTATTTTATATTGAATAGTACCTATACCACTTATACCTGCAGCAGCAGTAGCTGTAACACCTGAAGTTGGTGCTATTATAGTTGGTGATTCAGTATATCCAAATCCAGCAGGATTTGATGAAGATATTATTGTGTTATCAATTGTATTTACAACTGATGTTATACCACCAGAAGAATCGACTGATTCAACAATTATTTCCGGTTTAATAGATGGATTTTCAATAAAAACTTCTGGAATATTATTATATCCAGAACCCTGATTTTGTCCACTTATAGGTATTTCAGTGCTTAAATCCGTATCTATACTGCCTGTGTCTTTAATTGATGGAATATTTACAGAAGCAGATGAACCAGTTGTTTCAAGGTGAGTTGTTCCAAAGATTACAGATGGTATACCAGTATAACCTCTTCCTGGGTTAGTAATTGTAATTTTTTCAACACTTGCGGAAATAATAGCAATGGCTTTGGCGGATGAATTTCCTTGAGAATCGGAGTATTTATATTCTTCATCAACTAAATATTGATTATCATCATTATTTTTACCATCATCGTGTATAATTCCTACTCCTGACAAACCATTATAATTAATTACTGTATTATTATAAATTGTTTCAAGTTTAGCCACATAACTTGAAAAGGATTCAATAAGTGATACATTGAAAAATCTTTCTCTTGTAAAATCACTGTTTTTCATGATTACATTATGGTCTTCAATATATACACGGTCATTTACATTGAAGTTGTCAGTTGATTTAGTTTCAAAAATAATATAGTCAGAATAAATATCGTTATTTCTTGCTGTATTAAAAAAACTTCTTTTTATTGAAACCTCATGATTACTTTCATAATTAGTCTTAAAATAATTGAATTTAGAGTTATTTTCTGAATTTTTAAGACCAAATTTACTTAGAGCAGTATCATCATCCTCAATAAATTTAAAGAACCGTGGCAAATAAATTTGGAAATTACTTAATTTAGCACCTGTTAATTTAGATTCATTGGGTGTAATGGAGGAAAATATGTAAAATCCTCTTGATGTTTTATTTTTTTCGATTTGCCATGAATTAATATTCTTAATGAAATTTTTTGATTTTTCCCGCCAGTTAGTATCAGTATTAGATATTGAAGTGTATTTTTCAAAAAATGAACCTGAATCAAAAATAGTTTTGTTCATTAGGTAAGCACCTAAACCAAGTGTAATTAAATCTAAATTAGGAAGTGTATTGTATGTATAATCATAAGGTAAAATAATTCCAATTGTATTAGAATCTAATCCAATTATAATATCACCAATCTTAAAATTAGAATAATTTTGACTGAAAAGGTCATAATCTGCTTCAATATTACCATATCTGTCTGTAAATTCGGCAACATTAGTAAATCTACCTGTAATATTGTCTTTATGTGTTACATTAACATCGGATAATCTCATGAAAATTTCATTTTGAATAAATGTTGTTTCAAATCCTGTTGGTTCTACATCACCATATTCATTTGGTAATTCATCATCAACAGGATTAAGATATTCTTTATATCCTTCATCATTACGGTACCCATTAATCATTGCCTGACCATAATATTCAATACCAGTTTTATTTGAGGTATATACCTGACTCTTTTGATTATTAAATCCTTCTACCTCATCATAGTTGATATTAATACCGTAATTATTCAAATATGATTTTCTAAGGTCGTTTGTAACAATATTATGAGAATTAATAGCAATATTTTTGTCATTGTATTCTTCTTCTAAATATTTAATTTTGTCTTCCGATAAGTCTTTAAAATCAATATAATCAGATTCACCTATTCCAAATATTTTTTTAACTATGTAATTAACTGATATATCTTTTGTATTTTTATCATTAACTGCACGGTTTACAAAATCAACATATTTATTGTATATTTCACTATCGGTAACATCTACATAATCTTCTCTAGTAAACATATTTTGGGTATTTTTTATAGCATCTGAACGTGGTAATGGAAGTAATTGTCGCACTCTGATTTTATAATTAGGAGGTATGATTGCAGTCTTTTCACCCCTTGTAATTGAACCGCTAACATTAGCTAAACTGCCTCCGCCTGCAAGGAAAATTAGAGAATTATTAACTAGAGAAATTTGAGGTACATTAAAATAAATATAGGGAAAACCTTCATTGTAATATGCAATTTTACCTTTTACCACCGATGTATTTTTATGTGCATCAAATATCTTTTTATATTGTTTAAATAAGATTGAATTAACACTTTTGTTTACCGAAATAACAAACTTACTTTCTTGATTAATTCCAAATTCATTATTTAGATCAATAAATTTGTTAAAACTACTATCAGTATAAAAAATACCTTTTGAATAATCATATATACGAGATTTAAGATTATCAAGTGCACCCAGCATATATTTAACTATTGAATCAGCTGAATATTTACCGCTTGCAATATTGAGTTCATAAACTGGAAATTTTACTGCTTCTTTTAGACCTCTTATCATTGTATAATTTTCAGAAGTATCTTTTAAATCGAATAAAGATGGTATGTTATTACTATCGGCGTTAATTTTTGGATTTATATATTCAGCATTTGTGCTTTCTGTTGTTACAAACTCTTTGGCAAAACTAATTTCATTTATACCATCTTCGATATTTTTATCAGATACAGTTATAATATCATGCGAAGTTATATCAACAACATTACTTTTAATACTGTTTTCAGTGACATTATCATGAATCATTTTTACAATATGATAATTTGAATTATAATCATTATTTACACTTGTATAATCAAATGCATCGAATATATTATCTATTTTTAATTGTCCTGTAGACATATATTCAGCATTGTCAAATTTTGTTGTAAGATATAATCCAGTATAATCTCTAAAAAAAATACTATTATACTCAGTAAATAAATAAAAATAAATATTACTACTTGTTATATCAAGTTCTCCCTCAGCATTTTTAAATCTAACTTCAAAGCGATTTGCATTTTGAGAAATAGTTTTTTCAGATATAAAAAAATCAATGTAGTTATGTGATTTATCAAACATTCTCAGTATACTTCCAGAGTAGTCTATTAGGTTATCAAGATAAAGATATTGTATTTCTTTATTAGTTTCCTTTTGAAATGATAGATTAATTACAGCATCACTTTCAAATGTATCATTTATATCATCAAGCATAGTAATTGAATAGTAAGTTGTATTTGTATCATATTTGACAAATTTTGATGAATCTATTCTAAATAGTAAGTTATTAAGACGTAAATACGAATACTCTCTTGCAATATTACTTATATCAGAGATTGAATTTGATTCAGAATCAATAAAGTATATGTCTAAAATCTTATTGTTTTGTTCACTTCTCTTTACTTGTTTAAATGTCGGTGTATTTGTAAATGTGAATCTAAAATATGTCTTGTACTCAATCTGAAATTTTCTTGCATCAGGATTTTTAATTAAATAGGTTCTTTCATATTTATCAGATATTTTTGCATTTTTGTCATTATTAGGTACCATACAAATTTCAGATGTTAAATAATAATTTTTAAGTAACGTCCAATAATCAGGTTTCAATTTCATATAGTTAAATATAATATCAGAATCCAATTTATTAAATATAGTCATTGAAATTGAACCATTATAACCACTAAACGGAACATCATTAATGTTAGTATTGTAATATCCATTAATAGATGACAGAGATAGTTCATAAGTTTTATTGTAATTAGTTGTGGTTGATGTAGAACTTATACCATGCAAAATAAAAGAATATCTATAATAAGTAGTACCAATTAAAGAATTAAATATTATTTTTGTTGGTAATTCAATTAAACCACTATCTACATATTTTTCAATGAAATCATTATTTATCGAATTTATAAATTTGAAATCTAATTTAAGTTTAATTACTGGTTTAGATAATACCTGATTAAGTTCTGTTGTAAATGTACATTTACAATAAGTTGTATCACCTGTTTTATCATTTAATTCACCTCTAAATATATAAAATGAACGTTGGTCTTGAGAAATTTCATGAATTAAATTAGTATTAAATGTATAAATTGTTTGGTCAAGATTGAGACTAGATTGACTTAAACCAATTAATTTATTATTATTTTTTTTGATTAATCCAACATAATTGTTATCCACATAATTACTTGATGATTTATTACTTAGACTAGATAAGTATATTAATGAATTAATACGTCTTCTATTGTTAAGATAATCTACTTCACGGAATGTATAATTTGAATTAGTTTCTTCAATCTCATAGTATTTATAGTTATTAATGGGTTGTTCTGATTGTTTACATGAATCAATATGATAAATATAGTTAAAGTTCTCATTTGAATCAGAAAAGAAAATAAATGAGCCGTTAGTCTTTTTTTCCCATGTTAAAATACCATTATTTATCGTTATTTGATATATTCCATTTTCAGATAAGTTTGTTTGATTTTTAATTATAATCAAGTCTTGATCAACTAATGTATAATTTTCTATTTGCGTAAGGTTTGTATCAGTAAGAACAATATTTGCAGAAGTTGCTAATTTAATAATAACATCAGTTTTTAAATTTACATTACATAATTTTTTTAATTTTTCAAAATTTTCTAAGTGATAATTTTTGGGAGCTGAAATAGCTGGTAATATGGACATATTCTTATGAAAAATGGAAGCTTTCATTACATTATTATTAAGAATATGAACTCTATCTGTCTTATTAATCCATCTAAGTTTATTATTTTGTTTTGTAGTCAGTTTAAATTGGCCAAAATTTGTTTCAATAAGATTTTCATTAAAAGTATATGAAGTATTAGGTATTTCTGAAGATACAAGTCTGATAGAGTAAATATTTGAAAATGTTTTTCCCAAATTTATAAAATAATGAGATGGAGAAGGATATGAAATTCCAACGTTAGTAATAAAACTTATTTTAATACCTTCCCCAGCAGTTCCATTTTGTATTTCTGAACTATCAATATTAGGTGGAATAGGAAGAATGAGTTTATTAAATTTAAATTGTTCAGTAGAAGGGTCATATAATGAATTATTACTGAATTCAGTTCCATTACTATCAACATATTTAAACTCAATTATATTGAATATAGGAGTTCCATTTCTAAAGTCAAATTCGAAGTCAACCTTTTTAATACCTACACTATCTATATCTTTTTCACTGAAATGTGTAATGATAATTTGTTTATATATAGATAAATCTTTTACGAAATTATCCTCCCCAGTAAAGACTATAAAATGTGAATTATTATTTGTAAATGTCAAAGGTTTATCTATATTATAATTGACAGCTTGAGAATCATATGTGTACGTATTGGACCTATTCCTACTATCAATATTTAATATAGTTTTTTTTATTTTCTTTTTTTTATCAATATCGGCGAGTTTTATGAATTGTTCAAAAGCAATAGAATTTTCATTAATTGTAGTATTTGTTTCTCTATCAGTTTCGATGTCATCAGTAAATTCAGGATTATCCTTACTGTAATTAGTTTTAGCAAAGTTTTTAGCGTTCATAAGCTTATCAAATATACGTGTATCTGATGAATCTAAATTACTATCAGCAACATATTTATTAGTAAGCAGTAAATCATCGCCCATTTGTATAAATATAGAATTTAATTCCTTAGATATTTATATTAAATTGAAAAAAAATTATATTAATTATAATAATGGATAGGTTGATAGAAGATTTATTTAAAAAAAAGGATAAAGATTATGTTACTCTTACGAATCATTACCTTGAAAAAATAAATCAAAATGTTAAAACTAGAAATGGAAAAATGGTTACCGAAAGAGAAATGAATAAAATTTATCAAGAGGGCGGATTTTATCACTATCTTGGTACACAAAATGATGCTCTACATCATGAGCTAATTCCAGATGGGATTAATAACAATGTAACACCTACATTTGTTTTACAATCAAGAGATGCACCTGGTATATATGGATTTGGAAATGATTCTGGTGCTGATATAATTTCAAAGAATATTGTAAATAATGAAGCAACAGGTGATTCTCCAACATTAAGCTATGGTATTAATAACAGTAATTGTGCTGGAACATCCGGGGCTGATTCGGAGCTGAAGGCAGCACAAGACGTCCTCGTGAAAGCACAGAATGAGAACAATAAATTGTCGGATCAAAATAGTCAAACAGCGCTTGCAGAAGCACAGATCGCGTATGATGCTTTGAAGGGAAATTCACAATGTGCAAGTACATCTGAGTGTACTAGAAGTTACCAAGTTAAAGAACCACCCAAAACAATTTTTTCTAAAATGTGGGGTTACCTCAATGATGAGTATGTATCTAATACAAGTAATGCAGTAAATAATGTCGCGAAGTCGTGTGCACCAAAACAAACTGGCGGAGGTAAACCTGAAAAAAAAATTTTAGATAAAGAATTTAACAAACTAATGAGTAATGCACAATTTAAAATGCCCAAATATCAGAAAATTCAATTCAAAAGCTTTATAGAACATTTAATAAATCAATAAATAAGGACTATTTAATTATTAATTTATTAAGATTTTTTTTTGGTTGTGCGGCGTTTCTTTATTTTAACAGCTGGTTTTCTAGTTAAATGTTCTTTATCATACACTTGAAGTTCTTTTTTGTATACTTCAGTAAATTCGTTTATATCTTCTTTCCAAAGTTCATTGGCGGATTTTGAAAGAAGGGTATTATATTCAACTTCTTTGATTTTACTTTTTTTCTTAAGTTCATCGATTTCTTCTGTAGTCAATTTATATAAATCCATTCCAAGAAGGTAGTCATAATTTGCTTCAATTTTATCTTTTAGTGAAATTTTTGGATATAGTTTATCAACTAATGATTGTATAATCACACTTTTCTTAACATTTTTGATATTAATTGTATCTTCGATAATTTCACCAATAAATTTCACTTTGAATTTAATTATATCAAGTTCTTGTTTAAGTTGCTTTAACATGTAATCACGGCGTTTAATGTAAATATCTTTTCTAATTTGAAACCAATGTAGAATAATAGATTCAATGTTATGAAATTTTTTCATTTTACATTCTTCGTTAAACATGTGCATATTAGATGTTCCAACTGCTGATGTAAGTTTAAGACGATTTTCCAACTCACTAACACCATCTTTTCCAAATTTATTTTTCCATTTATTTAGATTAATTGGGTTAATTTTAAGTGTAATATCTACTTGTGTTTCCGTTGAATTATCACGGAATGAACGTACAAAGTTTTTAGCTGTTTCTTTACCTCGCTCTACTGAAATTTTATTCAAGAATTCAATATATTTTTCAGTCCATGTTCCTACTGGTAATTCTGTAATTTGGAGTGTACTATCATTAACAAATTCTACTTTACCTCTGGTAATATATGAACCAGGAGAAATTGATTCAATTTTACCAGTAAAACCTCTGAACCATGGTTTGAATAATTTGGGTTCATTTCCATCTATCAAATCAAGAATATATTTTGAAATATCAAGAGGATTGAACATAGGAATATCTGTTGAAAATCCGGTTCCAATACCGGTGGAACCATTAATGAGTATAGTGGGAATAATGGGATAATAATATTCAGGTTCAATTGCGTAGCCATCTTCATCCAAATGTTTTACAAGACAATCATCTTCTTTTTTAAATAGATAACGGGTAATATTTGATAATTTAGTAAAGATATATCTTGATTGAGCTGCATCAACGCCCCCCATGAGTCTAGAACCAAATTGTCCAATTGGCGCAAGATAGTTAATATTGTTTGATGAAACAAAATCTTGAGCCATGTTTTTGATTGTATTTTCAAGTGATACTTCACCATGATGATAGGCTGCATGTTCGCTAATATAACCAGCCAATTGGGCAACCTTTACATCAGTTTTATTTAGGTTTCTTTTGAATGAACCAAAAAGCACTTTACGTTGAGATGGTTTAAGTCCATCCATAATGTTTGGAATAGAGCGGTCATTATCTTCATTTGAGAAATGAATAAGTTCGTCATTCACAAATTCATTTACCGAAATAAGTTTTTTATTAAAATCTGGAATATTTTCTTTTTTGTAATCTAACAACCATTCCTTACGGTCATTCGTACGTTTTTTGTTAAAAGCTAAATCAAGGTCATTTTTAACTTTAACTTCATCATTATTACTTAACATAGTTATATTTTTATCTTTAGATGTGATATCTTCATCCTTTGAATCGGTATCTTCTTCTTTTGAATCGGTATCTTCTTTAGATTCGTCATTATTAACTGCTACAGGAGTTAATTCTTCTGGGAGATTATAGGTAATTATCTTGAGTGATTTGAAATATTCTTTAGCTTCTTTGGTTGTAGATGTACCTAAACCTTTATAATATTTAATACGATAACCTTTTGTATTACATGTTTGTTTCCATTTTTCATAATCTTGGATAGTATAGAAAACTTTTTCTTGATTACTCTTAAATGCTTTAATAATAGGAGTTACCATACTTGTGATAAATCCAAGTTCAATTAGATTTGACCACATGCTATCAAATATATTCATCATAAGTCCTTTAATATGAGAACCATCGTGGTCTTGGTCTGTCATAATCATAATTTTACCATATCGAAGAGGCCATACTCCAGTTTTGTCATATATTGCTTTATAGTCAGTGTTCATTGAAAGTCCCAATATTTTTTTAATATCATTAAGTACAGCACAATTCATAATTTGACTATTAGGAGCATCTCTTACATTCAAAATTTTACCTCTAAGTGGATAAACTCCGAAATATTCCCTTCCTTCTGTTAAAGCAGCTAGACCAGAGATAGCCATTGTCTTAGCTGAATCTCCTTCTGTGAAAATAATAGTACATTGTTTAGATTCAGTTGTACCAGCTTTATTTGCGTCGCTTAATTTAGCAACATGGACTTTTTTACTTTTTTTCCCATCAGTCTTAGAAAGTAATTGACTATCTTTGAATGCCGCTTGGGCTTGAATCTTATCAAGAATATCAGTTTTCATAAGTTGATTAATAAATTTATCTGGAATATCATATGAACTTCCAAACTTTTGTTTAGGAGTTTTAAGAGTTTCCTTAGTTTGAGAATCAAAGACAGGATTAATGATTTTGCTTGCATTGATAAATAATTTCAATTGATTCTTAACAATTTGCGGTTTAATATCTATTTTCTTCTTCTTTTTAAGGAAATCAATTACTTTATTCTTAATTTGGTCTGCGATATAATCTACGTGTGTACCACCTCTTGTAGTATTGATACCATTCACAAAAGAAACCTGTTCGAAGATATCATCAGAGCTACTACAAGCAACAATTTGCCATCCAGCACCTTCTGTATACACTCTCTTGAGTTCTTCTTTAGAAGGAAGATACAGGTCAGCATATTTATCAAAGGTTTTAGATTCAATAAGTGTATCGTTAAAATATACTTTAGTCTCTTTATCTGTTATTCCTGCAATATCATAAACACGCTTAATCATTAAATCTCTGACTTCTGATTCAAGACCATTCATACCAAATCTTTTATAATCAGGAAGCCAAGTGATTTTTGTATAAGGTTTACTTTTAACTTTTGTAATTTTAGGTTCATTGCGCTTTTTCATATTATCTGAAAATTCTTGTTTGAATTTTTTATTATTAAAGTGACAAACTGTTTCTACTATAAATTTTTCAGAAAATATATTAGCAAGTTTTGCACCATAACCATTACGCCCTCCCCATTCACGTTCTTCATTATCATCATAATTTGTAGATGTAAGAAGTGAACCGAAAATTAATTCAGGGGGATACATCTTATGTTCTTCCATATATTCAATAAGAATACCGTCGCCATCATTATAAAACGAAATACTCGAGTCTTCATTTATATTAACCTTAATTGTTGTTACCAAATGATGATTAGCTTCATCTTTAGTTATTTTTTTCATACGTTGTTTATGGTCATGACTATTAACAAGTAATTCATCAAAGCACTTATAGAAGCCTGGAGCTACTGAAATATCTCTCAGATTAATTTTATTATTTTCGCAATAAACATGTTTTTTTGATAGTTCTTTTTCAGAAGAACCAATATAAGTATCTGGTTTCTCAAGAATATGCTCCGCGTGTTTCATTTTCTTATAAATTTCGGAAGCTTTTTTAGGACTTACTTTCTTTTTCTTAAGTTTGAGTTTAGCAGATGTTAAATTATTAATAGTTTTGTCTTTCCCGGATTTAATCTTAATTTTTGGCTTAATTATTTTTTCAACAGTGGATTGAGCATCTTCAGAAGTCATGTAGACGTGATATATAATCAAATCTTTAATATTTAATTTGATCAAATTTCTTTAATTTAAAGAATATGAGTTATTATAATTTAATGGATTATGAAATCATGAATGATACACAGTCTCGAAAGGATATCATAGCAACGTGTAGAATATGTTTAGAAGAAGATTCAATTAATAATATGTTACACCCGTGTAAATGTACTGGAAGTTCAAGATATGTTCACAAAGGATGTTTAAATGAATGGCGAAATATTACTACTAATAGAGATAATCAATATAAATGCGAAATTTGTAACTACAGATATAAGATTTCACCTTCAAGAGAGAATAGAACTTGTTTCGTAAAAACTGTATTAAGTCCTAACTGTTTTTATATTTTGATGAATATATTTGCATACCTATTTAGTCTGATTTTAAATGCAATAGATACAGATAATAATCTAATTCATTATATATATCAACCCAAAAATAATGATTCAAGAGAAATAGGTATGATTTACTGGATAATATCACTTGGAATTTGTCTTTTAGTATTAATTGTATATCTTATTATAGGTATGAATACCATAAAAAATAAAAAATTATATTGTAGACTATATAAATCAAACATAAAATTATTTTCATATCTTTCATTTTTTGTAGTAATATCTTTTGTTATGAAGTTTTATTCAATTGCAGTAATACTTATTGAATATACCATTTATAATATAAGTATTATTCATCTTCAATCAATAATTAAAATACGTATGAGTAATCAAGGTGATATTCGCAATTACGAAGAAATTGCTACTAAAAAAGAAGAAATATATCTTGATATTGAAGACCATAAGTTAGAAAAAGCAATTGATGACGATATTAATAGCTGTGACTCAGTAGATTTATAGTTTATTTATTAATACTTTTAATAATTAAACTAATTATTTAGAATAAATCATATTAAGTTGATTGTTTACTCTAACAAAAGTTGTACATTTCGGAATATGCTTAATGCATTTAGCATTAATATATGTACAGCTTGAACGTAAACCACCTAAGTAATCCAACACCGTATCTTGAATATGACCCTTGAACTTAATTTTAACAACTCTTCCCTCTGAAGAACGGTATTTGGCCATTTGACCATAATGCTTATTCATTGCGTGTTCAGATGACATACCGTAAAATAATTTATATTTTTCTCCATTTTCTTCGATGACTTTACCTGGATTTTCTTCATGACCTGCAAATTGTCCACCTACCATTACAAAATCTGCACCGCCGCCGAATGCTTTAGCCATATCACCTGGACAAGTGATACCACCATCCGCAATAATAAAACCACCAGCACCATGTGCAGCATCCGCACATTCAATAATACATGATAATTGAGGCATACCTACACCAGTTTTAAGACGAGTTGTACAAGCACTTCCAGGACCTATACCTACTTTAACAATGTCAACTTTACCATTAATAATTAATTCTTCTGTCATCTCACGTGTTGCAACATTTCCAGCAATAAGAATTATTTCAGGTTCACGTTGACGTATTCTTTGACAGAATTCAACTACATTTTGCATATATCCATTGGCTACATCAATACATACCCAATTTACCAAATCAGGTTTGTTAAGAGATTTTCTCCAATCAATAATTCTGCATAATTTTTCATAATCTTTTTCTCCAATACCAGTTGATATAATACCATAATAATCTTGATTTTTACAACTTTCATAATGTTTTTTATAATCTTCTTTTGAATAAAATTTAGTTAAGCATGTAAGTAATTTATGCTTGTGTAAAACATCCATAACGCCAAATGTACCCGTGGTATCCATATTGGCAGCCATCACTGGAATACCTGTCCATTTACACGAAGAATGTGGAAATTTAAATTCACGCTCAAGAGATACTTGTGAACGAGATGATAAAATAGTTCTTTTAGGTCTGATAAGTACATCGCTAAAATCTAATTTAATATCGTTTTCTATCTTCATTTGTAAATATATATATCGTATTCGTTTTAAATATATATAATTTTTAAAGAAATATTTTATTATAATAAATGGGTAATGCTGAATCATCAAGTAAAGTCCCCGCTCAATCATTAATCAAAGAACAAAAAAATAAAAATAATATTGGTAACAATATTAAAAACAATATAAAAAGCGTAAATAATCAATCAAAAAATCTCAGTCTGAATAACAATCAAAATACACAACCAGTACAGAATAATAAAGATATATATAGTCATAAATCAAAATATGAAACCCAAGTTTATGAAACTGATAAAACAGATCTTAGTGAAAATTTAAATAGTTATCAATATTTTAGACCCAAAATTCCAGATAAAAATACAGATGGTCAATTTGGTATTAATAGTCAAATTGATAATAAATACTCACCGAGTGTCAGTCAATTATATAAATCCAACCTTGAATCAAGAAAACAATCTTTTGAAAACAGAAGTTCTCTTATTAATCAAAATTCTAATGTTGATCACATACAATATTCATATAATCCTGGCCAAAATCAATTAAATGATAATCATCAGGAAAAAGAAAAACAGGCGAACGAAGTTACAATGCTTCGAGATGATGCATTAGACATCCGTGACACTGCATTTCTGACAAATATAGAAAAACGTATTATGATAATGAATAATATCATACTTGATGAAATTGATCCATTAGATATCAAAGATAAAGAAAAATTGCGTTTACCACAACTTAGAAAAAAATATCTATTATTACGAAACATATATCATCCAGATAAAAAAGGAAGTGGTAGTTCAGAAATGTTTATACAAATTGTCCGCGCTATTAAACATCATGAATTTATATTAAAATCAGCTATAGTGGACAAAGACTATATTGAATTAAGAAAAAGTTATAGAGAATTTCATGAAACTGAAAAAAAAAAGCCAATTTTTTCTGGTAATATAAAATCTATTGACAATGCTAAATTTAATCAATTATATGAAGAGCATAAATTTGTAGATGATTATGATGATGATGGATATGCAAATATAATGGTTGATGGTGGAGTACGTGAAGATATAGATATAAAAAAAACAATTAAAAGTGAGTCAGACTTTAATGTTGCCTTTGATAAACAACATCAAGAAAATGGAACAGATATAGTAAAATACAGTGTACCAGAAGCAATAAATGAGCATAGTTATAACATTATTTGTGAAAAAAAAGATGATTTTTCTGGTAAGGGTGGAAATCTAAACTATACTGATTATAAAAAAGCATTTGAACTTGAGAAAATAGATAGTAATAACGTTGAGTTAAATAGAAACTATAAAAAATATATACGTGACAGAGTAAATGATAAATTAGAACTTTCAGAAGAACAAGAAAAGGCTATGGATGAATACAATTCTAAAATATTAACTAAAGAATTGGAACATGAAAATAACGTTAAACGTTACAGTGATAGAATATCTACATATTTTAGCAATAATAACATGCATTTTTTAGAATAAACTATACATAAATATCTAATTTTATAAAAATTTGATTTTTATTAATTACCTGCTTGATTAAGTAATCAATAATGAGCTCAACTAAGCCCATTCAACTAGGTTTGTGTTGTTTAAATATAGAATTAAGAGAAAGAAAACCATCTGTTTTCGCATCTAGAAAGGTTATAGTTAGAACAATTCAAGAGAAAGGTATAGATATACTTAAAGAAAAAATTATTCAAAATTTGAATGATATATTAACTATGATGGACTGGAATGAGGCCAATGGAATAAAAGTATTTAGATTAAGTAGTGAACTTTTTCCACATAAATCCAATATTAAAGTTGAAGATTATGACTTTGATTTTGCAAAGGAAATTTTAATGCAGATAGGAAGAAAGGCTGCGCTTTTGGGACAAAGGTTAACCTTTCATCCAGGACAATATAATGTAGTAGGAACACCTGATACAAAAAGTTTTGAGCAAACAATACGTGATCTTTCTTATCATGCGGATGTACTCGATTTAATGAATTGTAATCAAAATTCAGTTATGGTAGTTCATGGTGGTGGTGTTTATGGTGACAAAGAAAAAACTAAAGATAGGTGGTGCGAACAATTTAAATTGCTTCCTGAAAATGTTCAGAAAAGACTTGTTTTGGAAAATTGTGAAAGATGTTTCTCTATTCAAGATTGTCTGGATATAGCTAAGCGTATTCAAATTCCAGTAGTATTTGATACACATCACTATGATTGTTACGTAAAATTGCATCCTCATGAACAAATGGAGAAGCCAGATTATTATATTCCTAAGATATTAGAAACATGGAAAGTAAGAAATATAAAACCTAAATTTCATGTAAGTGAACAGGGAAGTGGACGTGTAGGTCATCATAGCGATTATATTGAAACTATTCCAGAATATTTACTTAGTATTCCACTCAAATATAATACTGAGATTGATATTATGATTGAAGCAAAAAAAAAGGAAAAAGCAATTAAGAAATTGTATGAAAAATATCCATTTCTTAATTGTAAAAATAAGCAAAAGATAAAACTTAAAATCAATCCACGGAAAAAAGTTTCAATCAAAGAGGGAGCAACAAAAAAACTTAATAAGAAAATAATTAAAATAATTTCAAAAAAAAAAAGATTATTGCAGCAGTGAATTATTAATTATTCTACCTATAAGCATTTCTGATTCAAGTATATTTTTTTTGTCTAAATGTAATAAAAAACTATATTTGTGATTATGACGTATTTCGGCCATATGACTATCTATTATTGGATTTTTAATTAATTCAATATCAGTTTTATTCGAAAATAAATCATCAACAGTGATATATTTATTACCAATCATTAATTGTTGTTGATCCGTGTGATGATGTTTATATTGAGCAAGCAGAATATTAAAATGCTTATTAATTGTTTTTTTAAATATTAATTCATTTTGAAAAGTATTTAATTGTCTATTTATGAAACAAAGCATTTCTTTGATTATGAAATTACCAGCTGTACAACAGATAATATCATCACTTAAACCATAATTATCTACTAATTGATTATTATTTTTTGAAAAAGTTACTAATTTATTATGTTTACATTTTTCAATACAACTAAGAGGTTTTGTGAGTATATAATTACTAGGAAACCAGATTCCACCATATTTATTAAGAATAGCATATTTAATTAAATTATAGTATAAGTAGAATGAATTACATAAAGAAAGAGTTTTAGTATATTCAGGAAGTAATTTTTCGATATTATTAACATTAACAATCTGAATATTGTATGAAGGCATATGCTTAAATATTGTAGCTATGCATAGTTCTTCAATATCGGGTATAGGTTGTTTTTCATTAACACGATTGGTCCATTTTCTTGATGAATACTCAGTTCTACTAAAAATCCACACTTTGTTGGTGTTGATGATTAGTGGATTTTTATGAGGTAATGATATATTTAAATTTAATTTATTATCACTAAAATTACTAAAATTTTCTATTTTTTTTTTGAAAGTTTCAACAAGATTAGAATCATATATTATCATTATTATAACCAAAATAATAGCAACTAATGTTTCCATTTAATATATATAAACAATTTTATTAGTGTGTAAGTATAAATAAAATTATTTATATAATAATTGATATATATGACAGATTTTAGTCCATCTAATAATACTATAGATAAAAAAATATTAGATACGATAGAAGATATATTATTTAATAATAATATTGAACTTGAACTTGGACAATTGTATATTGTATTAAACCATATGTTAAAATATTCTAATTTTGTGGTAAAGTATAGAGATAAAGTCAGAAATATTAGGACATATATACATAAAACGTATGGTAGCTTATCAAAGTTTATTATTAAGAACACTGATTATAAGATTGAACAAATTAATGGATTATCATATATTATGACTTAAAAAGGAGTTTTAACATTTTTTATGGTATCGTACATTAATTTATTTTTGAATGGTGTATATTCAGGGTCGCTAAAAACATTATTTAAATTATTATCAAATGATGAGTAATTTTTACGCCAAAAAGTTTTCCATCCAATAGGTTGTTGTTTGTTTTTAATCTGTTCATCTATGTTAAATAATTTATTTTTGCTTAGTTTTTTGTTTGATTTTTTTTTAATTGACACATTAACATAAAATTTTTCAAAACAATTCATATTTAAACACATAAACAATATTGTAGAAATAAAAATTATAAATATTATTTTAGTATGTTTATTCATATAATATAAATGAAGAAATAAAGTAACATTGTAATTAATTAAATGTCAATACTATAGGTTTATCTGTATCTGTATTTTCTGTTTCAGATGGTATATCAGTTAAAGGTTTATATATTTGTTGCTCTAGTTTCGTTAAATTATATATAATAAATTTACATCCTTTCATATATTTTTCACGTGATACTATTGTGTAATTACGTGTTTTAAGTATTTGACGTAATATTGTAATTACATTTTTTTCGGTTAATCCACTTAGATATGTTCTTGCTTTACAAGGTAAATAACAATCATTAAGTTCATTTTTTAATTCATTTACTTTATTAACTGTTTTAATGTATTGTAAATCTTTACGTGAAAATGATCTTTTATCGTTCAAGTCAGTTAGTCCAAATGCATTAAGTACTTTTTGAAACAATTCATTAGAAGGATTTTTTTTAAAAAGTTGATCCTTTTTCATTTAATATGTATAGTGAAAATTTTTTTATTTTTTGTACACATTTCAAAATAAAAATATGTTATATTATTATATATGGATAAAACTAACAGAAAAGGTGAAGTAATATCAAGAGCTGATGTAGCTAATGAGTTAAAAACTAAATTACGACTTGTATCAACCCAAAATAATGGTCTTGCTGAGTTACGTAGATATGATAATGGTTCAATTGGAGCTTTTTTCAAAAATGGTAAATTTAGATTTTTATCTGGTTCTCAAACACTTAAAGCAAGACTCAAAGGTTCAAAAGTTACCTATCGTAAAATTTCACCTCGTTCAGCTATAATTGCATTGAATAAATATTATAATAATAGAGATTATAAAACGAAATCTGCAAGACAAGCAGCACTTACAAGAAAAGTATGTTCTGATAATAAACCTCATGTAGATGATACACGATTTAAAAATTCACCACATAGATATGAATATAAAGGATTAACAGATGGCGCCAAATGCCCTCCAGGGAAAAAGGTACACAAAAAACGTCAATTATCTGATAGACAAAAAAGAGCTTTAGTAAGAAGACTTAAAAATAAATCACAATCAGCAGGTGGTTCAATAAAAACATATAAAAATAATGCTCATAATAGGAGATTAGGTCGAGTTGGGTCCCCTTATTCAACTTCACGTAATTTAAATAAAAAACTCAATGAAGATAATTCCCAAGAACAAATGGGTGGAAAACGTCAAATAAGCCTTAAGGAAGCTGTGTCACTATTACGTCAATATTATCAAGAAAAATACAGTAATTAATATAAATAATGTATAAATAACTTAATTTATAATAAATTTTAATTATTATTAATTAATTTTAATTGTGATATTTTCTTTATCGAAACCTTTCATAAACAATCCTGATACATTATTTCTATTTATTTCGAAATCACTTAACTCAAGTTTTTTAAAAATTTTTTGTATATATCTATCATCAATATCCATTAAAATAGGATCACACTGATACAACATGCCGTTATTTTGAAGGTCTAATTCAAAATTAATCGGATAAAAACTTTTTAAACGATAATCAATTTCTACTTCTTTTTTAAAATTATCACACCAAAGATGAGATGACTGTGGTGGTAATACAATTGATAATTGTTCTAGAGGAGTATATTCACGATTAAGATCAAATTGAGCAGGATATACTCGTGATATAAGAAATCGTGTAAGTTCTCTCATACAAGGTGCTGCTCTATATTTATAATACCATGTGTAAGATGGACAATCTTCAAGATAATACTTAATATTCCATTGTAATCCCTCAACATAATTACTACAAATTTCATTAATATTTGTTTGTGATAAATTTATATTTTTTATGTCAAAGTAGTAGTTATAGTAATTATTCATCCAGTTTGTTTTACCAAATTTAAAAGCTGATTTTTGGTTAAATGTCGGATAAAATCTAATTTTTTCAAGTTCACATTCCATATCGTTAGAATATTCCATTCTTGGTCTAAATTTATCTAACTTATTTTGATATTTACTTAGATACTTATCTTCGGATGAGAATAGAAAGGTTATAATTTGTCTAAGAAAGATAAAATTAATCGTATTATCATTAACAAGTGGTTTGTGGCGTACATTATAAATTTTTATATATATTGATAGAAGATCATTAATGGAGTTGGTAAGAATATCTATGCCATTAAGATGTGGTAAAAAGTCATTACCAATAAGGAAACAAAGACAAATGTAATCATTTATTATTTGCTGTTTAGTTATTTCAATTTCTTCTTCAAAATCTGAAAAATCAATTCTTCCATAAATATCCTCATATAAATTGTCTCCTAATTCTTCAATGTCCAGATATAGAAAAGAATTTGTGTCTACTTTACCAAAATGAACTTCCTCTCGCAACAAATATATTTTAGAATCAGCACACAATGAAAGCATAATTAGATCCGCATCTAATCCATAAATACAGTTGGTTTCTTCTTTAGTATAGTTTTTGAGATATTGAAGTATTTTGTGTTCACCTTCACCTTTGTTTTGACAATCGTCTAATATATATTTTTTTTTATCTTTTTGATAACGTTTTTCAATATA
>MDTB01191745.1_pt1 | contig 24414 bp, 32 predicted proteins | sample 811161 | NCBI WGS metagenome assembly MDTB01 (sample SAMN05326650, study PRJNA326480) | marine metagenome | isolation source: seawater | place: Mediterranean Sea | collected 2009
AAAAGAAATAAAGAGCATCTAACTTTTTCATTTGACCTGCAAATTAAAGATTTGAAAAATTTCACAAACTTGATAAGTCAAATAAAGCAAAGTGATTTAAGATTTAAAATAATTCGACACAAACAGAAAAAAAATGCTTTCATTAAAAGAATCTTTGAAAATTTTAGAAGAAACTAACGCTTTAATTGAAGGTCATTTTATACTTTCTTCAGGTTTGCATAGTCCAAAATATGTTCAATGTGCTCAATTAATGAGCAAACCAAGCCAAGCAATTAAAATATGCGAGTCTCTTGCTAGTAAAATTCAAAAGGAATTTAATGATTTTGATTTAATACTTTCACCTGCAATGGGAGGAATTATTGTTGGTTATGAATTGGGTAAAATTTTAAAAAAACGAACCATATTTTCTGAAAGGGTAAATGGTAAATTTAAATTAAGAAGAGATTTTAAAATTAAAAAAGAAGATAAAGTTTTAATTGTAGAAGACGTAATTACTACTGGTAAATCTAGTATAGAATGTTCAAAATTAGTATCTTTGAATGATGCAATTATAGTAGGTTATGCATGTATTATAGATAGATCAAATGGAAAATCTGAAATAAAAGAAAAAATTGTCTCTCAAGTAGAATTAAATATTCCAACTTATAACAAAGATGATTTACCAAAAGAATTATTATCGATTGATGCGGTAAAACCTGGAAGTAGAAATCTTTGATGAAAAGAATTAGGCTGGGTGTAAATATAGATCATGTTGCAACTGTTAGAAATGCTAGGGGTGAAGCTTATCCAAGCCCGCTGAGAGCAGCAATTTTAGCTGAAAAAAATGGCGCAGACTCTGTGACTATTCATTTAAGAGAAGACAGGAGGCACATAAATGAATTTGATTTAAAAAAAATTATTAATCAATTAACGATTCCACTTAATCTCGAAATTGCAGCTACTAAAGAGATGTTAAAAATTGCGTCAAAAAGCAGACCAACTTTTATATGTATAGTGCCTGAAAAAAGAAAAGAAATCACTACTGAAGGAGGATTAAATTTAAATCATAATAAGAATTTTTTAAAAGTATTAATTAAAAAATTAAAGAAAAATAAATCACGTATAAGTCTCTTCATAGAACCAAGTTTAAAAGATTTAGAAAAAGCAAAAAGATTAAATGCTGATTGTGTGGAAATACATACTGGTAAGTTATGCAATCTTATAAATAAGAAAAGAAATTTTAAAAATGAACTTAAAAAAATTCAGAAGGTTGTTGATAAAGGGAACAAATTAGGCTTAGAAGTTCATGCAGGCCATGGACTAACATACATCTCAGCTAAAATACTTTCAAAGATTAAAGGTATACAGGAATTTAACATTGGCCATTTTTTAATTGGCGAGTCAATATTTGAAGGAATGCCATCTTCTATCAAAAAATTTAAGAAAATTTTAAAATCATGAATATATTTGGTGTTGGAACCGATATTGTTAGTGTCGACAGAATAAAGAATTCTCTAAAAAATAAGAATTTTATAAATCGAATTTTTAATAAAAAAGAAGTTTTAAAATGCGGAAAAAATAATAATAGTATTAATTGTTATGCTAAAAGATTTGCAGCAAAAGAAGCTTTTTCAAAAGCTCTAGGTACAGGAATATCAAATGGAATAAACTTTAATGAAATCGTTGTTTTAAATAAAAAATCAGGTAAACCTTACATTAGCGTTATTGGCCAAACAAAAAAAATTCTTGTTAAAAAATTTAAGAAAAAAAAATCGAAAATTTCTCTATCTCTTTCAGATGAAAAAAAATATGCAGTTGCATTTGTAACAATATCTTTATGAAATCAAAAAAAATTTTTCAATTAATCTATGATAATGCAAAAACCTTAATAGGAGCTTTAATAATAGCAATTTTAATTCGATCGCTATTTTTTCAGCCTTTTTACATACCATCGTCATCTATGGAACCCACTTTATTAGTTGGAGATCGAATATTTGTTTCAAAATACACTTATGGTTATAGCAAGCATTCATTTCCATTTAGTCCAAATATTACAAATAAACGTTTTTTTTCAAAACCGCCTAAGAGAGGTGATTTAGTAGTTTTTAAAACACCAGCTGATAATAGAACAGACTATATAAAAAGATTAATCGGAATGCCTGGTGATACAATTCAATTCGTTAATGGCGAAATATTTATTAATGATAAAAAAATTTTAAGAAAAAAAATAAAAAATAAAAAAATTGTAAGATGTGGAAGTTTTTTTCTAGACACTAATACATTTATTGAAACTTTGCCAAACGGTTTGGAGCATTTGGTTGTTTATAAAAAACAAGGATCTTTACAAAATTCTAAAATTTTTAAGGTCCCGTTAAATCATTATTTTTTACTTGGTGACAACCGAGATTGTTCTAAAGATAGTAGATATCTTGATAGCGTTGGCTACGTGAAAGAACTTAATTTAGTTGGTAAAGCCAAGATGATTTTTTTTTCTAATGATACTAATGTAGGTAGTTTATTAGAATTTTGGAATTTAACAAATTCTTTTAGATTAGAAAGATTATTGAATAGGTTATAATGGAAAAAAAATTTAAAGAATTGGAAAAGATTATAAAATATAATTTTAAAAAAATTTCAATATTAGAAAAAGCCTTAACACATAAAAGTTTTAATAATGAAATTAACAATGAAAAATTAGAATTTTTAGGAGACAGAGTTCTAGGCCTTATTATTTCAGAAAAATTATTAGAAAAATATCCAGAAGAAAAAGAAGGTATTATTGATAAAAAATTCGCTAATTTAGTAAATAAAAAAACTTGTTCAAATATAGCTAAGAAAATAAATTTAAAAAAATATATATTTTTAGGTTCTTCACATAAAAAATTGGAAAGATCTACGGATAAAATTAGCAGTGATTGTTTAGAAGCTATAGTAGGAGCAATTTATCTAGATGGAGGATTAAAATGTGTTGAAAAATTTATATTAAATTTCTGGGAGGAACATTTATTAAAATCTACAATTACATTAATTGATTCTAAAACAAAACTTCAAGAATTTAGTTTAAAAAAATTTAAGGAACTTCCTAAATATTTTTTTTTTAAAAAAACCGGTCCACAACATAGACCATTATTTAAAACGGAAGTTCAAATTCCAAATTCAAAAAAGATAATTGGTATTGGCTCCTCCAAAAAAAATGCCCAGCAGAATGCAGCTGCCAAACTTTTAAAATTACTGAATTTATGATTTGGGAAGACGAGTGTTATTTGTTATCCAAAAGAAAATTTCGAGAAAATGCAAATATTATAAATATCTTTACTCAAAAAAAAGGTAAAATTGATGGTATTGTTTATGGAGGTAATTCGAGAAAAATTAGAAATTATTTACAAATATCTAATAAGCTATTTGTTTCCCACGTATCTAAAGGTGAAAATAAAATTGGTTATTTTAAAACCGAATTAATAAAACCAATTACACCTCAGTATTTTAATGATAAGAAGAGAACTTCAGCATTAATATCTACCTGTTCATTGTTAAATATTTTATTGCCAGAATCACAACCAAATAAAAAGATTTATGATTCATTTGAAAAATTAATAAACTCAATTGACTTAGAGAATTGGATTTTTATATATATTTTTTTTGAACTAAATCTTATTAAAGAGTTAGGCTATGATACAAATTTAATACACAATAAATTAACAAATGAAATTAATAAAGATTTATTCAAAATTAATATAGATGGTTATAACTATGAAGTTCCAAGTTATTTGATATCTAAAAACATTCCAGAGAACTTCACAAATATGCTTGTTAAAAAATCTTTATACTTTACGAGACAAGTATTGATGAATAAATTTTTTATTCCCAATAATTTGAAATTTCCAAAATCAAGAGTGGTTTTAGAAAATTATTTTAATTAATTTTTAAGCTTTTTAATTATATCTAAGGCAAAATAAGTAACGATTGCTGATGCGCCAGCTCTTTTAAAACTCATTAAACTCTCAATAATTGACTCTTCGTTTATAAGTTTCCTTCTTATACCATTTTTAATTAAACTATATTCTCCTGAAACTTGATAAGCTAAAACTGGAATTTTAAATTTTTCCCTAATTTTAGTTATAATGTCCAAATATGGCATTCCTGGCTTAACCATGACCATATCAGCACCCTCCTTTATATCTAACGATACTTCTCTGAACGACTCGTTAATATTAGAAAAATCCATCTGATAATTTTGCTTATTGCCTTTTAATAAATTTTTAGATCCTACAGCATCTCTAAAAGGACCGTAAAAATTTGAAGCATATTTTACAGCATAAGAAAGTATTTGAATATTTTGAAATTTATTTTTATCTAAAAATTTTCTTATTTTGCCAATACGACCATCCATCATATCTGATGGAGCAATTACATCACAACCCATTTGTGCTTGTAAAAGAGACTGTTTAGTTAAAATATCAATTGTCTCATCATTTAAAACATAATTATCTTTAACCAATCCATCATGGCCATGAGTGGTGTATGGATCTAATGCAACATCACACATTATTCCAACATCATTTTTAAATTTTTTTTTTATATATTTTATTGCGTTACAAACTAAATTATTTTCATTTAGCGCCTCATTGCCATAAGGATCTTTTTTATTTTTTGGTGTTAATGGAAAAAGAGCTACCATTGGTATTTTATTTTTGATAACTTTGTTTATTATAATTCCTAACTTATCTACGGTATACCTGTAAACACCAGGCATAGTTTTAATAGATTGAATCTTATTTTTTCCTTCAATTAGAAAAATAGGATAAATAAAATCGTTACTTGACAGGTTATTTTCTTGAACTAGTCTTCTTGACCAAGTGTATTTTCTTGTTCTACGAAGTCTTAAATTGGGGTATTTACCGGTAATCATGATTTATTTAATTTATAATGCGACAAATCTATTATACAAATATATAGTACAAAAAGGTAAATAACAATAACTCATGAACGCAGATTCAAAAAAAGTAATTAATTTAGATTTAAATAGTGAAGAAAATGTTTTAGATTTTTCAGACTTTCAAAAGCAAAGTATAAAATTTGATATTGTAAAATTACAGGATGCTTACACGCAGTTAATCCAAACCAAAAAATTTGATGACGGGGGCGGTATATCTCACTTTGGTGCAATTTGCTTAACTAGGATTCCAGGCGATCCTGAATCTGTCAAAGGTCACAAAGCCAGAGGTATTTATTGGACTAAACCAGACAAATCTGGAAAAGAAGTTTCTAGAGATGTAAGTATAGAAGAGTCTGCTTACTCTGAGTTCGTACCTGACTATGAAAACACATACTTTAAAGAGGTATTTGATACTTTATCCTCAAAATTTAAGTTAGGAAGAATTAGAATTTTACTAAAAGAACCAAGATCAACTTTAAGCTGGCATAGAGACCCTGAACCAAGGTTGCATATTCCTATTATAACAAACCCAGGTTGTTTAATGGTAATAGATAATGTTGCAAAACACATGCCCGCCGATGGTGGTGTTTGGATAACTAATAACACAAAATATCATAACGCATTTAATGGGGGCGAAGAAAACAGAGTGCATCTTGTTGCTTGCGTATTAGACTATAAATTTAATTAAATTGAATTTTTTATTCAAAAGAATTTGTATTGCTTCAGACCATGCTGGATATAATCTAAAAGAAACTATTAAGAATCATCTTATAAATAAACATGTTTCAATATTTGATTTAGGACCATACGAAAATAAGTCTGTAGATTACCCTGATTTTGCAAAAAAACTTGCAAAAAGGGTTCAGGCTAAGAAAAGCGACATTGGAATTCTTGTGTGTGGATCTGGTACAGGTATGGCTATAAGTGCCAATAAAATCAAAGATATAAGAGCTGCTGTTTGCTATAATCCAAAGTCTACTAGATTGTCTAGACAGCACAATAATGCTAATATAATCGCTTTAGGATCAAGATTAACAAAAAACAGTTTATCATTAAGATTAGTGGAACTATTTTTAAAAACTAAATTCGAAGGTGGTAGGCATTTAAAAAGAGTAAAAAAAATATAATGTCGGTAATTAAAATTGATAAATATTTAAACAGTTTTTTTAAATTAAAACTGCAAGATGCTGATAAGGAACTCTATAATTCTATTAGAGATGAATTCACAAGACAGCAAAATCATATCGAATTGATTGCATCAGAAAATATCGTATCGAAAGCTGTTTTAGAGGCACAGGGTTCTGTCTTAACTAATAAATATGCTGAAGGTTATCCTTCAAAAAGATATTACGGTGGATGTGAACATGTGGATGTTTCTGAAAATTTAGCTATTGAGCGTGCAAAAAAACTATTTGATTGTAAATTTGCAAATGTACAACCACATTCTGGTGCTCAAGCTAATGGTGCAGTTTATTTGGCACTTTTAAAACCAGGAGATACTACTTTAGCGATGAGTTTAAATTCAGGTGGACACTTAACTCATGGAGCAAAACCAGCTCAATCTGGTAAATGGTTTAACGCACTTCATTACGAAGTTGATAAAGTAACAGGATTGATTGATTATAACGCTGTTGAAAAACTTGCTATAGAAAATAAACCAAAACTTATAATTGCTGGAGGTAGTGCTTACTCAAGAATAATTGATTTTAAAAAATTTAGAGAAATATGTGATAAAGTAGGTGCATATTTTTTAGTTGATATGGCACATTTATCTGGTTTAGTTGCCGGAGGAGCTTATCCTAATCCTACTAAGTATGCCGATGTTGTTACTTCAACAACTCATAAAGTTTTGAGAGGCCCTAGAGGTGGAATCATTTTAACGAATAACGAAGAGTTAGCTAAAAAATTTAATAGTGCAATATTTCCTGGCTTACAAGGCGGTCCATTAATGCATGTGATTGCAGCAAAAGCGGTTTGTTTTAAAGAAGCTTTGTCAGAAGATTTTAAAATATATACGAAAAATGTAATTAAAAACGCAAAAATTTTATCGGAGAGCTTAACTAATAAAGGTTTTAAAATCTTTTCTGGTGGCACAGATACACACTTAATGCTCCTTGATTTAAGATCATTTAAAGTTACAGGTAAAGACGCACAAACTTCATTAGGAAGAGCTAATATAACTTGTAATAAAAACGGAATACCGTTTGATACAGAGAGCCCATTTATAACTTCTGGAATTAGATTAGGTACGCCTGCTTGTACCACTAGAGGTTTTAAAGAAGAAGAATTTAAGTTAGTTGCAGACTTAATTCATAAAGTAATTAAAGGTTTGAGTGAGAATAAATCTGATAATTCAAAAATAGAAAACGAAGTTAAAAAAGAGATTATTGACCTTTGTTCTTCTTTTCCTATATATGGAAATTAAATAATTTTATGCTTTGTCCTTTTTGTAGAGAAAAAGATACATCTGTTGTAGATTCTAGACCAACTGAAGATGGTACAGCCATTAGAAGAAGAAGACTTTGTGGGTGTGATAGAAAAGAAAGGTTTACTACTTTCGAACGTGTTCAATTTCAAGAATTGACTGTAATAAAAGGTAACGGAAAAAGGGAACCTTTTGATAGAGATAAAATTTCTAAATCTATTAGAATAGCTACAAGAAAAAGACCAATCGACTCTGAAACCATAGAAAAGTTTATTTCAAAGATAGTGAGAAATCTAGAGGGACTTGGTGAAAGTGAAATTCCCACTCCTACAATAGGTAAATTTATTATGGATGGTCTGTCATCATTAGACAAAGTTGCATATGTTCGTTTCGCTTCTGTTTACAAAAACTTTAAAGAAGCTAAAGATTTTGAACAGTTTGTGGGCAATTTAGATGACAATAAATCATAATCATTATCTAGATCTTGCTTTTCAACTAGCAGAAAGAAACTTAGGTAAAACAAAATTAAACCCATCAGTTGGATCAATTATTGTTAAAAATAATGTAATTATTTCATGTGGTGTAACATCATTAAATGGTAGACCACATTCAGAATTTAACGCACTAAATAATTTAAAAAATTGTTCCGGAGCCACATTATATACAACTCTAGAGCCTTGCACTCATTATGGCAAAACCCCTCCTTGTGTAAATATTATTATAAAAAAAAAAATTAAGAATGTTTATTATGCTTTTGAAGATCCAGATTTAAGAACTTTTAAAAAGGCAAAATCTTTTTTCAGTTCGTATGGCATAAAAAGCAAATTAATGCGTAGTAAAAATTATAGTAAATTTTATAAGAGTTATTTTATTAATAAAAAACATTTAGTTCCGTATGTGGCTGCAAAAATTGCAATATCAAAAGACTATCAGACAATTAATAAAAAAAAAAAATGGATAACTAATGAATATTCAAGGAAAATTGTTCATTTGTTAAGAAGTAAATTTGACTGCATTTTATCTACATCTAAATCAATTAATATTGATAACTCTTTACTTAATTGTAGAATAGATGGCTTAAATAACAGAAAGCCAGATGTGTTTATAATTGATTTTAAATTAAATCTTAAAAAAAAATTATTTATAAACAAGCTTTTAAAAAAACGAAAAACCTATTTAGTTACACATAAAAATAATGCCAAAAAAACGCTACCTTACAAAAAGTTAGGATATAAGATTGTATTGATTGATCAATTAAAAAACAGAAATGATTTTATCTTGTTATATAAAAAAATTTATAAAATGGGTTATTCGAGAATGTTAGTTGAAACAGGTCTAATTTTTTTAAATAATTTAATTAAATACAAATTAATTAATGATTTATATGTTTTTAAAAGCAATAATAAATTATCTAAAAATGGCAAGAATAATGGTACAACAAATTACCTAAAAAATATTTTTCCTAAGTTGCTAACAATTAATTTAAATGGTGATAAACTTTTCAAAAAAGAGCTTTAATTATGTTTAATGGGATCATATTTAACACGGGAAGAGTTAAAAATATAAAAAAATACAAACAAAGTATTTATATTGAAATACAGACTAAAATCAGATTAAGTAAAAAGGACCTAGGATCATCTATTAGTTGTGATGGAGTGTGTTTAACTCTAGAGAAAATTTACAAAGATAAAATATATTTTTATATTTCAAATGAAACATTAAAAAAATCAAATTTTAAGGCCCTTAAATTAGATCAAAAAATAAATTTAGAAAAATCTTTAACTTTTGGTCAACGTGTATCTGGTCATTTTATTCAGGGTCATGTCGACACTGTTGCTGTAATTAAAAAAGTAGATTTTATAGATAAAACTTGGGTGTTAAAATTTAAAATATCAGACAAAAGATTAAATAAATTTTTAACAGAAAAAGCCTCTATATCTATTAATGGTGTATCGTTAACAATATCAAAAATATATCGAAACTTTTTTGAAATAAATGTTATTCCTCACACATTAAAACTGACGAATTTAAAGAAATTAAAAGTTAATAGTTTGGTTAATGTAGAATTAGATATACTAAGTAAATATATATATAAATATTCTAACTAAATGCCAAAAAATAAATTTTCAAAAATTTCATCAATTATTCAAGATGCCAAAAAAGGAAAGATGTTCATATTGGTTGATGACAAGAATAGAGAGAATGAAGGAGATTTAATAATACCAGGCTCAAAATGTAATTCAAAAAGCATAAACTTCATGGCAAAACACGGAAGAGGTTTAATCTGTTTGGCTTTAACAAGAAAACAAGTTGATAATTTAAAGCTACCATTAATGTCATCAATTAATAAATCTAGAATGCAGACAGCTTTTACTATTTCAATTGAAGCTAAAAAAGGGATTACAACAGGTATCTCAGCACAAGATCGAGCTAAAACAATTAAAACAGCAATAAATCCAAAAGTTAAAAAAAGTGACATTGTCTCACCAGGACATGTATTTCCTCTAGTTGCCAGAAATGGTGGGGTATTGGAAAGAGCAGGTCACACAGAGGCTTCTGTTGATATATCCAGGCTATCAAAATTAAATCCAAGTTCAGTAATTTGTGAAGTAATGAATGAAGATGGAAGAATGGCAAGATTAAATGATTTATTTAAGTTCTCAAAAAAACATAAAATTAAATTGGCATCAATCGAAGACTTAATTTCGTATAGATTAAAATATGAGAGATTAGTATTAAAAGCAAATTCAAAAAAAATACAGATAAAAAAAATTGGTAAATTGACTTTTTACAATTATAAAAATAAATTACTAAATAATTACAATTTTGTATTTTCTAAAGGAAAATTGAGTCAAAAAAAACCAATTCCAGTAAGAGTTTTATCATGTAAAATAAAAGATAAGAATATTCAAAATCACAGTAAAGTTATAAAATCTTTGAAGTTTTTATCAAAGTTTAAGAATTTTTTATTATTGATAATAAATAATAACATTAATACTAATGAGGAAAATAATATTAATACCTTAAGATATTATGGTATTGGTGCTCAGATAATTAAAGACCTTAATGTTAAAAATATGGTATTAATCTCTAGAAGTCGAAAAAAAATAATTGGGCTTGAAGGATTTGGTCTTAAAATCAAGAGACAGATTATTATAAAATGAAAAAAATTTTAATAATAAATTCCAGCTATTATCAAGATGTATCTAAAAATTTGCTAGCAAGTGCTTCAAAAAAACTATTACAAAAAAAGTTTCATATTAAAAAATTAGAAGTGGCTGGTGTATACGAAATACCAACAGCAATTAGAAAAAATATAAAAAAGTTCGATGGTTTTATTGCTTTGGGATGTGTTATAAAAGGTCAAACTCCACATTTTGATTTAATATGTTTGTCTGTATTTAACTCTATTCTAAATTTATCAGTAAAATTTAATAAACCAATAGGAAATGGTATTATTACTGCTTTAAATATTAGTCAAGCTCGTCAGAGAAGTAAAAAAAATGATAACAATAAACCCAATAAAGGTTTAGAGGCTGCAAAAGCAGTTATAAGTATTTTAAATAATGCTATCAAGAAAATCTAAAAATTCATCTCCAAGGATAAAAGTTATACAAAAAGTTTATAATTCTTTAATGAATCCAGATGGAAAAATAGAGTATCCTAAAAGTCAATATAAGAAATTTATCAAAGATGTTGTTACAGGAACTTTGGAGAGATCTGAATTAATTGAAAAAACAATCAATATTCATTTATCAAATGATATTAACTTAAACAAAACTGATAAATTGCTAAAGATTATCTTGTTTGCGGCGATTTTTGAGCTGTTGTTTAAACATAATACACCCAAAAAAGTCATTATAAATGAGTATTTATTAGCTGCTGAGCATTTTCTTGAGAAGATACAAATAGGATATCTAAATGCAATACTTGACAAAATAGCTAATGAATTAAGGAAAGAAGGGTAAAAGATTGTTATATCGCAGATGTTTAGCTTGCGTTTTTAATATTAATTTGGCATTTATGCGCTAAATATTTATTTATGACAAACTATTTAGAATTGCTTTACTTAATATCTTTTATAGGTGTACTTGCCGTTGCTTATAGTTATCTTCTTTCTGGTCAAATTATCTCCGCAAGCCCTGGTAACTCAAAAATGCAAGAAATAGCCGAAGCTATTCAAATAGGAGCTAAAGCATATCTCAATAGACAATATAAAACCATCGCAGTTGTTGGTGTAATTGTTTTAGCTATTGTAACTTATTTTTTTAATTATTTAGTAGGTATTGGATACTTTATTGGAGCATTCTTATCTGGGGTTGCAGGTTATATTGGAATGTTAATATCAGTTAAAGCAAATGTTCGAACAGCTGAGGCAGCAAGAAAAAGTTTACAATCTGGCTTAACAATAGCTTTTAAGTCAGGTGCAATAACTGGTTTGTTGGTTGCTGGTTTAGCTTTATTGGCAATAACCCTTTATTATATTATTTTGATAAATCTTAATGTTGATAGTAGAGAAATCATTAATGCTTTGGTTGCTCTAGGTTTTGGAGCATCTTTAATATCTATTTTTGCAAGACTAGGTGGAGGTATTTTTACAAAAGGCGCAGACGTTGGTGCAGACCTCGTTGGTAAAGTAGAAGCTGGAATTCCTGAAGATGATCCGAGAAATCCAGCAGTTATAGCCGATAACGTCGGTGATAACGTCGGTGATTGTGCTGGTATGGCTGCAGATTTATTTGAGACCTATGCAGTTACAATAGTAGCTACAATGGTTCTATCTTCAATTTTTTTTCCATCAGATTATAATCTTATGATTTATCCTTTAGCTATTGGTGGAGCTTGTATAATAACATCAATCATAGGTACTTGGTTTGTAAAATTAGGAAATAGTAAAAATATTATGGGTGCTTTATATAAAGGTTTTATTGTTACTGCTATAACATCACTGTTAATTTTATATCCAGTAACAGATTCAATAGTCGGTTTAACTAATACTTACTCTAACAACGAAAACACTTTTAATGGAATGGATTTATATATTTGTGGTGTGGTAGGGTTTGTTATTACTGGTTTGTTAATATGGATTACAGAATACTATACAGGTACAAATTATAGACCAGTAAAATCAGTTGCCCAATCTTCAACAACAGGTCATGGTACAAATGTTATTCAAGGGTTAGCTATATCAATGGAAGCAACAGCTATACCAGCTTTAATAATAGTTGCTGGAATTTTATATACGAATAGTCTTGCTGGTTTATTTGGTATTGCTATAGCTGTAACTGCAATGTTGGCTTTAACAGGTATGGTCGTTGCACTTGATGCTTATGGACCTGTTACTGATAACGCTGGTGGTATAGCAGAAATGTCTAAATTACCAAAAAATGTTAGAAAAACAACAGATGCTTTAGATGCTGTTGGTAATACAACAAAAGCTGTTACAAAAGGTTATGCCATTGGTTCAGCGGGTCTTGGTGCTTTAGTTTTATTTGCAGCTTACACAGAAGATATTAAATATTTTTCTACCGTTAAAGGTTCTGCTTTAGAAGGAGTAATTGTTACTTTCGATTTATCAAATCCTTTTGTAGTTGCAGGTCTTTTAATTGGAGGAATGTTACCATATTTATTTGGATCTATGGGTATGCAAGCAGTAGGAAGAGCAGGAGGCGCTGTGGTAATTGAAGTGAGAAGACAATTCAAAAAAATACCTGGTATAATGAAAGGTAAAAGAAAACCTGATTACGGAAGATTGGTTGATTTGCTCACAAAAGCAGCAATTAAAGAAATGATTATACCTTCTCTTTTACCAGTTTTATCTCCAATTGTACTTTATTTCATTATTTTACAAATTGGCGGCATGGAAGCAGCTCTTTCATCTTTAGGCGCGATGTTGCTAGGGGTTATCATTACAGGATTATTTGTGGCAGTATCTATGACAGCTGGTGGTGGAGCCTGGGATAACGCAAAAAAATATATTGAAGATGGGAATTATGGTGGAAAAGGTTCAGAAGCACATAAGTCTGCAGTCACAGGAGATACTGTTGGTGATCCTTACAAAGATACAGCTGGCCCAGCCGTAAATCCTATGATTAAAATTACAAATATTGTAGCTCTTCTTTTATTGGCGGTCATCGCACATTAAGTCTAATCAATCAAATTTAAACTAATTTTTATACATTTTTTTCTTTAAACTTTCCAAAAATTTTTCTACAAAACTTTTTTGTGAAAGATTGTTTTCTGTTTTATCAGATGAAAATTTTAATTTATTTTTTGAAAATTTATCAATAAATTTTTTCTCTTTAAGTACACCATATTTGTCGAATGTTAGCACAAGTACATTGTTGGTTTTTAAAACATTTTGACCCAGTTTTAAAAATTCTCCTTTAGTAAGTACTCTTTCTATATAAATCCATTCTGTATTGTTATTGACCGATTTTGTGTGAGGAGAACCAATTACTCTTATAGCATCATTAGTATTCGACACATTTATAACAAGTTTATCAGCTCTATTTTTAAGATATAAAATCCCATGATTTTTTGTAGGTTCTTGTAATTGACAGCCAATTAAAATAAAAATAGATAAAATTATAAAAATTTTTTTATGATATTTAATTTTAAAAAACATAATAATAACTTGTATAATATACTACTTACCTTATCTAGAAATATTTTTTTTTATAATAAAATCAAATTACCCGATACATTTGAAACTCGTATTTATCTAATGTTCATTCATTTTTCAATTATAATGATTATATTCAAAAATAAGAATGAAAAATTTAAACAAGAGGAGTATGATAATTTTTTTCACAATATTGAATACAATTTAAGAGAGCATGGATTGGGTGATGTCGCTGTGAACAAAAAAATGAAGGATTTAAATAAGATATTATATGATATTTTAATAAAAATTAAGTTTAATCAAGAGAAAGATATTTTCAATCTCAACCATAAAATTATTTTTAAATACTTCAACCAGTTAGACAAAGAAAAAGACCCAAAATTTATTGATTTTGAGAGCTATTTTTCAAGTTTTTATGATTTTTGTTTAAAACTTCCTCTTGATAATATGATAAAAGAAGTTATAAATTTTAAATATTAATTATGGCTGTACCTAAACGAAAAACTTCTGTATCAAGAAAAAAAATGAGAAGATCTCATCACAAGTTATCTTCTGTTAATATTATTGAAGACAAAAAAAGTGGCGAATATAAATTATCTCATCATATTGACTTAAAATCTGGATATTACAACGGAAAAAAGATTTTAGATATTTAATTTTATCAAATGAAAAAAATAATTACTATTGCAATTGATGCAATGGGTGGTGACAATTCACCAGATAAAACTGTACATGGTGTAAGTCTTTTTCTGAAAAAACATTTAAAAAAAAATGATTTTTTTCTTAAAATCTTTGGAGATAAAGACAAAATTAACAAGTGTTTTGAAAAATATAAAATTATATCAAATTCTATAGAAGTTGTTCACACTGAGTCTGTTGTTTCTGATAAAGAAACACCTATTACGGCAGTAAAGAATTCTAAAAATACTAGCATGTGGAATTGTATTAAATCTCAATTAGATGGTGATTCCGATATAAGTTTATCCGCAGGTAATACAGGTGTTCTTTTAGTAATATCTCGTATGATCTTAAAGATGATGGATAAAGTTTCAAAACCAGCTTTAGCAGGATTATGGCCAAACAAAAATGGATTAAACGTGGTTCTTGATCTTGGTGCTAATATAGAGTGCGATGATAAAAATTTAATTGATTTCGCTGAACTTGGTGCAGCTTTATATAAATCATTATTTCCTCAAAATATTTCTAAAGTATCTTTACTAAATATTGGTTCTGAAGAAATAAAAGGGACAGACGTACTAAAAAATGCTTACAAAAAATTAAATTCATTGAGTAGAGATAATAATTTTATATTTAAAGGTTATATCGAGGGAAATTCAATAATGAGTGGTGAATCTAATGTTATAGTTACAGACGGTTTTACGGGTAATATTGCATTAAAAACTGCTGAGGGAACAGCTAAATTTATTACAGACAGTTTAAAAAAAGCGCTTACTAGTAACTTTATAAGTAAAATATCTTTAATTTTTTCTTATTTTTCATTAAAAAAGTTTAAAAACAAACTTGATCCTAGAAAATATAATGGTGCAATATTTTTAGGATTGAACGGCCCTGTAGTTAAAAGTCATGGAGGAACTGATGCAGTTGGTTTCTATCATTCAATTGATTTATGTTATCGAATAATAAAAGGTGATTTAATGAAACAAATAAAAAATAATCTTGATCATTTAAGCAGTGAGTAAAAAAAATTTAACAAAACAAGAAATTTCACAATACTTAAGTTTACAAACAGGATTTTCAAAAAGTTTTTCAAATAAAATTGTCAATGATATAATTTCAATAATTATTTTAAATATTAAAAAAGGTAATTTTAAACTTAAAAATATTGGATCATTTAAATTATTGCATAAAAACGAAAGAATAGGGAGAAACCCAAAGACGAATGAAGAGTTTATAATAAAATCGAGAAAATCAATTAGTTTTATTCCTTCAAAAAAAATTTTAAAAATCTTAGATCAAAATAAATGAATAAGCTTTTCAAAATTTCTGAAATATCGAAAATTTTAGATTTAATTGATCGCGATACTAAAAAACCTCGAAATCATATTTTAAGATATTGGGAAAAAGAATTTAAACAGATTAGGCCAAAAAAAATTAATAATCAAAGATATTATTCCCACGATCAATTAGAAATAATTAAAATGATTAAATTTCTATTGAAAGATAAAGGAATGACAATATTTGGAGTTAAAAATATACTTAATATTAAAATAAATAAACTTGACGATTATAACGTTGATAGTTTAAAAGCTGGTTATCATAGAAAGGTTATTAAGCAAAAAAGTAAAAAATTATTGGAAAAATTAAAAAAATTGAAAAATTATGGCAAAAAAAACTCATTTAAAAGTTAGAATGGTTCCAGAAAGTAACCCTGATAGTAAATTTATTTATTATGCAAAAAAACCTACAAAAGGCGAAAAGGTTAAAGAAAAACTTAAATTAAAAAAATACAATCCAAATACTCGAAAACATGAATATTTTATTGAAAAGAAATTACCACCTCATAGTAAATAATTATTTTTTTTTAAAATTTCTGAATTCATAGTCAATAAAAGCTTTAATCATTGACCTCCAAATTTTTTGTGTGATTTTTGGATCTATATTTTTTTTTTTTGATTTAATTTTGATATTTCTTAATATTACTGATATTCTTTTTTTATCAACAATATCTTTTTTATATTTTTTATTTTTTATAACAAGATCAACGAGTTTAGCTCTTTTCTTAATAATTTCTAATAGGTTATTGTCTAGTTTATCTAGATTTTTTCTAATTTTAAGTATTTGTTTATTTACCATCGCGACAAAAAATAAATTTACGTTATATATTATGAATATATATTATAAATAATGTACTCAAACGAGAGAAAAATTAATAGATTGTTTCTTTATTGGCTAAGTATTTCTTTATTACTTGTGTTTTTTATAATAATTGTAGGTGGTTTAACAAGACTAACCAACTCTGGTTTATCAATCACAGAATGGGAATTGTTCAAAGGAATTCTACCTCCTTTAAATAAATCCACATGGGTTTTTTATTTTGACGAATATAAAAAGATACCACAATACAAGTTTCTAAATAATGATATGACTTTAAATGAATTTAAAATTATTTTTTATTGGGAATATTTTCATAGAATCTTAGCTAGATTAATAGGTTTATTTTTTTTAATACCGATCATCTATTTCTTCTTATCCAAAAAGATTAAAAAAAATTATATGAATATATGTTATATGATTTTTGCTTTAATAGTTTTTCAGGGAATAATAGGTTGGTACATGGTTAAAAGTGGCTTAGTGAATGATATTAGCGTTAGTCATTATAGACTATCTATACATCTAACTATTGCTGTAATTATAATCTCAATAATTTTTTGGTTAATTAAAAATATAATCTCAAAAAAAAGTAAAATTTTTTTTCAATTTTCTTATTATAATTTTCCATTTCATGTTTTAATTTTGTTAATTTTTATTCAAATAATTATGGGCGCTTTTGTTTCCGGTTTAGATGCAGGAAAAATTTATCAAACTTGGCCTTTAATGGGCAATGGTTTTTTTCCAAATGATTTATATTTTGACACTTATTCGAAAATTTTAGAGTTCGACAATCATTCATTAGTTCAATTTTATCATCGTAATTTGGCTTACCTTATACTTATCTATGTTATTTTTTTATCTATATTCATTTATAAAAAGAAACTTAAGAATTTATATAACCCGCTTAAGTTAGTATTTTTTTTTCTTTTTTTACAGGCGCTATTAGGAATTTTGACTCTAATAAGTGGTCTAAATATTTATTTGGCATCAACACATCAAATTACCAGTGTGTTATTGGTTTTTAGCGCATTAAACCTATATTATTTAAGAGCAAAATAAATTGACTTTGTGCCTCTTTCTTTGTATTTATCGCCCATTATCATGACACCATTTATTAAAAAGAAAGACATTAAAAAAGATTGGTATGTAGTTAATGCACAAAACGCAGTTGTAGGTAGATTGGCTGCTTTTATATCAACGGTCTTGAGAGGAAAAAATAAACCAACTTATAACCCTCATATCGATAATGGTGATTTTGTAGTTGTAACCAACATAGACAAAATAAAGTTTACAGGAAAAAAATTTACTAATAAAAAATATTTTAAACATACAGGACACCCGGGTGGAATTAAAGAAACCACACCATCATCTTTAATAGAAAAAAAAAAAACAGAACAAATATTAAAATTAGCAGTAAAAAGAATGTTACCTGGCGGCCCACTTGCCAAGAAACAACTTACAAAATTAAAGATTTATTCTGGAGATAATCATCCTCATGATAATCAAAAACCAAAAATAATTAATTTTGATAAATTAAATAAAAAAAATATAATTAAATAATGGAACAAGTTAACCAATCTTCATCTAAACCAAAAAAAATTAAATTAGACTTTAAAGATAGTAAATACGCTACTGGTAGAAGAAAAAGGTCAATCGCAAAAGTTTGGATAAAGAAAGGATCAGGAAATATTCATGTAAATGGTCTTAAAATGAATGAATACTTTAAAAGACCAGTTCATCAAATTATTGTAACTAGACCTTTAGAAATATCAGAAGTAGCTACAAGTTATGATGTTAAATGTTCAGTGAAGGGTGGTGGATTATCGGGTCAAGCTGGAGCTATTATTCTAGGAATTTCAAAAGCCTTAATTTCACATGATGAAAATTTAAAGAAAAATTTAAAAAAAGATAAACTTACCACCAGAGACTCTAGGGTTGTGGAACGTAAAAAATACGGTCATAGAAAAGCTAGACGAAGCTTCCAGTTTTCTAAAAGATAACCATTTAAATTTAACTATTAATAAGGACGGTGATATAAGAAATTATGTCAAAGAATATTAAAATAAATACGGCTATTATAGGCGCCACAGGATATACAGGTTTAGATCTTGTATTTATGCTTTCAAAGCATCCAAGAGTTAAAATCAAATACATGTGTGCTACAAAAAATATTGGGAAAAAAATAGATTTTTTCGATAGAAGAATTAAGAAAAAATTACCAAAGATTTCAACAATTGAAAAAGTAGATTGGAATAGTCTTGATTTAATTTTTTTATCGTTACCAAATGGTGAGGCTCAAAACTTTATTTCTAAATTTTATAATAGATTTAAGAAAATAAAATTTATAGATTTGTCAGCAGACTTTAGAATAACAAATTCAAAGATTTACGAAAAAAATTATAAAATTATTCATAAAGCCAAAAAATTAATTAAGAAATCTATATACTCTATTCCAGAATTAGATAAAAATGAGATAAAGAATTTGAGAATAATTTCCAATCCAGGATGTTATTCTACTTCAATTCAAATACCTTTAATTCCTTTAATTAAAAAAAGAATTATTAATTTAAAAGATGTGACCATTGACTCGAAATCTGGTTATTCAGGTGCGGGAAAAAACATTGAAAAAAAATTTACGCATAAAAATTTATATTCTTCTACATTTGCTTATAGTACTAAAAATCACAGACATGTTTGTGAAATTGATCAGCAAATTTTTAAACATACAAAAAAAAAAATTAATTTCACATTTAATCCTCATTTACTGCCTACATTTAGAGGTATTTTAACTTCCATATATATTAAAACGAAAAAAAATAATTCAGGTAATAATTTAAGAAATATTCTTATAAAATTTTACAAAAAATCTAAATTTGTTAAAATTTTAAAACTTAATTCTCAAATAGGATCAGGAAACGTTTTAAATTCTAATAATTGTGAAATATCAATTTGTGAAACAAGAATAAAAAATAAATTCATAATTTTTTCAGCTATAGATAATTTGGTAAAAGGGGCATCTGGACAGGCCATTCAAAATATGAATATTTTATACAAATTTCCTGAAAACTTAGGTCTCAAATGAAAATTTTAATATTTTTACTTTTATTTTCTTTATTGGTCAATTGCAGTAAACCTAAAACGGTTTTAATTTGCGGTGATCATGTTTGTATTAACAAAGAAGAAGCTGAACAGTATTTTCAAGAAAATCTTTCAATTGAAGTGAAAATTTTAAATAAGAATATTGATACTAGGTCTGATTTAGTAGAACTTAATCTTAATGAAAATATAAATGGAAATAAAAATGTGAATATATTTCCAAAAAAACAAACTTCAAAAAAACTTAGAACTCTATCTAATAATGAAGTAATTAAAATTAAAAAAGATATTCAAAAGAAAAAAAACGAAACTAAAATTGCAAAAAAAACAATTAAAAAAAAAGAAAAAAATATGAATAATAAAATTTCCAATGATAAAAAAAAATTAAATAAAGATAATAAAATAAAATCTATAAATTTAAATAAAAATGAAAATAATTTAGTTGATGTTTGTACTATGCTAAAAGACTGTACTATTGAGGGAATATCAGAATATTTACTTAAAGAAGGGAAAAAAAAAGATTTTCCTGATATAACTGTGAGACAGTAGTTAAAAATGAGAAAATTAAATATTGCAATTATTGGTTTAGGAAATATTGGAAGTTATTTATTCAAATATCTAAAAGATAATAAAAAATTTTTAACGGAGAAAAACAATTGTCTTCCTGTTGTTAAATATGTATCAGCAAAGAATAAAAAAAGAAAAAGACAAATTTCAATTAAAAAGAATCAATGGTTAAATAACTATCTAGATGCTACTAAATTGAAAGATGTTGATTTAATAGTTGAGTTAATTGGTGGGGCAGAAGGGCCAGCCAAAAAACTAGTATTTGAGGCATTAAAAAATAAAAAACATGTTGTAACCGCTAATAAGGCATTGATAGCAAAATATGGTGATATGCTTTCAAGAATTGCTGAAAAAAATAAAGTTAACCTTGAATTTGAAGCCTCTGTATGTGGTGGTGTCCCAATAATTAGATCTTTAAAAGAAGGATTAATAGCTAATAAAATTTCGAAAATTTACGGTATATTTAATGGAACATCCAATTATATTCTTTCTTCAATGGATAAACAAAATAAAAATTTTAATGAAGTTTTGAATAATGCGAAAAAACTTGGCTATGCAGAGTCAAATCCGTCTGCGGATTTAAATGGTGATGATGTGGCATCGAAATTAAAGATCTTATCGTCATTATGTTTTAATTCTTTTCTAAATGATAATATTTATGTTGAGGGTATAAAAGATATTGATGAAACAGACATAGATAACGCTAATAAACTGGGTTACAAAATAAAGTTATTAGGTTTTGCAGAATTGATTAAAAATAAAATTTACCAAAGAGTTCATCCTACTTTAATCAGAAATGATTCTTATGTAGCGAGTATAGATGGAGTATTGAATGCAGTTATAGTTGATGGAAATCCTGTAGGCAAAAGCACTATACAAGGAGAGGGAGCTGGACCTGCAGCCACAACTTCTGCATTAATTTCAGATATAAGCTCAATCTTAAGAGGTAATATAAAATTTCCTTTTTCGCTTTCTAGCAAAGAAAGAAAAAATCTTAAATATGAAAAAATCGATGAAAATTTATTTTCTGCTTATTTGAGGTTTGAAGTAATAGATAAGCCAGGTGTTTTATCAGACATTACAAATATATTTTCAAAAAATAATGTTTCAATTAAAAGATTAGTACAAAATCCTCATAAAAATAAAAGATCATCATCAATAATAATAATAACTCATACATCAAAAGATAGATTTTTAAATAAAACCCTCAAAGAAGTTGATAAAAAGAATTACATTAAACACAGATCAAAATTAATAAGAATTGATGAATAATTAATGTCAATTGATAAAAAATTTTTAAATTTATTTACAAAAGTAACTGAAAAAGCAGCTATTGGTGCCTCTAAGTTCATAGGAAAGAAAGATAAAATAGCAGCTGATAAAGGTGCAGTTGATCCCATGAGAAAAGAGCTAAATAAAATTAATATGGAAGGAACAGTTGTTATTGGTGAGGGAGAAATGGACGAAGCACCAATGTTGTATATAGGAGAAAAACTGGGTACCTTAAATGGTCCAAAATTTGATATAGCTGTTGATCCGCTAGAAGGAACCAAATTTACTGCTAACGGTGAACCAAATGCTTTTTCTGTATTGGCAATATCTGAACAAGGCGGGTTGCTGTCTGCCCCAGACACCTACATGGAAAAAATTGTCATTGGATCAAATTTACCAAAAAATTTATTGGATATAGATAATGGTGTTGAAAAAAATATTAGATTATTAGCTGAGGCAAAAAATAAAAAGATAGCAGAATTAAAAGCATGTGTTTTAAAAAGAGAAAGACACAAACATATTATTAAAATTTTAAATCAAATGAATGTTGAAATTAATTATATTACTGATGGAGATATTGCTGGCGCACTTAGCGTGATCGGGCAAAATCCAGAAAATGATATTTATTATAGCACAGGTGGAGCACCTGAAGGTGTGGTTGTTGCAGCAGCACTTTCTTGTTACGGAGGACAAATTCAAGGAAGATTAATTTTAAATGATGAAGAAAAACTTAGAGCTAAAAAACTAGGTATTAAGGATTTTAATAAGAAATACGATATTGATGACATGGTCAAAGGTGATGTGATTTTTTGTGCAACAGGTGTTACATCTGGCGATTTAGCAAAAGGAGTGAGAGATTTAGGAAATGAATTTGAAGTAAACACATTTACTCTTCATAAAAGTCAAAATACAATTAAATCGGTAACAAATATTTATAATAAATGAATTCATTTTCTGTTAGTGGAAAAAATTGGATACTTAAAAAATATAGTGAAGAAAAATCTACTTTTTTAAAAGAAAATTTTTTGCTAGATGAAATAACTTCAAAGCTTCTATCAATTAGACAAATAGGAAAAAATGAAGTTAACTCATTTTTAAACCCATCAATTAAAAATTTTTTACCGAACCCGTATAGTTTAATTGACATGGAGAAATCAACAATAAGAACCGCTAAGGCTATTAACCAAAAAGAAAAATTAGGTATATTTGGTGATTATGATGTAGATGGAGCTACATCTACAGCTCTATTAGGAAATTATTTTACAGAATTAAATTTAGAATATGAAACTTACATTCCTGATCGAATAAAAGAAGGTTATGGTCCATCTATTAAAAGTTTTAAAGAATTAATTAATAAAAAAGTAAAAGTAATATTTACTGTAGATTGTGGTACTCTTTCTTTTGAAGCAATTAATTATGCTAAAGAAAATAATGTGGATGTTATTGTTCTAGATCATCATCAATCAGAAGTAAAATTACCAAAAGCTTTTTCAATAGTTAATCCAAATCGTTTAGATGATAAGTCTAATTTACAATATTTATGTGCTGCAGGTGTTGCTTTTATGTTTTTAGTATCATTAAACAGGGAATTAAGAGGTAATAACTGGTTTAATGTAAATAACATTAAAGAACCGAATTTAATTAATTATCTTGATTTAGTTTCATTGGGAACTGTTTGTGATGTTGTTCCTTTAATTGGGTTAAATAGGGCTATAGTAAAACAAGGATTAAAAGTTTTAAAATCTAAAAAAAATTTAGGATTAAAAACTTTATTAGATATTTGTAAAATTGATACCAATCCATCGATTTATCATCTTGGGTATTTACTTGGACCCAGAATTAATGCTGGAGGAAGAGTAGGTAAATGCTCACACGGAGCTAATTTATTACTAAATAAAGATCCTAAAGACTCTTTTAAATTAGCCTCTGAATTAGATCAATATAATAAAGAAAGACAAATGCTTGAGAAAGATCTTTTACAAAAAATTTTAAATGAAACAAAAGTTTATTCTGATGATCCTGTATTAATTATGAGTGGTAAAAATTGGCATGAAGGAGTAATTGGTATAGTTGCTGCTAGATTAAAAGATAAATTTAATAAACCAGTAATATTAATTTCATTAGATAAAGATATTGGAAAAGCATCAGCAAGATCAATTGTAGGTTTTGATATAGGCTCAGTAATTATTTCAGCTACACTAGAAAAAATTTTATTAAAAGGCGGCGGTCATAAAATGGCTGGAGGGTTTTCGATAGAGATTGAAAAAATAAATAAATTTAAAAATTTTGTTATCAAAAAATTTAAAGGCATTAATGAAAATTTAAAAAGTAAGAAACCGCTGTTACTAGATAGTATTATCGCTCCTTCTGCAGTTAATATAGAATTCTATAACAAGGTTGCGTTATTATCCCCATTTGGCTCAGGCAATCCTGAACCAAAATTTATTATTGAAGATGTTAAAACAATTAACGGTAAAATTGTCGGTGAAAAACATGTAAAATCAGTTTTGATTGGTGAAGATGGATCTACTATTAAATCAATAGCTTTTAATGCCATAGATAATGACATTGGAGGTTATCTCTTAAAAAAGAATAATAAATCATTTAATATTGCTGGAAAATTATCCCTAAATGAGTGGAAGGGGCAATCAAATGTAGAGTTTATTATCGATGATATTTCTG
>MDTB01053228.1_pt1 | contig 24404 bp, 22 predicted proteins | sample 811161 | NCBI WGS metagenome assembly MDTB01 (sample SAMN05326650, study PRJNA326480) | marine metagenome | isolation source: seawater | place: Mediterranean Sea | collected 2009
ATTAACTAATGCAACAAAATCAAACGGAATTTCAATTACTATGCCTTTTTGGGATGAACGATTTAATGAAATGAAAAAAAACTATCCTGAAATTAAAACAGATCAATTTCATATAGATATTTTAGCTGCTAGATTTGTACTCAATCCAGAATGGTTTGATGTAGTAGTAGCATCAAATTTATTTGGAGATATTCTTTCAGACTTAGGACCTGCTTGTACAGGAACTATTGGAATTGCTCCCTCTGGAAATATTAATCCAGAAAATAAATTTCCATCTTTATTTGAGCCAGTTCATGGTTCTGCACCTGATATTGCAGGTAAAGGAATTTCAAATCCTGTAGGACAAATTTGGTCTGGAGCAATGATGCTAGATTATTTAGGAGAAAAAGAAGCTTCGAATTCAATAGTTGAAGCAATTGAAAAAACTTTAGGTGATAAAACTAATAGAACTAAAGATTTAAGTGGAGATGCTGATACTATCAAATGTTCAAATTCTATTTTATCTAATCTTTGATCAAATTTTCTATTTGTGCTTCAGCCTCTTTGATTGATTTCTCGTAGTCTAGTGCCATTTGATCTGCACTAATTATATCTACTTTTTCTATTCCAAAAAAATTCAGAATATACTTTAGCCAAGGTGTTAAAAAATCTTCTGAACTGTTTAACTTTGTTCCTCCAGAAGTAATAACTAAATAAGCATGTTTATTTTTTAATAATCCTTCTCTTCTTCCATTTTGTTTAAATCTAAAAGTTTCACCAATTCTCGCAGCTAAATCTGACCAAGCTTTAAGAGTTGCTGGTGGACCATAATTATAAATCGGAGCTGAAATTATTATTACATCGCTCTCTTTTAATTCTTTTACAAGTTTATCAGAGAGTTCAAACATTTTTTTATGTTCATCTGTTTGATCTTTTTCATCTATTTTCATTCCAGATTCAGTAAGTCCACTTACAAAAAGCATCTCATCATCTAAATCTCTATAAATCACTTCATCACTGGGTTTTTTAATTTTATCTAAAAGTTTTTTTGCTAAGGCTCTTGAAGTAGATCCTTTTTTTCTCGCGCTAGAGTCTATTTGATAAATTTTCATTAATACTTTTTATCCGAATTTTTGCATAAAAGGAAAGATTTCAATTATATAAAAACCAATCGCTTGTAATTGATTAGTTAAAATTAAAACGCCAGTAATTAATAGAGTAATTCCACCTATTCTTGAAATTAAATTAATTTTTTTCTTAAAATTCTTAGAAAACAATAAAAATCTTTGTATTAAGTATCCTGATAAAACAAAAGGGATTGCAAGACCTAATGAATAAAATATTAATAACATTATTGCTCTAGATAAAGTATCCTCAATAGATGCTAAAGCTAAAATAGAACCTAGAATTGGTCCTATGCATGGTGTCCAACCAAAGCCAAATGCTAGGCCAACTACAAATGGAAATAATATATTTCTAGACTCTTTTGCATCAAATCTTTTTTCGAAGTTAAAATATGAGATATTTATTATTCCAAGCAATTGAAAAGAAAAAACAATAATGATTATACCTGCTAATATTCTTAAAATATATGAATTTTGTAAAAGAGCTTGACCTAAAAAAGATGCAGAAGCTCCCAAAATAACGAATACAGTAGAAAAACCAAAACAGAATAAAATTAATGGAAAAAAATTTATTTTTTTTTGATTTAAAATTTCTTGAAATGATTGTCCTGAAATATAAGAAACATATCCGGGTATTAGGGGTAAAACACATGGAGATAAAAAACTAATAAGACCGGCTCCAAAAGCTATAATCAATTCAATCATTTATCCTGTATTTTTCATTGCAGCAGATATACCTGCAATTGAAGTCATCAATGAATCATTTAAATATTTTTTATCTTTTATTTTTTTACTTTTTTTGAGTTTACTAATTACAATTGGTTGAATTATATTAAGAACTTCTGAATAAATATTTCTTATAATTATAGATGTTCTAAATTGTTTTCTTAGATTAATTATTTCTGTAGGAGTAATTTTTTTATTGAGTTTTTTAATCGCATCAAATTGAAATCTAAGTTTTTTTCCAACTCTTTTCAATTCTTCATCAGCTAAATATTCTTCATAAATTTTAGAAATATCAGGATCTGCTTTCGAAATTACCATATCTAACATATCAAGCATTGAATTAAAGAAAGGCCAATTTTTTTCCATATCGTAAAGAGTTTTTCTAAATTTTTTAATGTAAGAATATCTTAGTGCTTCAGCACTACCTAACCAAGCTGGCAACATAAGTCTAATTTGTGTCCATGCAAACACCCAGGGTATTGCTCTTAAACTTTTTATATTATCTACATTTTTTCTCTTTGCTGGTCTTGATCCAATTGATAATTTTCCAAGTGCTTGATGCGGTGTAACTGTTTTAAAATATTTTATGAATTCAGTGCTTTGATTTATATTTTTTCTATAGGAACTTTTTGAAATATCAGACATTTTGTCTATTAAATTTCTCCAATTATTTTTAGGTTTAGGTGGAGGATTAAGAGTTGCCTCAGTCACGGCTCCTATATAGCTACATAAGTTGTATTTTGCCAATGGCTCATATCCATATTTTTGCTGAATAACTTCACCCTGGTCAGTAATTCTTATCTTGCCATTTACAGAATTTGGTGGTTGAGATCTTAAAGTTGCCTGTATAGGTCCTCCTCCTCTACCTGCGGAACCTCCTCGTCCATGAAAAAAAGTTGCTTCTATTTTATATTTTTTTGCTAAATTTATTATTTCCTCTTGAGCCTTATATTGGTGCCAACTAGCACAAATTTTACCAGCGTCTTTACTAGAGTCTGAGTATCCAATCATAACTTCTTGTTTATTTTTTATTAATTTTCTATACCAACTTTTTGAAAATAAACTTTGCATTATTGATTTAGCATTTACTAAATCATCTAAAGTTTCAAAAAGAGGGACAACTCTTAGTTTTTCTTTAATTTTTGCCTCTTTTTGTAAAAATGAAATCGATAAAATATCTGAAGCTGAAGTTGTCATTGAAATAACATATGCACCTAAACACTCTGAAGGTTCTTGAGAAATTATTTTAAAAGTTGACCAAACTTCTTTGTTTTCTTTATTTCGAAAATTAAAATTATTTATGATACTTTTTTTAGATTTAATAGCAGATTTTAAAAAATTTACTTTTTCTTCCTCATTAAATTTTAAATAATTTTTTTTGTATTTTCTTTTTACAAGTTCAGCAATTAATTGAGAATGCCTTGAAGATTCTTGTCTAATATCTAATCGAGCTAAATTGATTCCAAAACATTTAGCTCTTCTCATTAAATCAAGAAGCTCACCGCTCGCTAAGTTTTCATTTTGATTTTGTTCTAAAGACTCTCTGACTACCCTTAAGGGTTTAAGTATATCTTCTCTTGAACTAAGTAATTTTTTTTTATCTAAAGGTTTATTTTTAATCAAATGTTGTTCTATAGATCTATGAGTTAATCTCATTTTATCTCTTAATGGTCTCAAAAAAACTCTATAAGGTTCGTGTGTTTTACCTACCTTGTTCGAAATTTTTTTAGAACATTTATCCATAGAATAAGATCTTATTATTTTAGTAAGATTTTTTTCATATAATTTAGCAGCTTCCCATCTTGATAACAAAATTACTTGCTTTGTTACTTCAGCTGTTACATTTGGATTTCCATCTCTATCTCCACCCATCCAAGAGCCAAACTCAATTGGGTTAAAATTTTTTGGCAATCCTTTATTTATATTTTGTACAAATATTGAATTTAATCTTCTATATACTTTTGGAATTGTATCCCATAAACTATCCTCAATAATTGCTAAACCCCATCTAGCTTCATCAAATGGTGATGGTCTAGATCTTTTTAGATCATCCGTATTCCATATGATTGTGATTTCATCGTATAATTTTTTATCTAATATTTTTAATTTAGATGGGTAGTTTTTTAATAGATCTCTTTCTTCAAGTATTTCGATTATTTTATGATATTTTTGTATTAGAGTTCTTCTTTTAACCTCTGTTGGATGAGCAGTTAAAACAATTCCAATATTAAGATTTTTTGCGAGATTATATATTTTGTTTTCAGAAATTTTTTTATTATTAAAAAGGCTTTCAAAAATTTCTTCTATAAAAATATTTTTACTAAAAATTTTTTTTTTACTATTTTCATATTCATCTAATTTTCTAGATGCATCTAAAGATTCAGCTAAATTTATTAAATTCATAAAATGAGTGAATGCTCTAGTTAACTTAAATGTATTTTTTGGATTAAGTTTACTTATAGTTCTGATAATTTTTCCGTGAGTATGATTATTGTAATTAAGGTTATTAATCTTTGAAAGTTTTCTAACTCCTTCAACCAAATCAAAAAACTTCTCTCCCTCTTGTTTTTTGATTACTTTTCCTAGAATATTTCCTAAATATCTTACATCTTCTCTTAGAAGCTTAGTAGGAATTCTTTCATAATAAAGATCTCTTTTTTGCATTTTTTATAATAAATTTTTTTTGTAATAACCCCTTCGTATTAGATTTTACACTAAATAAAAAACCAGAACATTTAAAATTTTTTAAATCAAACTTATTCAGACCCTTTGTAGCTGTAGTAATAAAAAGTTCTGTGTTATTTTGTCCTCCAAATGTGCAATTAGTCACATTTTTTGCTGGAAGATTAATTTTATGAATTAATTTTGCCCTATTGTCTAAAACTGAAATACATGCTCCATGAAAATGAGTAACCCATAAATTTTTATCTTTATCTATTGTCATTCCATCAGGCGAACCATCGTGTAATGTAAATTTTTTAAAAATTTTTTTACTTATAATTTTATTTCTTTTATTTATTTTAATCTTATAGATTGTTCTTTTTGAGCTATCTGTATGATAAAAGTTAAATTGATCAATAAATGCTGGACCATTTGTAATTCTATAATTTGTATCCACCTTAGTAATAATGAAGTTTCCGTCTAATTTATAAAGCGAGCCTTTTTCAATTTTTCTCTCCAAATTATCCATTGTTCCAAACCATAAATTACCTTTAGGATCTGTTTTTCCGTCATTAATTCTGTTCATTTTAAGATTTTTTTCTATAAAAATTGATTTTATAATTTTTTTTGTTTTAATATTTTGAATTCTTAATTCACCTTGAAGACCTAAAATAAAAACATAGCCTTTAATATGTGCTAAAAAACCTATTTCTTTATTAACGTTAAAGATTTTTTTTTTTTGGTTCTTAATATTCAAGGAAAAAAATTTTTTTTTTTTTATATCAACAAAATAAATTGAATTATGTTCTTTTACCCACAATGTACCTTCACCCAATTTACACTTTAATTTCCAAAGTATTTTTGGGTTAGAAGTAACTATTTTTCTCATTAATAAAAATTATAGAGGTACAATTTGAGAATTTTGTTCACCTAAGTTTTCAATTGATAATCTTAATTTATCTCCAGCTTTTAAAAATAATTGAGGTTTTTTACCCATACCTACTCCTGGAGGAGTTCCTGTTGTTATTATATCTCCAGCTTGTAATGACATAAATTTACTGACATATGATACAATAGTATCAACATTAAAGATCATTGTATTAGTGTTCCCTGTTTGCATTCTTTCTCCATTCACTTCTAAAAGCATTTCAAGATTATTTATATCTTTTATATCTTCCTTAGTGACTAAATATGGTCCAATTGGTCCATAAGTGTCATGTGACTTTCCTTTGACCCACTGTCCCATTTTTTCAATCTGCCACTCTCTTTCACTCACATCATTAACTAAACAGTATCCTAAAATATGATCTTGAGACTCACTCTTTTTAATGTGTTTTGCTTCTTTTCCCATAACTATTCCAAGTTCAACCTCCCAATCTAATTTTTTAGAATCAGGCAGTATCTCTATATTATCGTTTGGTCCATTAATTGAACTTGTAGCTTTCATAAACATGATTGGTTCAGAGGGTACTGGTAAATTTGACTCGGCGGCATGATCAGAAAAATTTAAACCAATTGCCACAAATTTTCCTGGCTTTGTGATGCATGGGCCAATTCTCTCACTTTTAGAAAGCTCTGGTAATAATGAAAGATCTATATCTTTTAATTTAGATATAGTTTGAAAATTTAGATTATCAGGATTTAAATCTTTTACTTGAGAACTAATATCTCTTATTTTTCCATCTTTATCTAATATTGATGGTTTTTCTTTTCCTTTATCTCCTACTCTTAATAGTTTCATAATTATCCTTTCTCTAATTAAATTGAAATTCCACCGTCTACTGAAATTGTTGTTCCAGTTGTAAATGTTGCATCATCGCTTGCTAAATAAACGGCTACAGCAGCTATTTCCTCTGCTGTTCCTAATCTTCCCATAGGTTGTCTAGCTATAAAATCTTTCTTTGCTTGGACTGGATCTGGACTTTGATTAACTCTATCTTGCCAGGACGGAGAGAACACTGTTCCAGGTGCTATTGAATTACATCTAATATTTTTTTTAACATAATCAGCTGCAATTGATTTAGTTAGACCAATTACTGCTCCTTTTGTAGTTCCATAAACAAATCTATTTGGAAATCCTTTTAAACTTGAGGCGCACGAAGAAACATTAATTATACATCCGCCATTATGTTTTATCATGGAAGGTATAACAGCCTTACACATAAAATACATAGACTTGATATTAACATCAAAAGAAAAATCCCAATCTTTCTCATCGCACTCCAAAATACTTCCGTGATGAACGAAACCAACTGCATTAAACAATACATCAACTTTATCTAATGTTTGAACAAATTTTAAAATTTCTACATTTTTAGTTGAGTCAAGTTTTTTTACTTTGATATTTGGGTACTCATCATTTAAATCGGTTAATGTTTTTTCATTTATATCAGTTGCAATAACACTGGCTCCTTCATTATGAAAGGCGATAGCGGTAGCTTTACCAATTCCTTGTCCTGCTGCCGTTACTAAGATATTTTTACCATTAAGTCTTTTTTTCATATTTCCTTTCTAGTGTGAATGTCTAGGCATTCCTTTTGTATTGGTTATGTCTAAAAAAATTGTCTCTGTTTCTAAACAACTGCCAGTTTCTAATTGCCCTACCATTTTTCTTGAAATTTCTTGCCATGGGGTTTGATTGTTTAAAATTGGTAATTTAATATTTTTTTTTCTTTTTTTAAATTCCTGTTCAGAAATTAATAAATCTATTCTACTATTGTTTAAATCAATTTTAATCTTATCACCAGTTTCTATTATTAATAAATCGCCCCCAATAGCTGACTCTGGCGAGACATTTAAAATAGATGGACTTTCAGATGTCCCGCTTTGTCTTCCATCGCCTAAAGTTGGTAGAGTATTTATTCCTTTTTTTAAAAGATTATCAGGTGGTTGCATGTTTACTACTTCAGCAGATCCTGGATATCCAACAGGTCCACACCCTCTTATTATCAAGATTGAATTTTCATCGACATCCAAATTCTTATCATTTATCCTTGAATGATAATCCTCAGGACCTTCAAATACAACTGCTTTTACCTCAAAAACATTTAAACTATCTTTGTTTGATAAATACCTTTTTCTAAATTCGGAGCTTATAACTGAAGTTTTCATAACTGCAGAACTGAAAAAATTACTTTTCATTACTATAAAACCAGCATTTTGAGATAATGGATTATTGTATTCTTTGATAACATCTCTATTAACATCTAATTTAATATTCAAATTTTCTCCAAGAGTTTTTCCTGTAACTGTTAGGACTTTTGTATTTAATTTATTTTTTTTTATTAATTCTTGCATTATAGCTGGTACGCCACCAGCTTTAAAAAAACCTTCCATTAAATGTTCGCCTGCTGGTTGGCAATTTGCCAATAATGGAATATTGTGTCCTAATTTTTCCCATTGTTCTAAATTAAAATCTACACCCATATGTCTTGCTATCGCTGTTAAATGAGGAGGGCAATTACTTGAAGCACCAATGGCACTTGCTACAAAAACAGCATTTTCAAATGCTTCTTTAGTCATTATCTTAGCAGGAGTTAAATTTTCAAAAACCATCTCAACAATTCTTTTGCCTGTTTTAAACGAAATATGCTTTCTTTCTTTATAAGGTGCTGGAATAATTGCTCCACCTGGAAGAGACATTCCTAAAGCTTCTGCAATTGAATTCATTGAGGAAGCAGTCCCCATTGTATTACAGTGACCTATGCTTGGAGCGGAAGCTGCTGCCATATCCATAAATTCATCATAATTGATTTCACCTTTGGCATGTAGTTTTCGTGCTTCCCAAATTATAGTACCAGAACCTACTTTTTTTCCTTTATAATTTCCATCTAACATCGGCCCTCCTGACAAAACTATTGATGGAATATTTACTGTTGCTGCTGCCATAAGGGCAGCAGGGGTAGTTTTATCACAACCAGTTGTTAATATAACTCCATCAATTGGATATCCATAAAGAACTTCTACCAAAGATAGATATGATAAATTTCGATCAAGAGCTGCTGTAGGTCTTTTTCCAGTTTCTTGAATTGGGTGAGTCGGAAATTCCATTGGAACACCTCCTGCTTCTCTTATTCCATCCTTTATAGTTTTGCTTAATGATAGGAAATGTCTATTGCAAGGAGAAAGATCACTACCCGATTGTGCAATACCAATAATTGGTTTACCTGATTGAAGATCTTCTTTTTTTAATCCATAATTTAAATATCTCTCTAAATAAAGTGCTGTTAGACCGGGATCATTCGGATTATCAAACCATTCTTTGCTTCTAAGTTTAAATTTTTTCACTTTAACTTTTTATGTTATTCCACCATCAACAATAAAGCTTTGCTTTGTGCATCCTGATGATTGATCTGATGCCAAAAACATTACTAACTGAGCTACATCGTTTGGTTTTAACTGTCTTTTTAAAGCTTGGCTGTCCAAAATAAGTTTTTTGTATTTTGGTGTTAACCAATGTTTAATTTGCCTTTCTGTTGCAATTGAACCAGGGACAACAGAATTTGTCCTAATATTATATTTTCCATATTCCTGAGCAAATGATCTTGTTAAGCCAACGACAGCTGATTTAGCTGTTTCATAAACTACCTTGTCACCTTCACCCAACATCCATGAGACTGAACTCAAATTTACAATAGATCCTGCTTTAATTTTTTTCATTCCTTTTATGATCGCTTTAGCAGCAAAAAAATAATGCTTTAAATTCACATCCATTCTATTTTGCCAATATTTTTCATCAACTTGTTCAGTAGTATGTCTATCATCATTAGCTGCATTATTGATTAAAGCTTGTATGGGACCTTTTGTAGAAATAATTTTTTTAATTATTTTTTCTAATTTATTTATATCCAATAAATTACATTCAATAAAAGTTGGTGTTCTAAATTTATTTTTTTTAATTCTGTTAAATAATTTTTTTGTTTCTTTTAAGTTAATATCAACAAAATATACTTCACTTCCTTGTTCGCAAAAATGTTCAACTATTGAAGCACCTATTCCTGATCCACCACCAGTTATAAATACTCTTTTATTTTTTAAGTCAGAATATTTAACTTTCATACTATATTCTCTCCTTTGTTTGAGAATCAAATAAAGATGTTTGGGTTAAATCAAAATATAACTTTGTCTCTTTTGCTAACTCTATTTTGATTGTAGATGGAAATTTAGCTAATACTTCCTGATTTGCATAATCAAAAGTTATTATTTGCTCATGACCTATATACTCACTTAGATCTGCTCTTAGTGTGATTTCAAAATCAGTTTCATTAAATTTTTTAAAAAATATATGTTCAGGTCTAATACCAAAGAAAACTTCTTTATTATTTAAATTAGACTTATCTTCAAAATCATAACCCTTTATTGGAATTTCTAAATTTGAATCACTTACTATAAATGAAATTTCTTCCAAATTTTCTTTTAAATTTCCTTTAATTAAATTCATTGATGGAGACCCAATAAAGTCAGCAACGAATGTATTGCTTGGCTTATTATAAATATTTTCTGGAGTATCATTTTGTTGAATTACTCCATGATTCATGATCGCAATATTAGTACCCAAACTCATTGCCTCTGTTTGATCGTGAGTTACATAAACAACTGTTGTTTTTAATTGTTGGTGAAGTTTTTTTATCTCTCTTCTCATCTCAACTCTTAATTTTGCATCTAAATTGGACAAGGGCTCATCAAATAAAAATATTCTTGGCTCCCTAACAAGAGCTCTTCCAATAGCTACACGTTGTCTTTGACCTCCAGATAATTGAGAAGGTTTTCTTTCTAATAATTGATCAACCTGAAGAAATTTTGATACTTTTTCTAATTGTTTCTCTATTTTTTCTTTAGAAATTTTTGCCTGTTTAAGGCCAAAAATCATGTTTTCTCTAACATTCATTGATGGATACAAAGCATAGGATTGAAAAACCATAGCAATATTTCGATCTTTTGGCTCTACTTTGCTTACATTGTAATCATCTATAAAAACATCACCTTCATTAATTGTTTCCAAACCTGCAATAATATTTAACAAAGTTGATTTACCACAACCAGAAGGTCCTAAAAGAACTAAAAAATTTCCCTCATCTATATCTAAATTAATTTTTCTTAAAACTTCAGTTGATCCAAAGTTTTTTGATAATTCTTCAATTTTTAGCGTTTTCATTCTTATCCTTTCACTGCTCCTGAAGTTAATCCTCTAATAAAATATTTACCTGCTAATACATAGACAATAAGTGTTGGAATACCAGCTATAATAGCTGAAGCCATATCCACATTGTATTCTTTAACACTTGTGCTTGATAAAACCATATTATTTAAAGCTACTTGGATAGGTGCTGCTTCACCAAAAGAGAAAGTTGATCCAAATAAAAAATCATTCCAAATTTGTGTAAATTGCCAAATTATAGTTACAACAATAATAGGTGCTGATATTGGAAGCAAAATTTTAAAAAATATTTTAAAAAATCCAGCTCCATCTATTCTAGCTGCTTTGACTAGTTCAGAGGGAACTGAAATATAAAAATTTCTAAAAAATAAAGTTGTAAAAGGAATTCCATAAACCGTATGAACTAATACAAGTCCTATTACTGAATTTGATATTCCCAAAACTCCAAGAGTTCTAGCCATCGGTAACAAAATTGCCTGATATGGAATAAAACAACCAAATAATAAGAAAAGAAAAACCCACTTATCTCCCTTAAACCTCCATTTTGTTAGAACATACCCGGCCATCGCTCCAATAAATGTTGAAAAAAATACTGCTGGAACCACCATCTTAATTGAATTCCAGAAATATGGTCTTAAAAAAGTATCACCTGCTCCATATCCTCTGCCCCCCCACGCTACAGCCCAAGAGTCAAGATTTAATGTGTTCGGCCAGGTTAAAAGTGTTCCTTGACGAATCTCCTCCATTGTCTTTAAGGATGTTACCACCATCACATATAAAGGGAAAATAAAATAGGAAGCAAAAAGAATTAAAACAAAATATAAAAACCACCTTAAAAACATATTTGTATATTTAGATTTTTGCTCTAGCTGCTCGTAAGAAGATGATTTAAAATTATCTTGCATTTTCTCTCCTTAACTCTGAATATAAATATGGGATAATTACAGCTGCAACTGCCATAAACATCATCATAGCACTCGCAGCAGATAGACCAACCTGGCTTTTATGGAATGCAGTCTGCGTCATATATAAAGCAGGCATGGTTGTAGATATACCTGGCCCACCTTGAGTCAATGCAACAATTAAATCATAACTTTTTATGGATATGTGAACTAAAATTACAAAACTTGTAAAAAATACTGGTCTCATCATTGGTAGTAAAATTTTCCAGTAAACTGTAAATAAACTTGCGCCATCAATCTTTGCTGCTTTAACAATTTCATCCTCAACTGACCTTAATCCTGCTAGAAATAGTGCCATTACAAAACCAGCAGACTGCCAAACACCTGCAATTACAATTGTATAAATGGCCATTTCCCTATCAACCAGCCAATCAAAGGTGAAGTTCTCAAAACCCCATTCTCTAAACATTTTTTGAATTCCTAATGTTGGATTTAGTATCCATTTCCAAGCAGTTCCAGTTACAATGAATGATAGTGCCATTGGATATAAATATATCGTTCTCAAAAGACCTTCTGATCGAATTTTTTGGTCTAAAAATATTGCAAGAATTATTCCTATAACGACACAAAAAATTAAAAATAATGATGTAAAGATAAGTAAATTATCCACTGCTATAAGCCATTTTCTAGAGCCCCAAAGTTTAACGTATTGGCCTACTCCCCAGAGTTCATACTTGGGTAAGATTTTAGAATTTGTAAAAGATATATATAAAGTCCAAAGCACAAAACCATAAACAAACCAACCAATTAAACCAACAGCTGGTGCCATTACGATTTTAGGAAGATTTTTCTCTAACCACTTGAACATTATAGATATTTTTTATTTAAATTAAAAAAAAAGGCCACCTAAAAAATAGGTGGCCTTAATTTTTTATATTTTTACATATTATCTAAAACTGAATCAGCTAAAGCGTTTGCAGCATCTACAGATGACATGTCAGAATTAAAGTGTTCTGTAATAACATCTTGTAAAGCAGCTTTCATAGTATTTCCTTGAGCCATACCATGAGCAAAACTTGGAACTAATCCACCGCTAGCTCCTGCTGTTTTAATGTCAGAGTTTGAAGTTTTTGCACATTTATCAAACTCATCCATTGGAACATCTAATCTAGCTGGGATAGAACCTTTGTATAAGTTAAATACTTTTTGAAAGTTTTTACCCATCATTAATTTAGCTAATAGTTTTTGACCTTCTTGTTTATCTGGATCACTTGTTTTGTAGAATATAAAGCTATCTACATTATATAAGTATCCATTATTTGAAGGAGTTGGAGCACAGTAGTAATCTACCCCTGGAGCTTTCCCAGCAGCTGTAAACTCACCTTTAGCCCAGTCACCCATGATTTGGAAACCAGCTTTTCCCTCAATTACCATACCAGTAGCAACGTTCCAATCTCTTCCTGGACTTCCTTCATCTGTGTAAGTTTGAAGTTTTCTCATTTGGTCAAATACTTTAACCGTTGTTTCACTTCTTAAACAATTTTCTTTAAGATCTACGTAACAGTTTTTGTAATAGTTATTACCACCAATACCCATAGCAACTGCTTCAAATACTGTAGCATCTTGCCAAGCTTGACCACCATGAGCAAATGGAATTATACCTGCAGCTTTTAATTTTTCAGCAGCAGCATTTACTTCATCCCAAGTTGTTGGAATTGAAATTCCATTAGCATCAAATACAGCTTTATTTGCCCACATCCAATCAATTCTATGAATGTTTACAGGAGCAGCACAATAAGGTCCGCTATTGTTTTCACATTTATGAACTGCTGCAATCATTGGATCTAATAAATTATCCCAACCTTCAGATTGTGCAATTGCGTCAATGTTATAAGGAGCCACAACACCTTCTTGGTCATACTCTTGAATTGTAGGACCTTTGATTTGAGATGCTGATGGAGGATCTCCAGCAACTATTCTTGCTTTTAATGCAACGTTAGCAGCGTCTCCACCACCACCTGTTACAGGCATGTCCATCCATTCACCACCATTAGATGCGAAATCATCTTTTAAAACTTTAAGAGCTGCAGCTTCACCTCCAGACGTCCACCAGTGCAATACCTCGATTTTTGGTGCCGCAATTGATGAAGTAGAAGTAAACGCTAAAGTTATTAAAGCGATTAATATTTTTTTCATATATTTCCCTCAATAATTGTTATTTTAAGTTAACTTTTTAGAAATAATTATAGATTGATTTAACCAAGGAGTGCAATGACTAATTTTACAACTCTAAATTGAACCTCTTCCAAGATCAGCAGCCCCTCTCACACCACTTGAGTCTCCAAATTTATTTTTTACAATTTCTGTATTTACTGTATCACTGAAAACATATTTTTTTAATTTTGAATTAATATTTCCATATATTTGTTTCATATTAGACACTCCACCTCCTAAAACAATTGCTCCTGGATCAATAATATTTACGACTTGAGCTAATCCTCTTGCTAAGTAATCTAAATACTGAAAAATAAATTCTAAAGCTTTTTCATCTCCATTATTTGCATTTTCCTGAATTATTTTTGCATCTAATTTATCATTATACATGTCAAAATAATGTTTGGAAAAACCTGGGCCAGATAAAAATGTTTCTATACATCCTTTTTTTCCACAATAGCAATCATGCCTATTCCATTTATCATTAGATCCTATCGGCATTTGATTATGTCCCCATTCTCCTGTAATATTGTTAAAACCATTAATTACTTTTTTATTAATAACCAAGCCTCCTCCAACTCCTGTTCCAATTATTACTCCAAAAACAATTTCATGTTTAGAACCTGAGCCATCAAAAGCTTCAGATAATGCAAAACAGTTAGCATCATTCTCAAAAAAAATTTTTCTATTAAGTCTTAATTCGATATCTTTTTTTAAAGGTCTTCCATTTATCCAAGTCGAATTTCCTCCTTTAATACAATGAGTTTCTTTAGATAAAGCACCTGGTGATCCCACACCAACACTGCATTTTTTTTGATGTTTCTTCTCTAAATGTGTTACTAGCTCGCACACTGTGTTCAAGGTACCGTTATAATTTTTGGGAGTATCTTTTCTTAATCTTTCGATCTCTTTTCCGTTTTGATCTATAATAATAGATTCAGTTTTTGTGCCTCCTAAATCAATTCCAATATGCATATTAGTATGTTGCTCTACCACCACTTAAATCAAAAACTGCTGCTGTTGAAAATGAATTTTCTTCACTAGCTAGCCAAGTTACTAAAGAAGCTAATTCTTCAACTTTTGCAAACTTATTTCTCGGAATTTTTGATAACATATAATTTATATGTTCTTCAGTCATTTGATCAAAAATTCTTGTTTTAGCTGCTGCCGGAGTTACACAGTTTACAGCTATATTTTTTTGTGCAAGTTCCTTACCTAGAGACTTTGTTAGACCTATCACTCCTGCTTTTGAGGTGCTATAAGCACCAGCATTAGGATTACCTTCCTTACCAGCAATTGATGCTATATTCACAATTCTTCCATAATCATTTTTTAACATATACGGAACAACTGCTTTACAACAATAAAAAATTGAATTTAAATTTACATTAATAACTTTATTCCATTCATCCAATGGATATTCTACGACTGTTTTATTTAATCCAGTAATTCCAGCATTATTTATAAAAATATCTATTTTTCCATATTTTTTTTCTAGTGACACTAAATTATTATTTATAATTTCAAAATCAGTGACATCTACAATTTGATAACTTATATTTTCTGATTTAAATTTTTCTGTTGTTTTTTTTGCAAGATTTTCATCAATGTCCCAAATTATTACTTTTGCCCCTGCCTCAATAAATCTTTCTGTAATTGCTAAACCAAATCCTTGGGCACCTCCTGTAACAACTGCTACTCTATTTTTTAAATCGAACTTAATCATTTTTTTTCTCAATTTTCTTGATCTTATTAAAGGAGCTGAAAATAAAAAGAATTAAAATTAATTATTTACTAGTTCTTTAGCAAATGGCATAGATGCAGCAGCTCCTAATTTAGTAGTTGAAATACCTGCTGCTTTATTTGCAAAAGTAAGAGCTTCTTTTATTTCTAAATCATTTGCTAAACCAACAGCAAAAGCACCGTTGAATGCATCTCCAGCTCCTGTTGTATCAATAACAGGTTTTTTTAGATTGTATGATTCTAAGAAAAAGTTTTCTTTAGTATTTGCGAAATAAATACCTTTTTCCCCTAAAGTAATAATTACATTTTTTATACCTTTTTTTAATAACTCACTTGCTGCATATTTTATATCTTTGTTTGTTTCTATTTTTTTATTTAAATAAAATTCAGCTTCTGTTTCATTAGGAGTAAAAAAATCTATTAATTTAAAGTTATCCTCATCAATTTTACGTGCTGGAGCAGGATTTAAAATAGTTATACATTTATGTTCTTTTGCTGTTTTTAAAGCATATATTGTAATTTCGTCAGGAGTTTCCATTTGAGTTAGGAATATTTCTGAATTTTTAATTGTTTCAGTTTTATTGTCTATATCTTGAATAACTAGATGTTCAGCAGCTCCTGAAACAACATTGATTGCGTTATTTCCATCTTTATCAATCATAATACCAGCAACTCCTGTAAAAAGTTTTTCATCCTGAATTATTGAATGAGTTTTTACTCCAGATTCCTTATAAAGATTAAATGCCATTTCAGAGTGACTGTCTTTACCAACTTTAGTTATAAAACTAACTTCTCCATTTAATCTAGCAGCTGCAATTGCTTGATTTGATCCTTTTCCTCCCGGACCTACTACATGTTTTTTTCCTAAAATTGTTTGACCTTTGTTAGGGATTTTATCTCCAATAAAGCATAAATCTGCTACGAAAACTCCTAATATAGAAATTGATTTCATTCGTTAAATTTTTATGACCAAACCTTGCCGTTTGGTAAAATTACACCTTTAGTTAAAACAAAGCATCCAAAAGGTCTAGCATCTGTAGTTATAACTATACAGTATGCTTTTTTTGCTTCTTTATAAAAATTTTGCCTTGATATTGAACCAACCCTCCAATTTTCTCCAGAAACATTTTTAACTACATCAATAAATTCTTTATGTGTCTCTGTTAATTCATCTGGTTTATCATCCACTTCCATTCTCAAAGCTGGAGATCCACCTTGAGTAACAATAAAACTATCTAGAGGAAAAACTGAAAGGATTGCTGAGGCTGCCTCTTTAATCCCAACTCCATCTAATCTTATTACCTTATCATTAGAGGTATTAGCAGGAAAATTTGCATCGGCTAAAATTAATTTTTCTCCGTGACCCATAGATCTTAGATGGAACAATAATTCAGGGCTTAAGACTGGATTAATATTTATCAGCATCCAACTATTATATTACATAAAAAAAAAGGGTGGAATTAAATTCCACCCTTTTTTTATATTTTATTATCTATTGATTATTTAAAATCGTTAGCGTTTTCTTTTGTTACTAATTGTGTTCCAGTATCAATGTTTGAATCAATACTTCCACCATTAGCTAATTCAAGAGCATATTTAACTCCATATGCACCCATGTTGTAAGAAAACTGAGCTATAGTTGCAGTCATTTCTCCTTTTAATATACTAGTAGCTGCATCTGGAGTAGCATCAAATCCTACAACAACAACATCATTCATATCTGCATCTTTCAAAGCTTGCATAGCACCTAAGCCCATATTGTCATTTGATGCAAATATTGCTTTGATGTTAGGATTCTTCAAAATTATTGACTCTGTTACTGATCTACCTTTTGCAGTATCCCATTCAGCAGTTTGAGTTGCAACTATGTTTAATCCACAGTTATTGAATCCTTTAATCGCACCATCTCTTCTAAGTAATGCTGTTGATTGAGATTCAATACCAGTTAAAATTGCTACATCTGAACCTTTTGGAGTTTTATCACAAATAAATTTTGCAGCTAATTCTGCACCATTCATATTGTTTGTTCCAATAAAAGTTACTCCCTCGTTTATTCCTTTTGTATCAACAAATACAACTGGAACCCCACTTTTGATTGCGTCATCTACTATCGGAGCAAAAGCATTTGGATCTCCTGGTGCAAGTGCCAAAGCATCAACACCTTTTGCCAATTGGTCCTCAACTTGGTTTATTTGTGCTTGAACATCTCCTTCTTGAGGAGGTGCAATTAATATTAATTTAACACCTAATTTTTTAGCTTCTTCTTCAGCACCTTTTGTTACAGAAGCCCAAAAAGGATTTCCTGATCCAGGACCTTTAATACTGAATAGAATTTTTTTACCATGTCCATCAGCAAAAGAAACTGAACCTATACTGATTGATAAAAATATTGCTGTAAAAAAAACAACAATTTTTTTTGTAAAGTTCTTCATTTATTTCCCCTATTGTTATTTAAAAACTAAATTAAATAAAAAAATTGAATAGAGTTCAACTGTTTATAAATGTAGTAAGACAATTTTGAATACAACTATTGCGTGTAAATATATTTAAAAATTATTTTCTAGTGCCCAAATCTCTTCTTAAAACATCAACGTAAACTGCAAGGACTATTATTGAACCTATCAAAACTTGCTGCCAAAAGGAACTAACATCCATTAAATTGAGCCCATTTCTTAAAATTCCCATTATCATAACACCTGCGAATACTCCTAGAACTGTACCTCTTCCGCCAAAAAAACTTGCTCCTCCAATAATACATGCAGCAATCGCATCAAGTTCGGATTGAAGTCCGGCATTGGGATAACCTGAGTCCGTTCTACCTGCTAATATTAATGCACCAATACCAGATAAAAATCCACATAATGAATAAACTATAACTAAAATTTTATTTACATTTATTCCTGAAGCTCTAGCAGCATTCGGGTTTCCTCCGATTGCATAAATCCATTTTCCAGTTTTACTATGATTTAAAAAAATCCAAAAAATTATATATACAATTGCTATCAAAACTAAACTTACAGGAAGGTATTGCGATTTTTCTAAACCTAACCATTGAAGATCAATTCTTCCATGACCAAGATACCTAACTTCATCCGTGAACCCACTTATAGGAGTTCCACCAGATATTAAGTTTCCTGTTCCTCTAAATATATAAAGTGTACCCAAAGTCATTATAAAAGGATGAGGCATGCGAAGTAGGGTTATTCCTAAACCATTAAATAAACCGCATAAAAAACCTGCAATTAAAGGTGTAATCACAACTAAGTACCAAGGTGCTCCGGCTTTAGCAACAACGGCTAAAATCATTAATGATAACATCATTATTGAGCCAACTGAAAGATCTATTCCAGCAGTTACGATTACCATAAATACACCTAAGGCTAACATTGACTGCCATGAAATTTGCTTAAAAACGTTAGTTACATTTCTCCAAGATAAGAAAACGTCTGGTTGCAATATATGCATTACCAAAATCATAATCACTAGTAAAAGAAGGATCCCATATTTTTCTAAATATGGCATTAACTTTAAATGAAGACTTTGAATTTTTTTTTCTTTATCTTCCATAATTATTTTTTTCCCATAATCCAACCAATCACCTCGTCTCTAGAAGTATTTGAAAGACTAGCTTCTGCAAAATTTGTACCTTGAAACAGTGCCATCACTCGGTCACATACGGTAAATATATCATCCATTCTGTGACTTATTACAATAACACCAACACCTGTTTTTTTTAAACTATTAATAAGATCTAGAACTTTACCTACTTCTTTAATTGCTAAAGCTGCTGTAGGTTCATCCATTATTACAACTTTTGCATTAAAAGCTGTAGATCTTGCTATCGCAACAGCTTGTCTTTGACCACCTGAGAGCTCTTCTACTTTTTGATCAGCACTTTTAACATTTATTTTTAATTTATCTAAATGGGCATTTGTTAGTTCTTTTATCTTGTTAAAATCTAATATTTTTATAAATCCTAAATTTTTTGTAGGTTCTCTCCCAAGAAATATATTTTCACCAATTGGTAAATTTCCAGCTAAAGCAAGATCTTGATAAACCATTTCTAAGCCTAAGTTTTGAGAGTCTCTGGGACTTTCTAATATTTCTTCTCTACCTTGAAAGTATAATGAGCCTGCACTTGGTTTATACAGTCCAGATAAAACTTTCATCAAAGTAGATTTTCCAGCTCCGTTATCTCCAACTACACCCAAGCATTCTCCTTCGTAAACTTTTAAGTTAACGTTCTCTAGTGCTGTAATAGTTCCAAAATATTTTGTAATTCCTTTTGCTTCTAAAAGTGGATTGCTGGATGATGACATAAATAATAAAACTATAAAAATATCAATTAATTGCAACTGGTTTTGAAGCTAATAAGCCTACTGTCTTGAGTTCTGCACTCTTGCAAAACTTTGGCTTTAAATTTTTAGAAATTAAATGCATATCCTTCAAAACTATATCTCCCATACTGAAAAAGGCCTCCTCCAAAGCTCCAGCTCTATGCGCTGAAAACAAAATATTTTTAACTTTTCTAATTGGGTCATTTTTTCTCACTGGTTCCTCAGGAAATACATCAGTAGCAACGTATATATCTCTCTTTTTAACTCTCTTAATTAAATCTTTAAAATTTACAACTGCTGCACGACTCATCAGTATAAACAAAGAGTTAGGTTTCATTTTATTAATTAAACTTTTATTCACTAAATTTTTATTTTTTTTGGTTACTGCTGCCAAAATATAAATAATTTCACATGTTTTAAACATTTTATTTAAACTTACAGATTTAAATCCAAAGCTTTTAATTTTGTTATTAGATAACCAAGGGTCATAAACATTTATATCTTTAGTAAACGGAAGCAACATTGGATATAAAGCTTTTGCCAAATCACCAAAGCCTAGTAATCCAATTTTTTTTCCTGACAATAGTGAAGATTTTAAATTACTTTCTAATCCATATTTTTCTACACCTTTTACAAAATCAAAATGAGCATTATGAATATTTCGTAATAATGAAAGTGTCATCCCTAATGCAATTTCAGCAACAGGCTTTGAAAATACTGGAGAAGTTGCAATAACATAAATTCCCTTTTTCGCACAATAAGCATAATCAACATTATTCATAAAATTACTTTCAACATTAATTATTGCTTTTAATTTTTTTGCTTTTAATAGAATTTTTTTATCTAAGTTTGGTTGTCCCATAATAAAGGTAACCTTATCAATATGTTTTTCATAAAATTGTCTTTTTTTTTTATTAGGTGCAATTAAAACCTTATATTTTGATTTTAATTCTTTTAATTTTTTTTTTGTAAAAATAAGATTTAATGTTCTTGGAAAAGGATCAGAAATTACAATCGGTTTTGACATCTAAATTAAAATTTTTTTTACCTCTTCCTCAGTAAATTTTTTTGGTTTATCACATTTTGTTTGAATTTTTTGAGGTTTACCTTTGTTAGCTGCTCTCATAGTTGACTCAATTATATCTAATACATGTAAAGATAAATCGCCTGAACACCTGTGTTTTTTGTTTTTCTGAATAGAATATAACATTTCAGATAAACCAACACTCCGATAATTTGCATTAGTAGCAGCTTCATTGGATCTTCCACTAGAAGAAGTTATATTTATTTTTCCTAAATGCATTTTATCTGTTTTATGTTCACCCCATCTTCCTCCCTCAGTGACTGAAATAAAAACAGAGCCTCCAAACATGTTTGGATCTGGAACTATAATTGATCCTTTTGTTCCATAAAGTTCCATATGATTCCTTTGGTGATTTATTACGTCGAAGGATAGTGTTACTTGAATTATAGCGCCACTATGAAATTGAATTGTTGCTAAGTATGTTGTGGGAATTTCTACTTTAAATGATTTATTTTTTTTTGGACCTACTCCATAAATTCTTTTTTTAAAAGCAGTTAATGTTCTCCCTTGAACCTGTTTTGCAGGTCCAAGTAAACTAACTAAAGTTGTGAAAAAATATGGCCCCATATCTATTACTGGGCCACCTTCTTTTTTATACCAAGATTCAGGTTTTGGATGAAATGACTCTACTCCTGGAAATGCGAATATTGCATTACCTAGTTTAATCTCTCCAATCAAGTCTGAGTCAATTAACTCTCTAGCTTTTTGAATTCCACCACCTAAAAATGTATCAGGAGCATTTCCAAGATAAAGTTTATTTTTTTTTGCTAGTGATACAAGTTCTTTACCTTTTGAAAAATAAGTTGCTAAAGGTTTTTCTGAATAAACATGTTTACCTGAATTTAAAACTTTTTTTGACACTGAATAATGAGATTGAGGGATTGTTAGATTTAAAATAACCTCTATCTCGTTGTCATTTAAAATTTGTGCAACTGTTTTAGATTTAACATTGTATAATTTGGCACATTTATCAGCTGCTTTTTGATCAATATCTGCACAAGCAACTATTTTAAAATTGTTAAAATATTGTTGCCCCCTAAAATATGTTTCAGCAATATGACCACAACCAATAAGACCAACCTTAAAAATTTTATTCATAAAGGTCTATACGCCTTGTCTTTGTTTATCTTTTCCTTCTTTATAAAGTTTTAAAGCCTCTTCATTTTCCTTAGTTTTTGGAATTTCAAGTGTTGGGCTGTCCCAAAAAGCTGAACCTTCAACCCATTTATATGCATGAGTTTTTATTGAAATAACGTAAGTTACATTAGAAGCTTTTGCTCTCTTAAATGCAGCTTCAAGATCTGAAACTGAATTAACATGTTCAGATTTAGCTCCCATACTTTCCGCATGTTTCGCAAAATCAACATTAACTAATCCAGGGGTATTAGAACTCTTTAATAAATTGTTGTATTCTTTACCACCTTTAAATAACTGAAGTCTATTAATAACTGCAAACCCACCATTGTCACAAACTATAATTATCAGTTTATTTTTAGTAATAACTGATGAATAAATATCAGTATTATTTAAAAGATAAGAACCATCTCCTACAAAAGAAATTACCTCTTTATCTGGATTAGCCATTTTAATTCCAAGAGCTCCTGAAATTTCATAACTCATACAGCTAAAGCCCCACTCAGTCTCATGAGTATTTAATTCTCTAGGTCTCCAAACTTGAACAACTTCACCAACTAAGCCACCTGCTGCTGTTACTGCTATATCTGTCGGTTCAGAATTTCTATAAATTGCACCTATCACTTGAACATAACTTGGAACTTCTTGATTTGTAGGCGCACTTTCTTTATCTATATATTTGTTCCATGATTTAAGTTCAGTTTGAGATTTTTTATTCCATTCTTCCCCAGCTTTCCAATTACCTAAAGCTTGTGATAGCTCAATTAAAGAGATTTTAGCATCTCCGATTACAGCTTGGGCTAAATGTTTGTTAGCATCAAATCTTGATACATTTATAGAAACAAGTTTAAAATTTTTGTTTTCAAAATTTGCCCATGATCCAGTTGTAAAATCTGCAAGTTTAGTTCCAACTGCAATTGCTAAATCTGTTTCCTTTGCTAAAATATTTGTATTTTTTCCACCTAATCCACCAATCTGACCTGCAAAATGAGAATGATCTCTTTTCATTGAAGAATATCCCATTACAGTTTGAGTAACTGGTATGTTATGTTTAGTTGCAAACTGACTCAACTCTTTCATAGCATCTGAGTAAAAAACTCCACCACCTGAAATTATAATTGGATTTTTTGATAATTTAATTTTTTCTGCTGCTTCTTTTATTTGAAAATCATCAGGTCTAGGTCTTCTAATAGTGTGAGTTTTTTCTTGAAAGAATTCCTCTGGATAATCAAAAACTTGACCTTGGATATCTTGACTTAAAGCAATACACGCTGGACCACAATCAGCTGGGTCTAACATCATTTGAACTGCCGAAGGAAAAGATTGTATTATTTGCTCTGGTCTTGTTATTCTGTCAAAATATCTTGTTACTGGTTTAAATGAATCGTTTACTGTAATTCCTGGATTATTAAAATGTTCTACTTGTTGTAGAACTGGATCTGGCATTCTATTCGCATATGTATCACCAGGTAAAAATAATATGGGTAATCTATTGCTCATAGCAACTGCTGCAGCAGTAACCATATTTGTTGCACCAGGTCCTACTGAGGATGTTGCTACAAATATTTGTTGTCTCCTCTTAGCTCTAGAATAACCAATTCCTGTTAGTGCCATATTTTGCTCGTGATGTCCTCTGTATGTAGGTAATTCTTTTTTATTCTCCTCAAGAGCTTGCCCTAAGCAAGCGACATTTCCATGACCAAAAATTCCAAATACTCCAGGAAACAAAGGTTCTTTTTTCCCATTTATTAATATTTTCTGTGCAATTAAATATTTAACAACAGCGTGTGCACAAGAAAGAGTAATTTTTTTCATCAATTAAATTTAACTTTGATTGATTATAATGTTCATTTATAAATAATTATAAATTATAAAACCTAATTAAGTAAACTTAAAAATAGATTCTATGTACGAAAAATTTGGACAATTCATTGATGGCAAATGGCAACAAGCACAAAAAAATGAGACTTATGATGTAATTAATCCTGCAACAGAAGAAGTGATAGGAAAAGCATCGAAAGCTTCATCAATTGAAGTTCAAAAAGCATTGAAGTCTGCTAAGAAAGGTTTGGAAATTTGGAAAAATACTGTGCCTTGGCAAAGGGCTTATATAATTAGAAAAATAGCGGACTTAATGAGAGAAAAAAAAGAAGTGCTTGCTAAATGGTTAACTCTCGAGGTTGGAAAACCTTTGGCTGAAGGAATTGGAGAGGTTGGTGGTGGTGCTGATATTTTTGAATGGAATGCCGAAGAAACCAAAAGAATATATGGTCAAACAGCTCAAAGTAGGTTTCCAGATACTAGAGTACATGTTTATTATCAACCAGTCGGTGTTGTAGCTGC
>MDTB01060179.1_pt1 | contig 24402 bp, 10 predicted proteins | sample 811161 | NCBI WGS metagenome assembly MDTB01 (sample SAMN05326650, study PRJNA326480) | marine metagenome | isolation source: seawater | place: Mediterranean Sea | collected 2009
ATCTATCACACAACGAACAAAAATGGTTCATGGCAATCAAGCGAGGTCTACAATTTCACCATAGGTGGTTCGGTAGGTTATCACCAACAAGGATTCAGTATGGCCGTTGGCAGTGACGACAGCATCCACTTCACCTACATTCGGACTACGAGCGCAGGGAACACATACAATCTCAACCATGTCAGTAATCAAAGCGGTTCTTGGTCCAGTACATTGTTAACAAACAGTAACAAACCAAGTGGACCATCTCTCACTCTTAACAATCACAATGTGCCGCACGTCGCATTCTCTGCTGGAAATTCTATCAGTGTTGGAAAATATGAGAATGGCTCGTACACCACCCTTCTCTCCCGCTCGAATTATCTTGACCCGGATATCGCAATCGACGCTCAGGGAGATGTTCACGTGGTGTATCGAACAGGCTCATATGGTCTTTATTATTCAACCAACGCCTCAGGTTCGTGGCAACACACCGCACTCGACCAAACAGAAAGGCACATTGATGTTCGGATTGCGTTGGACAGCAACGACCATCCGCATGTGATCAGCGCTTCCGTAACAGGGCAATTTAACAATTACAGACATGTCAATTTTTACAGCCATGATGGAAGTTCTTGGAGCGGTGGCAGCATTACTCCAGCAATATCGAGTGTTCAACAACCGAGGCCGGACATCTTCATCGATGATGACGACGTGATTTCAATGGTCTATCACGACCAATCCAACGGCAATCTGTTCACAGGAACAGGTTCGACAACCTACGGATACAGTATATCACCAGCCCTGCCAAGCGGACTCAAGTTCTCACAAAGCACTGGTACGATTTCTGGAACAGCAAATGTACAAATGAACAGAACCATGTTCACCATTACGGCCAACAACAGCGGCGGTTCAAGTACGGCTTACATCAACATCACAGTCAATGATCGGATGCCTTCGTTCACCTACAACCCAGAGAATCTTACATTGACCAACAACACGGTCAGCAATGACCTACCGCTTGTACCAACGGTTCCGCATAGTACTGCGGACGCTCCAACAGATTGGGTGTTGATGGGTACATTACCTGCAGGGCTCTTGTTCGGTACCAATAACGGAACGATATGGGGAACTGCAACCGAACTATGGACGACCACAAATTACACCGTATACGGGAACAACACCGGAGGCTCGTTCAACGTCAGCATCAACATCACGGTGAACGATGAATTGCCAACGCTGTCGTACTTGCCGGAGAATCTGACGCTGACCAGAGGCCAATCCAGCAGTGATCTACCTCTTGCCCCGACGCTTTCTGGTCCAGGAGAGATCACGTCGTGGAGCATTAACGCAACACTCCCGAACGGTCTCTTCTTCGGTCCAAACAACGGTACGCTGTACGGGATTGCTACAGTGAACATGACCACGACGGCCTACACGATTTACGCAAACAACAGCGGTGGATCAGCGAGTGCACAAATCAACCTCACTGTCCTGGAACCGATCGTCGAATTGGACTACAATCCAGAGAACCTCACATTGGTTCGTTCCGATGCAATGACGACATTGCACCCAACCGTCACGGGTGGAAACGCAGAGACGTGGGGAATCCATCCACCGATTCCAGCAGGACTGAACTTTGCAGACGGTGTCCTCTCGGGTACGCCAACGGTGAACCTGAGCACGACCATGTTCACCATCTATGCCAACACAACAGGCGGTTCAGCAACACACACCATCAACATCACCATCCTTGAGCCGATCGTTACTCTGGACTACAACCCAGAGAATCTCACGTTGGTTCGAGGCATTGCTATGACCACACTGCATCCAACTATTACAGGTGGAAGCGTTGAGACATGGGGCATCCATCCATCGATTCCGGCAGGACTGAACTTCGCAGATGGTGTTCTTTCAGGAACACCAACGGTGAACTTGACATTAACGATGTTTACAATTTATGCCAATACGACGGGCGGTTCTGCTTCGCATACAATCAATCTCACCATCCTTGAGCCGGGTGTCATTCTCGATTACAACCCGGAGAATCAGACATTAACTCGAGGTGTTGCTATGGTTACGATGACACCGACCGTGACCAACGGTACAGCAGAAACATGGAGCATCGATCCATTGCTGCCTTCCGGATTGAGTTTCAGCAGCGGTGTCATCAGCGGAACACCGACGGTCAACATGACGCGTACAACCTTCACAGTCTGGGCCAATACCTCGGGTGGTGCAGCCTTCCACGCAATCAATTTGACCATCTTCGAACCAATCGTTGATTTGGATTACAACCCAGAAAATCTCACCTTGACGCGTACGGTTGCTATGACATCTTTGCATCCGATTGTTACTGGTGGAAACGTCAGTGAATGGGGAATTTCACCGTCACCATTGCCTGGATTGACGTTTGCCGATGGTGTGCTCTTCGGTACACCAAGCGTGAATCAAACAACACCGATCATGTACACCATCTTTGCCAACACGACAGGCGGTTCAGCCACACACACGATCAACATCACTGTCGATGAGCCGGTTGTCAACGTGTTCTACAACCCAGAAAATCAGACCTTCATCCGCACAGAACAAGCCATTGTTTGGTCACCAACCGTCTCGGGTGGAATCCCAGAGACTTGGGCGATTGAACCAGCCCTACCAAACGGTCTCATCTTTGACAATGGGACGATTTCAGGTTCACCGACTGTGAACTCAACACTAACACAGTACATCGTCTGGGCCAACAACAGTGGTGGTTCTGCTTCAACCTCGATCAACATCACGATCAACGAACCTGCTCCAGACATCGAGTACGTTCCGAGCGATTTGATCTTGACTCGTGGTACGGCAATGACGACATTGCAACCGAATGTAACGGGTGGTCTCATCGAAACGTGGGAGATTGAACCAACCATTCCGAACGGATTGAGCTTTGTTAATGGTGTGATTTCAGGAACGCCGACTGCGATTCAGAATAAGACGCAGTACATTGTTTGGGCCAACAACAGTGGCGGTACCTTGATGGCGTACCTTAACATCACCATCCTCGACATTGTCCCTGAGATTTCCTACACTCCTGAGAATTTCACACTGACCAACGATACAACCTCAATCGATGTGCTGCCGGTGAACATTGGTGGTCCTGCACTAACCTGGAACATTTCGCCCGCCTTGTCTGAAGGATTGGAGTTCAACGAAACAACAGGCCACATTACGGGAACGCCGACCGAGGTGATGGATGTACGAACGTACGTGATTACGGCGACCAACACGGGCGGTTCAGCTACAACGCAAATCAACATCACCGTACTCGACCAAGTTCCAATGGTGGCATACGTTCCAGATGATGTGATTCTGCTCAACAATTCAACTGTCTTGACGATGGAAGCCATCTCAACAGGTGGCATCGTCACCTCATGGAGCATCCTGCCTGACCCATCATCCGGCCTGCTCTTCGATGCAACAAACGGTACGTTCTCAGGTGTTGCGACAAAGACACAGAACCGAACCATGTACACGATTACGGCATTCAACGATGTTGGTTCAATCACCGTTTACGTCAACATCACCATCGAGGACTTGTTCTACAACATGTCACTCGGACCGTTGTACCTCGTGAACAACACCGAGATGGTTGCACTTGAACCAGAATTGATCATTGGCGGTTCAACCTTTGAAATCGAACCTGACTTGCCAGAAGGTTTGTTCTTGGGTGCCGACAACGGTACGATTTGGGGAACGCCAACCGAACTGATGCATTTGACCAACTTCACCATCTATGCCAATAGCAGTCTGTTTAACGATGAATTCGTTGTCCAAATCAGTGTCTTGGAAGATACGGACCTTGATGGTCTACCGAACCACTTGCCTGGTGACGCAGACCCACTTCGCGGTTTAATTGAAGATCTTGATGATGATGGCGATAACTACACCGATGTCGTTGAGGGCGACTGTTTCTCCGACCCGTTGGATAGCTCGGACACTCCAGACGATCTCGATGGGGATTATGTTTGCAATGCGATTGACGATGACATCGATGGGGACGGTTTCAATAACACAATCGAGACGAACACAAGTGCCTACATCGATGCGAACAACACGGGTACTGATCCTTGGAACGCGGACACAGACGGCGATGGTGTCTGCGATGGACCGGTTGCTCCTGCACTCCCAGTTGATTACTGCGAAGCAGGTCCTGATGCCTTCCCGAACGATGCTGCTGCTTATCGAGACACCGATGGTGATGATGACCCAGACGAATTGCTTGGTGAATCAACAACGGGATTGATCGAAGATATGGACGACGATAACGATGGTTGGACCGATGTTGATGAAGCTGAGTGCGGCCCAACCGACTCCAAGAATAAATTCGATACCCCTGTCGATAGTGACGGTGATGGTATTTGTGACTTTAACGAAGACCTATCTGTGAGCTATGGACTACCTGAATTCGAGTTGCTGCAAGGACAGCGCAATGTCTCCTTGCAACCACTCATCACAGGCATGACGGTTGACATTTGGGAGATTTCACCTGCTCTACCGTACGGCTTGTTCTTCGGCGGCGATACCATGGCTCGAACGTCAAACGGCAACGGAACAATCTACGGAGTACCACTCATTCCGTCGAACTTGACGGAATACACAGTGACGGCAATCAATTTGTTGACTGGAAAGCAAATATCAACCACGTTCAATCTCTCTGTCGCAGAAGATTACGACCTCGATGGTCTACCGAACAACAACACTCGTCTTGGTTTGTTTGAGGCTGACTTTGACGACGATGGTGATGGATTCAATGATTCGTTTGAACTTGAATGTGGTGGAGATCCGTACAACCGGTCGTCCGTTCCGAGGATTGAATCCGATGGATCTTGTTACGAATTCCGTTCCTACGAGCAACCTCCTGAACGAGACCGGAATCCATTCAAGCCAATCTGCTTCCCAATCATCTTCCTTGTCTTGGCGTTCCTGCTCGTCGTTCCGATGATTTTGACGCGACGAAAAGAACGCATTGGTGTTCAGGCAGAACACGTTTCATCGTCCCCTGAAATTCAGAGTGGTTCCGGTACGATAACCGATCCATTTGTTCTCAGGGCTGCAAAGATAGCATACAATACGAAGACCAAAACCAAGGAACGAATCAGGTGCGCTGAAATGTCTCCGGGTTACGAAGTCAAGGTTCGTGAGACCAACCTTGAGATCAACAAGACGCGATTCGGTGCAGTCAAATTTGGCGGTATCCAAGATGGATCAGGCGTTCTCAAGTCAAACAGCGATGGCCTTCTGTTGCTCGAGTTTACCTTTGATGGAACCATTGAACCAAGCGAGTACGGCATGGTCTACAAGAGCGAATTGGTTCTCGACGAAAAGACGTATTTCGTATGGCACGTTGAGACCAAGGCCAAGAAAAAGAAGTGATCAGAGAGGTACTTCGTGCAACCAGCCGAACATATCGTCCTCAGTTTCGCTCTGAATACCTGTAAGTTTGTCGTACAACGTTTTGGTGATTGTCCCGGGAGTTCCTTCGCCGTAGGTCACTTTCGTATCAGCGTGGGTGATGCTACCGATCGGTGAAATAACCGCCGCTGTTCCACAGCAGAATGCTTCGTCTGCTGACATTGCAAATTCAGCACTAACCTTCTCTTCAACCACTTCGTAACCCATGTGACGAGCCAGAGCGATGATGGAGTCTCGGGTGATTCCTGGAAGAATGGTCCCTGTTAATTCAGGCGTGTAAAGGACACCGTCCTTGATGCAGAAGAAGTTTGCAGCCCCAACCTCTTCGACGTAGGTGCTGGTTTTTGCGTCCAAGTAGATGATTTCTGCATAGCCTTGGGCCTTGGCCAATTTGCTCGGCATCATGCCCGGAGCATAATTTCCAATCGCTTTGACACCACCAGAACCGCCCGGAGCAGCACGATGAAATTCATCAGAAATGAGCAAGTCAATGGCGCGCATTCCACCCTTGAAGTACGGTCCAACCGGTGTAACGTAAACCATGAACGAGTAACTTGGTGCAGGAGAAACCCCGAGAACGGGACCGCTTCCCATCAACAATGGTCGGACGTACATCGCTCCTCGACCCATCGGTGGAACCCAGTCGATGTTGGCTTGAACCACTTGTTCTACAGCATCGATGAAAATGGATTCTGGAACAGGGGGCATCTTTAGTCGATCCGCTCCGCGCTGCATTCGTCGGGCGTTCTCATCCGGACGGAAGAAAACAACACGATCTTTGTCGGTTCGATAGGCTTTCATCCCTTCAAACAGACCTTGGCCGTAGTTGAGAACACCTGCAGCAGGTGAGATGGAGATGTTGCCATAAGGACGTAGATCACCAGGCATCCATGGTTCATCGCCGGTCGTTTCAGCGATGTACATCGTATCGGTTGGTGTTAACGAAAACGTCAGTTTGTCCCAGTCGATATCTTTGCTCATAATCTCAACCCGTGATTCCCGCTAAGGAGATTCGGCTTTCAATTCTTGCTCATCGAATTTTTGCGAAAACGTTGATATTTTGACCTACTGGGCTAAGGCTTGGTTTCAAGACGGTTGAGTCCGAGGCGTTGCTATGGAGGCATGGTCGGGCCGGTTTGGTGTCGTCAGTGGACGTTATCATTCGCACGGTGACGAAGATGCTCCGCAGACAACCGTCGAATTATTTGGGCGCTGCGAAGACGGTGCATCCATCTGTGTTCTCGTTTCTGGACTGCGGCCTACCTTCGAGATTGCGACGGTTGGAAAGCGTAGCAAAGACCAACCCGTTACGGAGAATGAGGAGCGCCGAATCGAAGGATTGCGAAGACGATCTGACGTAATGGATGTCCGCGGACCCGTATGGAAATGGACCGATTTGGGCGAGAAACCCGTCTGGACCATTGAGGCAGTTCAACCGTTCAATGTCCCTTCGCTTCGCAGTGAATTACAGAAGCAAGGTTGGACCATCTACTCCGGTGATATTCCATTTGTCAACCGACTGTTCTTGAACAACGACGTTGGAATGCACCTCTCCATAGACGGCTTTCTTATCGATGAGCGGAAACGAAAGGATGAGGACGGGGAACGTAATCTACGCGTCATCAAGCACGGTGGTGTGGGTCGATACCAAGTTGATCGAACCGTCTCTGTTCAACTTGAGAACGTCAAGGAAAGTGAGCCGTTCCAAGTCCCATGGCGCATCCTTTCCTACGATTTGGAGACGAGCATAGCCAACAATTCGATTCTCTGCGCTGCCGTTTGGGTTGAGGATATGATTGATGGTTCTCGCCGCGTATACGAATACACAGGCGCTGAAGACCTCATCATGGAACAGATGACGGCCATGGTTCGCGAAGAAGATCCTGACATCATTACGGGCTACAACATCGACAACTTCGATTTTCCTCGATTGGTCGAGCGGATGGATCATCACACCAGTCGCAAGCAATGGCAGGCTCGAAGCAACCTCTTGGGGTGGGGACGAACGCCTCTTTTGGAAACGGAATGCAAGCGAACGAGAACCGGCGTCCTTCCTCGACGTCAATCGAACCGTGCTTGGAATCTCGCTGGACGTGCCATCGTCGATGCTTGGTGGCAAGCGCGTCAAGCACTGCGGCCGCAACGTGAAACGCTCTCCTTCATTGCACGTCTCTTGTTTCCAGAGGATGAGGACAAACAGAAGATTGACATCGATGCATCCAACATGGACGAAGAATGGGCGAATCGGCCTGATGAAGTCATGGAATACTGTGTCCGGGATGCTGCGTTACCGCTCGATATCCTTCATTCCATTCAGGCGATTCGACGCAAAGAAGCGGTCGCATCGGTCGCTAAAGTTGCCTTTGAAACGGCTGCGAATGGAAGCACATCGCAATTACTTGACAGTCTTGTGATTCGTTTAGCCGACCGAAAGAACGTCGCTGTTCCACTAACTGGAAGCGCAGAAGCCAAGGAAGGACAAATCACGGGGGGCTACGTTCACGATGTTGAAGCAGGCTTGCACCCGTGGATTGCAGTTCTGGATTTCAAGAGCATGTATCCAAGCATCATGATCGGCAACAACGTCTGCTACACCACGCGGATTGACCCCTCGCATCCTGAACAACCTGCTGAAGCGGATCCTACCCACGTTTCACCAACTGAAGCTGTGTTTTGGAGCGCTGAACACCGCAAAGGTCTGGTTCCAACACTGCTTGAGGATTTAATGAACCAGCGAGATGAACACAAAGCGCAAATCAAACTCGCCCGTAAAGACGAGCAAGTGGAAAAAGAAGAATTTCATGATTCCATGCAATATGCTATTAAGATTATGATGAACTCCTTCTACGGTGTTTTTGCGTCTGGTTTTTACCGTTTTACACACAAGGATTTGGGCTCTTCAATCACAGCATGGGCGCGTCAAAACATCAAGACCATCATTCAAAAATTAGAAGATGAAGGCCATCACGTCGTATATTCAGATACAGATTCCATCTTTGTCTGTTCACCTGTTCCTGAAGGATCACCTTCTGTTCTCAAGGAGGATGATGACGAAGCAACAATTGCAGCCTATGAGGGTGCCAAACAAGCGATGATCGATTTTGGTCTTGACATTGCCAAACAATACAGTCGTGATTCTGCCGTACTCGAATACGAGAAAGGGCTCTCAGTGTTCTTCAGTCATGGTGCAAAGAAGCGCTACGTTGGGCAGGTCGTCTATCCGAGCGAGGAGATGCTGATTCGGGGGTATGAAACGCAGCGAACGGACTCATTCGAGTACCTAACAACGAGCATGAAGAAGACGTTCACATATGCGCTTGCCGACGAGGGCGAAGCACTTGTTCAACATGCTCGTGAAAGTGTTGCGTCACTCAAGAATCACAGCGTCGATGCAAGGCGCCTGATTCTCGCCAAGTCGTGCAAAGGGCGCGTTCAATCGAACGGTGAAGTTGACTTTACCAAGGACTATGCTCGCCCAGAGAGCATGGCGCAAGTTCGTGCCGCGATGATATTGATCGAGCGAGGCCTTGGGTTTACTCCAGGCATGAAAATTTCTTACGTCGTCACTGATGCTTCAAAGCGACCAATGCAGGTCCATCCGTGGATTGAAGCAGAGGACGATGGCGGTATTCCAGGCTACGATGGTCGATTCTATGCTGAACGAATGGCTGCAGCATTAGGAAGAATTACTGAAGCGTTCGGATGGAACGCGAAGGAGTTGTTCGAAGGAAACCGACAAACAACGTTGTTCTCATTTTAGGCGAACAATTCGCAAAAGGCTTCTAAATGGCGGAAAGGCAGGCAATGTCATGGGCGCAATGAGAAAAGCAACCTTCCTTGCTGTGCTGATGATGATCAGTGGACTTGCTGGCTGCTTCGGTGCAGACGAAGATGAGGACACGGGTGAAATCGTGGCCGTCTTTACCTATTCACCTGCTACAAACATTCGGGCAGGCCAAACCATTGACTTCGATGCTAGGGATTCTCTTCCATCCGGCGTTGCGCTGACCTACAAGTGGGATTTTGACGGTGACAATTCCATCGATGCGACTGGGCGAACTGCCGATTGGGCGTATCCCGAAGTCGGCGAATACACGGTGGAATTGATCGTAAGCGATGGCTCGAAAAGCCAATCAACGACCAAGACGCTAACCATTGTCGATGCCACAGCATTGCCTCCAACAGCTGAAATCACATCGTACTCTTCTGAGGAGGATTGCGAGGGCGAAGACGTCGATACAGGTAGTTACATCCATGTGTGGGCCTGTGACTTGGACAAATCAAACACCGACCGAACAGCGGGTAGTGACGTCAGCGTTGAACTCGATGCAGGTGATTCGACTTCCGGTTCTTCCGACGATTACGTCTCGACATATCACTGGGATTTGGACATCGAATACGATGCCGATGGTGACGGAGATCCCACCAACGACAACGATCTTGAAGGGGAAATCGTCGAATGGAAGGATCTTAGTCCAGGTGAATACGAAATTGGGCTGACCATCACCAACGGCAAGGGTTTGACCGATTCCGATGACATCAAAGTGTACGTATCCTATGCAGCCTCGTGGTTGGATTTTGAGATGGGAGGCAACACTTCAGGTAGCCCCGTTGAACTTGATTTTGAATTCACGGTGAACTATGACCAAGACCAAGGAAACACCATTCGCAAGGTTGTCGGCGAACTAACCTACCCAAAGATTGACGCTGACTGCACGGATATCACTCCAGGCGAAGGCAACAACTGTCGAGCCAAACTGGACCTGCATGCATTCAACGAAGAGGACGAAGAAGCAACCAACACCTCCAACACAGGCGTCGATCAGCGCGAAGATGGTGATTGCAACAGCGACGACAACGATTGCGTTCACCTGACGCTATCGTCCTACCTGTTTACCGATTCAGAGAGCGACAGCACCTATGGTGAGGGTGATTGGACCATCAAGATTCGAAACAACCGTGTAAACGACCTTCAAGTTGAATCACTCGTCATACGTCTTGTCTACAAGTAAAACCGCGAGACTCAAGCACAATTTCAAACAGAAAAGCAACCATCTATTACCGCTTCTTTCAAATAGGGGCTATTTGTCGCAGGGATGCTAAGGAGTAATTTAGTATGCCATCACAATGGGAAGATAAAAGCAAGCCACACCGTAACATCGTCTTCGTAGGTCACGTCGATCACGGAAAGTCGACCACTGTCGGTCGTCTTCTGCTCGACTCAGGACACATCGAAGCTCACGTTATCGAAAAGAACGAAAAACTCGCCGCTGAGGCAGGTAAGGCCGGATTTGGTCTTGCCTACGTCATGGACGGACTGAAGGAAGAGCGAGAGCGTGGAATTACCATCGACGTCGCTCACAAGGAGTTCTTCACTCCAAAGTACTACTGGACCATCATCGATGCTCCTGGTCACCGAGACTTCGTCAAGAACATGATCACCGGCGCTTCCCAAGCTGACACAGCGGTTCTCCTCTGTGCTGCAAACGATGGTGTCAACGCACAAACCAAGGAACACGCTTTCCTCGCCAAGGTACTTGGTGTCAAGGAACTGATTGTCCACGTTAACAAGATGGACATCTCCGGTGTTGACTGGTCTGAAGATAAGTACAAATCAGCTGTTAGCGAAGTTACAGCACTTCTCAAGATGGCTGGATTCGGGTCTCAACTCGACAACATCCCAATGATTCCTGCTTCGTCCCTCAACGGTGACAACGTCTTTGAAAAGTCCGACAAGTGCCCATGGTACAACGGACCTACCCTCTTCGAGGCCATTGACGCTGCAGCAATGCCAAACAAGCCAGTCGATAAGCCGCTTCGACTACCGATTCAAGACGTCTACAAGATTTCTGGTATCGGAACAGTCCCAGTCGGTAAAATCGAAACCGGTACCCTCAACTCTGGTAAGACTGTCGTCTTTAACCCGTCCCAGAAGACTGGTGAAGTCAAGTCGATCGAGATGCACCACACAATCGTCGACAAGGCCGAGCCAGGTGACAACGTTGGTTTCAACGTACGTGGTCTCGCCGCAGACGACATTCGTCGTGGTGACGTTGCTGGATATTCCGACAGCGAGCCAACCTTCGTTCGACACGATGAGCACTTCGTTGGACAAATCCAACTTATGGACATTCCAAAGGCTGTCTCCGTCGGATACACACCTGTTTTCCACGCACACACAGCACAAGTTGCTGTCAAGTTCATGGAACTTCTTGAGAAGACCAACAAGCAAGGAAAGGAAGCAAACCCATCGTTCCTCAAGAACGGCGATGCATGTTTGATTCGATTCCAACCAACTAAGCCAATGGCAATCGAGCAAATGGACAAGTTCCCTGAACTTTCCCGATTCGCTATCCGTGACATGGGTAAAACCGTCGCAGCTGGTGTTTGTCTCAAGGTCGAAAAGAAGTGAGTGAACATCACTCGTTGACTTGCAACTGGAGGAGTAAAGTATGGCAGCCGTCACCGTCATCAAATTGACCGGTAACAACCATACTGACATTGATCGAGTCGCAGGACAAATTCGACACATCTGTACGCAGAGTGAAACCAGACTTCGAGGGCCAATCCCTCTACCAACACGACGTCTGGTTGTTCCTGTTCGACGTGCTCCTGATGGTGAAGGAAGCGAAACCTACGATCATTGGGAACTCCGTGTCCACAAGCGATTGCTGGAGATGCACATCAACTCAGGAAAAGACGAGAGCGCTCTCCGACTGGTTGCAAAAATCGACATTCCAGACTCTGTCACCATTGAGCTTTCAATGCGTACAGTCAACTGAAGCAACCGAACTTCAGTTCAAGAGAGCATCAGGGATGCTTCGTTCTACAACGGGGCAGCTTCCGCTGTGCCAGATTCGATAAGCCAGGTCGCCATCGTTTCGTCCAAATTGTGAACATCTCCAGCTTTCAAGAGCAACTCCGAACCATCTGTAGTTGCGATTGGATCCTCAAAGGATTGCAAAATTCGAATGCGAATCTTTGATTCTGCCTCAGTCACGGATTCGTCCTCGTTCATCCAATCATCGGTAATGGTAGCGTTGGCCGACGGTGCCAACTCCATTGCTGCACCGTGTCGTCCTTCCGTCGGTTGAAGTGGGGTTTCGCTTATTGGTTGAGCAGATTCCTCAGGTTGTTGGTGTTCTGAAGGATCTTGAGGAGTTTCGTAGGCATCCCATTCAAGCGCAGCTATTCGATCTTCTTCGTCAACATCGAAAGCATCCATTGGTTCAGGTTTTTCGTCTTCAAACACCAACGCTGGTGGAGCACGATCGGTCAACGCTTCATCGGTAAAATCATCCAATTGCATCGTACCCGGTTTGTGTGTTGCTTCAACGAACTCCATCTCCCCTCGAAGTCCGTCTTGCATCTCTCTCCACCCAATGGTCATCTTGAATTTGTCCATTTCTTTCTCGATTGCGTTGTACAATGCGCGCTCTGCTGCATCTGCTTTTTGCCAGTCAATTGGTGGAAGCGGTGTTGCTACATCGCTCACGCTTGTTGCCATTCGAAGCGATTGAGAGGAGGCGTGCTGCATCATTGCAACCATTCGTCGTCGTGCTAATTCGGATGCAATATGGCGAACGTTTGCTTGACGCTTTTGCTCGTTTTGTACGCGCAAATCTGCGCCGTGCTTTCGAATCATATCGTGAATCTGGAGATCGAGGGTTGTCAGTAGTCGCTTAATCATCTCCCAGAAGTCTTTGCGTGGGAGATGAACGGGGACGTGTCGGTTGGTCTGCTGCCGATAGGTTGCGAACAACTGTTCCTGAATCTCACGGGCCTGTTGTGGCGTGAGGAGGTTGTCGCTCGACATCATCATAGCCTCGATGTTTGGGTCTTTGAACTCTCTTGTCCAGACTTAATCAACAAAGACGAGGCTTCAAACCAAATGGTTCACCTCGCAAAGCGAGGTGAGATAGGTGAAGAAGGGGAAGAAGCACGTCTCTGCGGTTCTTCTTGTGCTCTTGCTTGTTCTCGTTGGACCTTCAACCTATGTTCAATCACGAACCGTGAACTATGGGCCCATCACCTTCACACCTAGCACAAACGAGACCAATGTGGACGTCAACATCTCATCGATTCAAGTCCCCGCCAATCACACGATTACTTCCGGTTACCTTGCCATTGAGCCCGTCTGGGAAACCGTTGAATCGAACGGGACGTACTTTGGTGCAGATCTTCCCAACGCGTGGTCAAACGGCACCCATAATCTCACATCCTCTCTCGCCCATGCTGGACAACTCTCGCTCGCAACAGACTCGTCGGTGGGGGCACTCACTGATTTTGAGTCAACCAAGATGGTTCCAACAGGCTGGCTTACAATGGGTCAAGATGGAGAAGAATGGGGTGTTGAAAATCTCTCATTGCTGCAAGTTGGGCCCAGCCCGAGGGATGGAGATCATTCCTTGGCATATCGGACAATGGTTGAGAACGCATCGGGTTGCATTGTTTCCCCCGATTACCAAACACCTGAATTCGTTAGCAACATGTCGCTGTCATTTGATCACTGGCGTTCAATGGCCTCCGATGATGCAGCATGGGTTGAGTATACGCTCAACAACCAACCCTCTTGGCAACAACTTACTCCAAATGGGGGTTACTCTCATTCCGTTTCTTCTAATCACCATAGCATGGTCCAATCGCTCTCCTCTGTCTGGGCAGGCGATGCTGAAACATGGACGAATACTCGGTTCGAATTGGACCAATTGACAAACATTGGAAGCAGCGACTCAATGCGATTCCGTCTCTGCATTGCGGTTGGTTCCTCAAGCAATCAACGTGACGGATGGTTCATCGATAATGTGACGTGGCACAATCAAGGCGATGAGCCAGGCGCATGGCTGCATGGCAACCTAAGCGGCGATTATGCTCCAAACGCCGACGGAACACTGGTCATGCCGATCGATTTCTCTGGACTTACCAATCCAATTGAGCTCGAAATACGTTCGAACTGGGACATTGAAGGTGGTACAAACGATGGAATGACCATTTGGTATTCCATGGACCAAGGCGTTACTTGGGTTCTCCTAACGCCTCTTCCAGGTCTTCCTGGAAACGGCGTCGTCCATCAGGGTGTCATGTACAACGACGAATCGTTTGGATGGCTGCCAATGTTCTATCCCGTTCCTGCTACAGCTTTAACGCATGCAAATGCTTCCAATGCATTGTTAAAATTCAACGTTCAGACCGATTCCATTGTCAATCACGGCGGCGGAGCGCCTGCAAACGGTTGGGAAGGCATCATGATTGACGATGTGAAACTGCACTCTGGAGCGAACACAGCAAATCATGTCATCCGTGTGGTTAGTAACTTCACCAATCAGCCGACCTATCAGAATGGATCGACCGAGGGCTGGTTGGACAACGTGAGTGCTCCCAATCAATGGCAATGGGTCGCCACGATGGGTGTTAATGGGCCCGTTACCGATGACGATTCCTTCGAAGATCCGCACATGATGCCAGACGGCTGGGCCATCGACAACCTTCGAGGCGTGGGATGGACGCATGGTTCCCTCGGAAGCACAACCCTTGGGCCCTCACAATGGCACTCAGGGCAATACGGTGTCGGTATCGAGCTGAACGGACAATATTCTGCAAATTCGTATGCTCACATTATATCTCCAGAATACATCTTACCAAACAACGTTACAGCACAATTGTCGTTTCGTCATTGGATCTGCACCGAAGCGGCTTGGGACGGAGGGGCCGTATCGGTATCAACCGATGGAGGTCTCAGTTGGTGGTATCTCCCTGCAGATCCTGGCGGCTTTCACGACCGAATATCAACCGTGAACACCAATTCCCCATTTTACGGAGAAGGTCTCCTGGATGGTTCACAGGTTACCGGCGGATGTGGAAGCGGAGCATATCGTCCCTTTGAACTCAAAACAGCAGATATTTCCAACCTATCGGGTCAATCTGTACGTCTCCGTTTCTCATTCTTTTCCGATCAATACGTGGAACGTGATGGATGGTACATCGATGATGCAGGTGTTGATGTCGCATTGTTCGAACTTGAAGGAGATTGGATTTCTCCACCCATCTCACCCCACCCTGTCTTCGGTTATGGTCATCTTGACGGCCTTGCACATGAGCCTGCAAATACGACGCTTCGTTTCACGCTCGTCGATGCAAGTGGCAATGCAATTCCAGAATATGAACAGCGTATTCTGCCCTTTTCTGTTGATTTGAATCCAGTGGAGCACCCATCCGTTCAGATTGCTGTCCACATGGCTTCAGACAACCCATATCTCACGCCAACGGTTGAGCGATTGGGCCTTGGTCTGGTGCAAAGCTTTGGACGATACCACCAGAAATACAACAGCGATATGGTTGATTTTGAAGAGACCCAAGAAGGACTCCTTCGTGCCACAACCGGTACGACCGTTGCATTTAATCACAGTCCGGGCTGCATTTACGATTCGATTACAACCCACCAGTACGGTGGTAACCTGTCAATCTACTCGCCCACCTTCAATGCAGGAACAAGTCAATTCTCGCAACGCCCACCAGCGGTCAAGGTTCAACAATTCGATGCAATCGATCGGAGAGAGTTGAATTCGTCGTGGTCGTTCTCACTCAACATGGGTGAGGAATTCAGAGCACTGCTCATTGAACCACAATGCTTCATCCCTGCGCAGGGGCCACGCGTGACCATTGGGCAGAACAATTTGGAAGCAATCGATTGGCCACCAACCGGCAATGACCCGAATTACGGGGCTCAACTCATGTTTGATTCATTTGTCAATGGTTCGAGCACCGTTGGTGCAACACAACAAGGCCAGTTGTACATCAATACGTCCAGTTCTACATCCTACCAATTACGTCATCTCATCGCATTACCGATGAGTTATCTGGCAAGTCCAACCGTATGCCCATTGCTTGAAGGTTCATTCACCCTTCGAGTTGCCACCGGTGCTCAAGATACCGATGTGCGCATGGGTCCTCATTTGCTCAAGACGGTTCCTGCGCATTCGACACGTCACATCACCATCGAAAACACATGCCCCTCCTTTGAGGTCATCTCAACCGATCCGTCAAACGAATGGGTTTGGGGCTATGCCAACTACAACATCTCGACATCCCATCCAACCGAACTTGCTGCATACGATGTCATCGCTTTGCAAATCGAGGAGAAATTGAAATTTGAACTTCATGAATCACTTCTCAATCAAGCCATCAATGCATCCTATACGGGGAATGATCGAGTCTTGCTCGACCTCCCGTTTCGCGTAGAGACCCACCAGGGAGGCGTAAACGTAGAATTGGAAGTTGAAAGCCAACCGAATCTGGTTGATTCCGTCGTTGACGCATCCAGTTCACGTTGGCTTCCTAACACTCTTCGAAGCATCACAACGCACCATTTTCGGACGATACCAACCGATCTGACGATGGATGCACCAGATCTTGAACGTATCATGCTCTCCATTGGGTCGAGTGACGATGAATCCTCAATCCGTATCGGTGTTGAACTCGACCGACTGGATGCTACGCCTCGATTCATCCAAACAGCCGGTGCAGGTTACGCAACCCTCCAACCCACATCTCAAGCCACATGTTCTGGAAGTGAATGCACCGTAACGTGGGTGTTTCAAAGCACATGGCTCAATGACGACATCGATGATTTGCATTGGTTCATTTCCTCCATTGATGAGGATGGATTGGAAACAGGACCGTTGGTCTATTCCCAAAACACGTTCTACAACGATGTTGAGAACGATCTGGAAGCGTTCAACATCATCGCTTACGATCATCGAGGACGTGCTCTGGATGATTGGTCACAACCCTTGTGGCCATTGCATGTCAACCCAGGAACATCCCTAACTGTGCAGGGACAGGTTCGCTATCAGGGCATAGCAGGGGCTTGGGTTGGCGAAAACGATGCAGAAGTGACGGTTGAAATTCATGCTGTGCCACCGCTTAATGTCAGTGGTCCAAATGAATGGATTGGCGATTCCATCGTCTGGTCCATTGCCAATGCGACCACCGTTGACAGCGATGGGCGATTTGCTGTACCTCTTACCGTTCCTGATGATGAAAATCTTCCGAGTGGTACGCGATTGGAAGCTCGAATTCTTCTCACACGTTGTGGACCGCCCGGAAGTGCTGTGCAAACCGCCTTGGACCAAACTGCTCAATCAACTTCATTCGAGATGATGTACGACAGAAATCCTCCTGATGTAATCGGACTCGAAATCCTTGATCCGAGTGGATTGCAACCAGCAGACAATCACGTGTGGCTACCAGATCGAGACGTTCCACTGCGATTGTACGTCGAGGATGCTGAGGGATTGGAGACGCCTCTTACCGTATACACTTGGTCTGAACATCAAGACGATACCAATGGAAACGGAATCATGGAAGAGAGTGAATACAAGTCGATGACGGCGAATGTCAACCGTGGTGTTTTGCAGGCCGAGGTCGACCTTCCTTTGCTCGATGTTGATTCTATTCTCCAACCGGGCGAATTGCAAGGACGCCTAAGCGTGGTCATTGCAGGGTACGATCTGGCGGGGAATCCACTGCAATCCGGTGGCTCGTTTGGAGAGGCATTCGATGTTGCGACAATTCTGGTTCAACCGCGTCAAGCAACGCTTCTCGATCTGAACACAGTATCGCTGGACACCATCGATGGGTATCTGTTCCCTGGCCAAGACCATCGCTTTGGATTCGACTTGATTGATGGAAACGGAATCGACAGCCTTGACTCAATCAACATTGGTTTGATGAATTCACTTCACGAAGATTGTTGGATCAACCACATACCGCGATTCAATCAAACCACTGCGGATGTGAATTGCTTTGTTGCACCACCGACGGTGACCAAGACAAAAGACGATCTCACCATGCGTTGGAGCATCGATGTTGCGTTCCAATTACGTTGGGATGCGATGCATGAGTGGAGCAATGGTGCATTCACACCCTCGATTCGAGTCTTTGATGAAGCCCAAGACGTCGGTCTTGGCGGCACGTACTTGATTGCAGCAAATTGGTCAACGCACACGCGCCTGGAACTACAGATCGAATCGATTTACGATCGTGTAGCACCGTTTGGAATCCTTGACGATGGTCTTCTATCGCTTCACATTGACGACTTCGCTGATGTTGATGTTCTCGTTGTTCACCATCAAACAGAACAACGTGCATTGAACTTACCTTTCGATACACGAATGCACTACAACGTCTCTTCCTTCGCAGTTGTTCATAATGCAAGCGAGAAATCGGTGGACAGTTCAGGTTCGAGCCGACATCGTTTGGTCATGAATCAAATGACGCTTCCTCAAGGTGAGGGCGAATTGAACATTGAATTGACTGGCTCCGTGTTTGAGGTTGACAATTCACTCACAATCGAATTGATTCTTGATTCACAATCGCCTACTGTTTCGCTCGAGCCTGGAACGCTCACAAACCTGGACTCTCTCCAAATCAATGACATACCTGTTCAGATTTCAATTCAAGATGACTTTGGTGTTCCGAGAGAAGGCGTTGAATTGCATTGGTGCTTTGTTCGCGGAGGTATTGTCGTCCCCTCTTCAAAAACCTCAATTTCAATGAATCATGAAGGAACATCCGGCAACGTCGCTTCCTTTTCAACGTCACTTGACATTGAATCGCAAGGTGTTCAATTCGAAAAGAGCGATCGGCTGAGCGTATGGTTTTCCCATACAGACCGAGCAGGGAATGTTCTCTCAGGACAAGGCACAGAACTCATGCCATTGGACATCTACATCGTTTGGATGGCCTATGAACCAACACCGATTTCGATTGAAGCAACACCGTATCGCCCCGTGCTTGGGGAGATTATTTCCATCGAATTAACGCTTGAAAACATTGGTTATCTGGGTGGCTCAACGAAGGCCACTCTTGTTGATAGCGAGGGAGGAATCCTTGGAAATACGACCTTTGATTTGGAACCAGATCAGCGAGAAAGTGTTGTTTGGACCGTCGAAGCTTGGACCACGGGCCGTCTTGGCATGGTGATTCAACTCGATGATGAGGCGTTGCTCATCCCAGTTCCCTTAGCGGACATCAAGGCCGAAGACTCAGACGCAAAATCCTCGAACTCTGAACTCGGACTGAATGTCCTCCTCGTTCTTTTGGCTGCGGGAGCAGTCATCGCATCAATTCTCATGCGAAAGCAACGAATCAAATCCCTGTACGATGAATACGAAGAGCTGGAAGAATGGACCCTACCTCCTCCTAGACCGACTGGTTTGGATGATGCTGACCAAGAGGAATAGTCAAGAAGAAGACCAACGAGCGGAATGTACGTGCCGGGGTTCCCGAGCGGTCAAAGGGGGTGGACTCAAGATCCTCTGCGTAATGCTTCGCAGGTTCGAATCCTGCCCCCGGCACCATACCTTCACAGATCTTCGAGTTCTTCTTGTGCATCGCTTGTCAACGACTGGAACACCAGACTTTCTGGGAATTCAATAGCGATAAGCGCACGGATAGCATAGGATTCAACAACCTCGCTCGGAGGTTCGGCTATTTTCACTCGACCGTTTGTCAAGGTAATCTTCGCACCCGGTTTCGGAGCATCTGCTTTTGCTGGTAGCCATATGCCGACACTTCCCAAAGAGGGGTGTTGAGCGAGGATGAGTTGTTCCTCTGAGGCATCTCCGACGACGCTGGATATGTACAGAGGACGTTCATCGTTGAGTACGAGGCTGGCATCTTGCCAATCGTTTGAGAAAACCAATTCGATTGCGTCTTCCTGTCGCTTGCTGATTTCCTCAACAACGTCTTCAACTTGCTTTTCTTGGGCATCGGTCTGTTGATGAATTTGGTCAAGAACCTGACGCAACCCGTCGATTTCATTGTCATTGTCTTGAATGGCTCGATGTGCGAGAAGGATAAGCTCACCAAGTTCTTCACTCATCTTTTCTTTGGAGGAAACGCATTCAAGCGCTTCATCGAACAATTCGATTGCAAAGTCTGGACGGTTTAATGCCAGGAAGGATTCACCCAGTTCGGTCAATGCTTGTGATGCCATTGCAAGGTCTGCATGAACCATTGATTGCGCATGGTTCATCGCCTCCTCTTGTGATGCCCCAGCCATGTATTGAGCCATTGCCTGAACGATGTGTTGCTTGAGTTTCATTGACGAGTTCAGCGTTCCGAGGCCAAGCGATGAAGCCGATAGCCGGATGGCTTTCTCAAACTTGTTGGTTGAGAGGGCGAGAACAGCAAGCCGAGCAAGAATACGTGCTTCAATTAAATCTTCATCGACGTGTGTCGCTTGAAACAGTGCAGTTGAAAGATGGAGGTGTGAGCCAACCGCATCGCCTTTCATTCGCTTCATTATTGCAAGTGCCATCTCGGCTCGAACAAGAATGCGTGAGTGAAACCGATGGGCTACATCGACGAGTTCACGGTTCAACGGTGCAAGATCGATTCCGGCATTCTCCAAGCAATCCGCAATCAATGCCTGTGTCTCAAGGATGATTTCGTCCAGCGATTCCTCCGAAAGTTTCAGTTTCAATTGCGCTACATGATCCTCCAACCGCATCATCGTTTCACAGCTAGCGCGCAAGGGTGTCAACTTCTTCCTTAGGCTCGTTTTGATATCCTCGCCGTTGAGCATTCGCTGAAGTTCACTGAGTAGGTTTACCTTTGATTCACCGCCTGATTGACCCTTTGCTTTTACTGGCTTTGTTGAGGCACTCGTGAGGAGAGAATCAACCATCCAGGTGATCTTGGCTTGTACGTCGTATTCGTTTCTTCGGCTGATTGCATACTGCATTTCTGCGGCGCGAATTCGGCGACCTAGTCGCCGTAATTCTGATGCAGGTTTCCCCTTTGCCTTCGCTGATAGACGTTCAAAGAAGGTCGATGGAGGGCAAACCTCACTTGCAAGTTGATGCTCTTCAGTCGCCTTTGCCATTTTGAAATCGTCCGTTACGAGGACAACATGATGACCGTCTCGCTGCATGTCGTGTGCTAAGACCATGAGCGAGAGGTCAACGTCTTGTGGAGATGCTCGCTCACCGATTTTTGATCCAAGCCCTCGAATCTGGTCGTCCGAAACTTCATGGGTCGTTAACAACGGTTTGATGTGGCTCAACAAATTCGGCTTTTGTTTCCATCGTTGGTAGCGAACGTTTCGAATTTCACCGTGTACACCTTTAGTAACGTGCATCGTTTTCAGGACCGATTCCAAATCGTTGAGAATGGATGTTGAGGCCATTCCACCCATGTGGATGAAACAATTGGAATCGACAACATAGGTGACCATATGTCTACGAATTCAACGTAAGTCATAGTTGTTGAGCAGAATGCACCGCCAAAACTGCATCGACAAGCGGTGCGATGGTTGCGCTGTTTGGATATGGGGAAACCACATCTGCAGCGTCACGAACATCGGCAAACGGTGTGCCAACCGAGACTGACCAACCTGACATAGCAAACATCGACAAATCGTTTGGAGCATCACCAACCGACAACAATTCGGAGGACTGCATGCCCATTCGTTCCAGAATTAATTCGAGCCCACTTCCTTTGGAAAGGTGGGGTTCCATCAAATGGATTGCGAAACCGGTCCGAACGACGTCGAGATTTGACCAATCGCTTGCTTCGATCGACTTCGTGATGAGTTCAAGGTTCTCATCTTTGAACAGGCACCATTCACTTTCCCTCCAGGCATTGGTTTGAATCCCATTTGAATCAATTTCAGGGTGTTGGGATTCAAGCCATATTGCAGCATTCTTTGCTTCAACTCCAGAAGCGCGAATGTGAGGTTCATCCCAATCTGGATGCCATATAACGCCACCGTTCTCGCAACACATTGGCCCGCTTAATCCGATGAAGCGCCACAATCCGTAGGTGATGGCACGAACGTTTCCTGTTGCGAGAATAACTGGAATGCCCGCATCCTCCAATCGTCGCAATGCTTCTACTGCATGCATATCCAATCGCTTGTTTTCGTCGGTGAGCGTACCATCAATGTCGAAGGCGACGACACGTGGACACCACCCCGGCGGAAGCCATTCCATGTCTGAACCAAACGCTCCTGTTTCAAGAAGATTCTCTCCGACTGTTAAATCGAGGCAACATAGTCTTAATCAAACAGGAATGAAACGACAACGTCATGGGAGAAGACGGGGAAGAGGCGTTTTTCTCGCTTGAGGACGACGAAGCTCAGGCCAGCGTCGAAGAAGCGCCATCCAGTACTGCTGCATCGACTGATGTTATCGAGGACGTTGTTGTGCTCGACACAGAAATCATTTCACAAGCTACTGGCTGTTACACCGTTGAGTGGCAACTTATCGGCATGGATTGTCCGGATTGCGCTGGAAAAGCAATGACTGCTCTCAGAAGCCTTCCACAAGTAAGGGCGCCAAATGTTTCAGCGACCCGTGGTGATGTTAAGCTCCAACTCGATTTAGAACGAGGCTCGCTGTCTCAGGTTTCAAGTGCGCTGCGATCACTTGGGCATGCTCCAGATACTGAACACCACCACCTCAAAGGCGTCAAAGCGGAGAGTGTAGCAAAACGGAACAGCACAACACTTCGAGACCTGAAGCGCCTGTTTTGCCTTCAACCAGGAATTCTCGATGCTGAAATCGAAAAAGATGGACGCATTCTTCTTCAGATGGTGAGCAGTGCTGACAAGGAACTGCTCAAGAAACGCGATGAGGCAATCGCTGTTGTCTGTGGTTCTGAGCCGGAATATGTTGCGGCGATTTCCAATCGTCTTCGCCCCGATCAAATGCGTCTTCTCGGTGCTGCATTTGCTGTACCGATTCTTTTTACTCTCTTTGCGCTGGAAATCTTCGGTATTGAGGGCTGGATTCCCGCACTTATTGCCATTCCAGGAATTCTTGCATCCAGCTATCAAATGTTCAAACAGGCACTGGCCAGCATGATTTCCTTGCAGCTCGGGTTCCAGGTTCTCACAAGCCTCGCAGTCATTGGTGCATGTGGCCTCATGATGTGGGAAGAAGCTCTCATTGTTTCCATCCTCGTTGCCGTGACCGTGCACCTTGAGGGTGATGCATTGATGAAAGCAAGAGAAGCCATGCAAGGTGGACTGGACCGACTTCCAAGAGTGGCTCGTAAAGTACATCGTTACACTCCAGGTTTTACGCCAACCAACATTTCGTTCGAATCCTTTTCAATCGCACCTCAGGCGAACCCTTCGAAGCCACTTCATACAAACACAGAGCCACAAAAAATCCCAATCGATTTGCTTAGGAAAGGCGATTTTATTGAGGTGCGAAGCGGTGAATTGGTTCCAGCCGATGGGCGCGTCGTAGAAGGTACTGGGGCGCTCAACAGGGCTCCTTTGACGGGAGAATCTGTGCCGGTTGACATCGAAGAGGGAGAATTTGTACAGGCAGGTCTTGTCCTCTCGAGAGGTCCAGTTGTGCTTGAAGTCGAGGCGGTTGGTGAAAATACGCAACTCTTCGAGTTGATTGAAACGGTCCACACCTATCGAGATGAACCTCCTCGTCTGCAAGCGTCCATCGAACGATTTACCGCAATCTGGGTTCCAATCGTCATTTTTGGGGCACTGTTTGTTTATTGGTTCCTCTTCCCGGAAAATTGGAAAATTGTCTTGTTGCTGTGGGTTGTATCCTGCCCATGTGCTCTGTTGCTCGCAGCTCCAGTACCGCATGCAGCAGCATTGGCCAACTCAGCACACATGGGGGCGATTGCTCGTGGAGGAGACGTTCTCGAACGTTTGGCAAGAGTCAACCACGTTTTCCTCGATAAGACAGGAACGCTCACTTCAGGAAAGCCAACCGTTGGTAAGGTAGTGATGGCAAAGGGCCGACGACGTGATGCTTCAGTTGCGTTGGCAGCAGGAATTGAAGCCCGTTCCTCTCACCCTTATGCTGAAGCGCTCCGAGAATTTGCAGAAAATGAAAACATTCAACCTTCAGAAGTGAAGAAGATTCAAGACGTTAACGCTGGAATTAAGGCGATGAGAAACAAAGAAGAATTGCTCATGTTGCGACC
>MDTB01079805.1_pt1 | contig 24402 bp, 16 predicted proteins | sample 811161 | NCBI WGS metagenome assembly MDTB01 (sample SAMN05326650, study PRJNA326480) | marine metagenome | isolation source: seawater | place: Mediterranean Sea | collected 2009
AATAAACAGCTCAAATATATACCTGTGCCAAACGGTCGAACAGTATTCATGGGGTAATAAATGGGAAGATTTTTTATAACAGAAAGAGAAATTAATTTCATTAACGATACAGCAAAGGAATTAATTAAAGATGTCATAGGGCAAAAAATATACTACTATTCTATTTCTGAACTCAAATCAAAGGTTCATGATGTTTATGAAGAATCTCATGAAAAGATATTTGAAAATCCTCTAGAAATAGAATGTTTAGTGCAATATCAAGCACCTGAAGTTCGTACCAACCGATTTGGCTCGGAAAAATATTTTCGTATTGAAGCATATATACAGACAAGAGATTTACTCGACAAAGGAATTGAGATACTTGAAGGTGATTTTTTCTCATACGGATCTGTTTTGTTTGAGATAACTCAAGCCCCTTCTTCGAATGTTATATTCGGACAAATAGAACACGGTAGGTTTATTACAGTAAAAGCAACGCAAGCAAGAGAAGGTTTATTTAAGACAAAAGTGTTCGGACCCACATCAGAATCTTATACAGATCCTGACGCAGTTCAAGATACTTTTGTACAACAAAGAGGTTATGAATCAAATAAATTAGGTAAAACAGGTGATGTTAGAGATTTACAAAAAAATGGTGTATTAGAAAAACCTATTTCAGGACCTAGGGAAGTTTCTAAAAAAGGAGGGTCAGAAAAAACAGGGTCATCATTTTATGGAGATGATTAATGGCAAATAAACCAGGGCAAAAAATATTTACAAATTTTGATGGTACGAATGTACCCGATGATTTTGATTTTCCTAGTATAGAATTAGAACACATCGACCGTGCTGTTTTTGATTTGTTTGACAAGATTATATCTTTTGAAACAGAACAAAAAGGTAGGTCAAGAAAAGTTCCTGTTGTTTTTGCATCAGGGGAAAGATTTGCTTTGACTAGACGATCAAACCCAATAAGAGACAAAAATAACGCACTTATTTTACCTCTTATATCAATCCTTAGGGGTGAGATGGATGTATCGCCGTCGCAGCATGGTAAATCAACACCAATTTCTTTTGGTGATCAACCTGGATATTACATTAAAAGGCGATTAAGTAAGGCAGATAGAGATTATCAAAACATTATCAACAAACAAGGAATTAAAAATCAAGATAACGTATCATCAAGAAATAACTTTTCACAAAATGCAATATCACCAGGAAATATGTCTAAACCTGGAACTGTTGCATCGAGGCGAAATGGGAAAAATTTAAGTTTTCTGGCACATCAAAACGACATATCTTTGCAAGAAAATTTAGGTAATAATATTTTTGAGATAATTGAAATACCTTACCCAAAATTTGTTGCAATAAAATATGATGTTACTTTTTGGTCACAATATTTAACGCAAGCAAATCAAATGATGCAAACAGTTTGGCGTAATTATACAGGTCAAGCACATGAAATTGCAATGACAACTGATAATGGCTATGAATTGGTTGCATTTTTCTCCGATAATTTTTCAATTGATAATAATTTTGATAATTACTCGGATGATGAAAGAGTTATTAAACATAGTTTTGGAATAACAGTCGCAGGATACATTTTAAATCCAAAATCAATGAAAGGCATGCCTAATCAAATCAGATCTTATTATTCAGCACCTACAATCGATTTTGGATATGATGAACCACGTTCAAATGTTGTTTTCAATAACCAAAAAGAAAAAAACATTGACAAGAAAAAGAAAAACATTTTAAACGATATCAACACTGTTGGTGATATCAAAAATACATTGGCAAGAGGTGAAAGTTCAGAAGATTTAGAATATTTTGTGATCAACCCATTTACAGGTGAGAAAGAAGTTAAATATTCTAAAATATTATCTAGGAATAAAAGATCTGGCGAATCTGTCATTTCACCGCTAATAGTCAACAAGATAGACAGACAATATGAATAAATTACAAACAGCAGATAAATCAACTTGTAGTTGATATTTATAATAGTAATTTTAGGAGTGGTTAATGGCAGAACAGACATTTAGATCACCAGGTTTTTTTGAAAGAGAAGTAGACCTAACACAAAGAGATCAAGAAATCGACGGCATACCTGCAGGCATAATCGGGACAGCTAAGTTTGGTCCTGCTTTTGTACCCATCACCGTGGGTTCTTTTTCAGACTTTCAAAATAAATTTGGGGGATTAGATCCGGAATATTTTGGACCTTACGCAGTAGATTCATTTTTAAAATTTAAAGATGCTGTCACTTATGTTAAGGTGCTTGGTGCTGGTGCAAATTTAACAGTTGCTGATATTCAAGCAACACAAATCAAGGGGACTGTTAAAAATGCAGGCTTTTTTGTCAGTAGTTCAGCGCCGGCTGCGAACGATACAAAAAAACGAAATATAGGTTCGGTGCAATTTATTAACGCAATTCATACAATTAATTCTAATGAAAGTGCAGGTTATCCTATTTTTACTGATAACGCCTCAACAAACACAACAAACTCCGGTACACCATCAACTGTCCAACTAGTAAGAGGTATGGTATTGATGGCGTCTGGTGCAAGATTAGAAGTATTAAATGATACAGAGTCATACTCAGGATTCGCATCAGATGACATTGCATCCATTAGTAGTTATGACGGGACAGAATCAGAAGGCACTTTCAAACTAGTAGTATCATCAGCACTTGGCAAGCCATTTGGTAATGACGAAAATTACGCAGGTATAAGAATATATACTGCATCTTTAGATCCGAATAGTAATCATTATATAACTAAAATATTAAACACGTCACCGGACCGTTTTGGTACAGAACAACACTTACTATATGCAGATTTTCATGTAGAATCTGAAATTGCTAAGGTTAAAAAGGATGGCACTAACGGCGTCGTATGCGTTGCATCAGGTTCCTTAAATATTTCAGGTGATGGAGGTGATTCATCACTTTATTTTACAGAACTTTTTGGTTCATTTAACACAAGATATAGATCAGCAAAAACAACTAGTTTTATATCACAACCTTTCGGAAGTAAAGAGTACGATCTTTTTCATTTTGAATCACTTGATGACGGAAGTGTAGGTAACAACAGGGTTAAAGTATCAATATCAAACATAAGAAGGTCGACAAATAAAAAAGATCCATACAGTACATTTACAGTTCTGGTGCGCGATTACAACGATTCAGACACCAACATGAATGTACTAGAACAATATCCTCTTTGCAATTTAAATCCAGGTGATGAAAATTACATTGCAACAAGAATCGGTGACTATAAAATATTTTATAATTTTGATGCAGAATCAAAAACTGAAAGAAGGCTTAATGTTAGCGGGCAAAGACCTAATAGGTCTAGGTATGTAAGAGTAGTAATGAATCAAAATGTTGAAGATGAAATAATACCAAAATCCTCTATTCCTTTTGGTTTTAGAGGTTTACCGGTTTTAAAAACATCTGATACACTTACTCATAATACGACTCAATATTCTGCTGATTATGGAGCTTCTTTTGGCGGTCCCTTACGTTTACACTTTGTCCCTGGTGGCACACATTCAAATGAGTTCTTATCTAGTTCAATCCTACCACCTGTTCCTTTGACGTTTAAAACAACCAAGAACAATGTGGAGTCTTCCCCAAGCTTTACCGGTCATCCTGGTAAAAAAGAATTGTCTGACAACAGGATATTTTGGGGTATAAAATTTGATAGAGTTCCGTTGTCGTCAACACTTTCTGACTCACCTTTAGCAGCAAATGCAGCAGGTGGCTTTAGAAATCCTTTGATTGATACATATTCTAAATTTTTAGGAATTGAAAAGTTAGATGCATTAGTAACAGGATCAGCGGTTGATGATTTTAACAATAATAAATTTACACTTGCAAAAGTTGCACTAAACAATCAAAGTACTACAACTGCAGATTTAGATACAGCTCTCGCTACAGAGATAACAGGCGCTGCCAAAGATCACATGAGAGAAGCAGCTTTTATTAGGAATGGAGTACTTGAAACTGCTAATTATACCATTAAAGACAACAATACATACGCAAACAGATTAACGTTTGCATCTTTAGCAGCAGGTGATTCTCCTAAGTTTTTCAATAGATTTACTGAATATTTGAAATTCACGAATATGTTTTTTGGTGGATTTGATGGTGTCAATATTTTAGATAAAGACCAGCGACTTTTAAATGACAAGGCAGCGTCAGCTGATACAAGAGGTAAAGCATCAGGCGGCGCAAATGCATATGAAAATTTAAATGTTTTATCTTCACCAGGTTCTGGTGAAAACAATAACATAATAAACGCATATAGGGTAGGCGCAGAAATACTGACAGACCCTATTGCAAGTAGAGTAAATATTATAGCAATACCTGGCATAAGAGATAGTTTGGTGACAGACTTTACTGCTGACCTAGTTGCAGAATATGGTAAAGCTCTCTATGTTATGGATATTCCTGCTTATAATGATGACACTAATATTTTGTACGATGATTCGAAAGGACGACCTAATGTAAGAAAAACTGTAGAGCAGTTTGAGTCGCGAGCACTTGATAATAACTATACAGCCGTGTATTTCCCTGATGTTATGAAGGCATTATCTCCTGGAGAAGGAGGATCAATTACACTTCCGGCATCGGTTGCTGCTCTAGGTGCATTAAGTTATAGCGATTCCATTTCTTTCCCATGGTTTGCACCAGCTGGTTTTAACAGAGGCGCTTTAGAAGACGTCATTAATACAAAAGTCAGGTTAAACTCTGAAGATAGAAATATTTTATATGAAGCAAAAATCAACCCAATTGCTAATTTTTCATATACAGACTTTGTAATATTCGGTCAAAAAACATTACAAAGTGATAGGTCAGCGTTAGATAGAGTTAATGTAAGAAGAATGTTGTTAGAAGTAAAGAGAATTGTATCAGATGCAGCTAACAATATAATTTTCGAACCAAATACAAAATCTACAAGATCTAGATTTGTTAATGAAGTAACACCGCAATTAGCAATAATTCAAGCTCAACAAGGGATTGATAAATTTAAAGTAATTATGAACGATTCAAACAACACACAATTAGATGAAGAACAAAACAGGCTTAACGGTAGGATAGTTTTAGTTCCTACTAGAGCAGTTGAATTCATAGCAGTTGATTTTGTTATAACAAATTCAGGTGTAAGTTTTGAATAATATATATATTAATAAGATATTGGAGATATAAATGGCAGAACTAACATTTAAGTCAGCGGGAGTTAGTACAAGAGAGATTGATTTATCGCAACCATCAGTTGCAGGCCCAACAGGAATACCTGCCGGTATCATAGGTACTGCTCTTGAAGGACCTGCATTTGTCCCTATAACAGTTGCAACTTTTTCAGAATTTACATCAATATTTGGCAATTCTGATGGTAAAAACTTTGGACCTATAGCTGTTAGCGAATGGCTTAAAAATGCAAGAGCTTGTACATTTATAAGAGTTTTAGGCGTAGGTGATGGAAAGCAAAACAATGCAAACGGTTCTGTTACAAATGCAGGTTTTTTTGTAGGTGATAGACAAGTACAATCAAACGGTATTGTTGGTAACAATGTTTATGCCAATCATGGTGCCGGTGCAATTAAAGGCAGAACCTACTTTTTAGGTTGCTTAATGTCAGAATCAAATGGTTCAACAATATTTTCATCCGCAGGGATACAAAAGACAACTGTTGCAAGTGGTGTAAAGGCAACTGCTAGCTTTACTTTTGATGATAAACCAAACGAGGAAACCACTGTTACTTTAGTAGATGCAGAAGGAACTTCTGTTGTATTTGAAATCGATAACGAGGCTAATGGTGGGACAGGTTCAAATGTTTTGTTAAATGGTATTGCTGCCGCCGGAGGTGGCGCTACAGGTACTGCGGCTGATTTAGTTGCAAAAATTAATGCTAATGCAATTAAAATTACTGCGTCAAGAGATAGCAATACAGTTACTTTAACACAAGATATTGCTGGTAACATAGGCAATAAGGCCATCACAAGTACGTTAACTTCGGCTGCATTTAATCCTAATGGTTCAATGCCAACAGTATTTACCGGTGGAATGGATGGTAATCATGCATTTCCAATTCTTCGTGGTGTAATACTCGCACCAAGTGGCGTAGTTTTACATTTAAGTGGTGGTGATTCACAAAACACAGGCAAGCCAGGCGACACAGACACAGCAGTATCTGCAAATGGCATTGTTAGCGGCCAAAAAGGAGGCTTAACAGGTTCTGTTAATTTAACAAGTGGAAGACAAGAAATAGTCTTGTTAATGAATGGCTATAAAGGAACAATATCAAAGCCAACGCATATAACAGCTTCTTTTGACCCAATGGCAAAAAATTATTTGTCAAACGTTTTGAATACTGACCCACTAAAAATCGAAGAAGAAGGTCATCTACTATATCAGCATTTTCCAATACATGGAAATTTTGCAGTTGTAACTGGTTCAGGTGCAGTTAGTCCTGGACATTCCACAGCAGGAACACCTGTTGCTGCAGCTTCTAGAAATGAAAACATAGCATTCTTATTGACGTCGTCTTTGGCAAGGAGTCCTGACAATTATTCAGACGTGCCTGATTATGAAGATTTTCAGGATAGGTTTAGTCACTCTGAAACACCTTTCGTTATCTCACAAAAGTTTGGTAACAGCCCGTATGATCTCTTTAAAATTGTCGCCTTGTCACCAGGTAAAGGAATATCAGAAAAATTTAAATATTCAATAACAAACATTGTAAGGTCTAAATCAAATACAAATAAATTTGGTACTTTTGATTTAATAATAAGATCAGGTAATGACTCAGATACAGAAGTTTCTGTCTTGGAATCATTTAGAGGAATTACCTTAGATTCTACATCAACACGTTATATCGCAAGAGTAATTGGCGATCAAAATATACATTTTGATTTTGACAATGATGTTAACTCACAAAAAATAGTAGTAGACGGCACACACCCAAATAGATCTAGATACATTAGAGTAGAATTGTCCGCTGACTTAATCGCAGGCAACGTACCAGACGAAGCGTTGCCACTCGGATACAGAGGCCCTAAACACCTTGTAACATCAGGAACTATGCTAACATCTGTCAATGATAACATCTATGCAAGTGCAGATCTTTTGCAGAGAATCATAGAACCACCTATACCATATAGAGAAAATGTAACAATAGGGACAGGTTTATCTAAGAAAGTTGATAGTAGGCTATACTGGGGAATTCAATCAACAATGAAAGTGAGGGCAAATCAGCCTAATTTTATTAGTACAAATGATCAATTGTCCGGATTCAATCCATATCAAAATCATTTTCAAAAGCATTTTCCTACCCACAGGAAAGATACAACACCTTTCTTTGTAGGTGAAAATGTTGGCGCTGCTGAAGTTAATAAATCTATTTTGGATTGTGACTTATTTAACAAAAACGGTTTTTCGCTAGAGAACATAAAAGTAAGAACAGGCAGCAATTCTGATGGTTCTGTTACAGATGCAGATCCTGACATGTGGATCAGTGCTTCTTATGTAAGAGGCGGTGCTGTTGCAACTAATCACACTACAAAAACACGAGCATTTAAGGTAACAGACTTAGACACAGTTGCAAACAGAAAATATGCTAAGTTTACACTTTTTGGTCAAGGCGGCTTTGATGGTGTTAATATTTTTGATGCAGATAAAACTGCGTTAAGTAACAACGCAGCAACTAGAGAGATTGACGATAGTGACTCACAAGGCGGTACAGCAGGCCCAACAATAGCAGCTTACAGAAAAGCAATAGATATAATGGGATCAAAAACTGATGTTGATATTAAATTACTTGCTGTTCCCGGTCAAAGGAACCCAATTGTTACTGATTTTGCAATATCAGCAGTTGAAAATAGATTTGATGCTTTATACATAATGGATATTGAAGAAAGAGATCAAGTTAATTCTGTTATCACATCATCTGTACAAAAGCCACATATTAAAAATACTGTGACAGATTTTAAAAATAGAGTTTTAGATACTTCTTTTGCTGCTGCTTATTTTCCAAATGTAACATTAGCAGATCCTTCAACGAAAGGCTTAGTTGAAGTACCACCTTCTGTTGCAGTACTAGGTGCATTTTCTAATAATGATAGATTAGGAAATCCATGGACTGCACCTGCAGGTAAATCAAGAGGTGTATTGAGCTCTGTTGAAGTAGCATCTGTTAAACTTAATAGATCAAATCTTGATGATTTATATGATGCTGATATCAATCCTATCACAGCTTTTCCAGGTACAGGTATATTAATATTTGGTCAAAAGACATTACTTCAGAACCAATCAGCATTGGACAGAATTAACGTTAGAAGACTTCTTATAAATGTTAGAAGGTCTGTTCGCAATATTGCAAACAGTCTATTGTTTGAACCAAACAGGGAAGAAACTTTAGAAAAGTTTAGTTCTTTAGTTAACCCTATATTACAAAGAGTTCAGGATGGCGACGGCGTCAAGAAATATAAAGTTGTTATTGATACAACAACAACAACCCAAGCTGATATTGAAAATAACACAATAAGGGGAAAAATATTTCTACAGCCGTCTAGAACAGTTGAGTTTGTTGCACTTGATTTTGTTGTTACAAATGCAGGATCAGAATTGTTGTAATCGTATATATATTAATACAGATAGGAGAATAAAATGGCAGAGACGCTTTCAGTAACAGACATGCTACCAAACAAATTTGAACCAAAAAGAAATTATAGGTGGATTCTTGCTGTAGAAGGGATTGATTCCTTCCTTGTTAAATCAACAAAAAGGCCTAGTTATACTATTAATGCAACGAAAATAGAATATATTAATAGTTACAGATATGTTGCAGGTAAAGCAGATTTAGGCGACTTTAGTTTGACGCTTCATGATCCAATTGCACCCTCCGGAGCACAACAGGTGATGGAATGGATTAGAACCCATTATGAATCTGTTTCCGGTCGAGCAGGTTATGCAGATTTTTATAAGCGAGACATTCAATTAAAATTATTAGATCCTATTGGAACTGTTATAGAACTTTGGGACATTAAAGGTGCATTTATAAAATCAGCTGACTTTGGTGGTTTAGATTACACTGGTGGTGAAATCATGCAAGTAAGCTTAACTTTATCAATGGATAATTGCGTCCTACAATTCTAAAATAAAGTTTTACTTTTCATTTAAAATCCTTACAATTATTGTAAGGATTTTTTTATTGTGAGGCAATAAATCATGTCAGAATTTTTGAACGAAGAAGCAAAACAACATTTAATGAAATCAAATATATTGAAAGATGACTTTGGTTGGGAAGTGCCAATTGAATCTGTCCCTTTGCCATCAAGAGGTGAAATATATACTCCTGACTCTGCTCTCTACAACAGAGAAACAGTCAACATCAAAGCAATGACAGCTAATGAAGAAGACATTCTTGCATCTCCTGCTTTATTAAAAGATGGGACAGCAATTATGCACCTTTTAAGATCATGCATAGTAGAAAAAAATATTGATGTTGAAGATATGATAGCAGGTGATAGAAATGCATTAATGGTATCAATAAGAATCACTGGGTACGGCTCTAGGTATGAAGTAAAATCAACCTGTGAAGAATGTGGTGCTTCTAATGATGTAACAATAGATTTATCATCTCTTGAGATTAAAAGATTAAAAATAAAACCTACTGAACCCGGAAAGAATGAATTTTCTTTTGTCCTTCCTGTCACAAAGAAAAACGTTATTTTTAAATTTCTAACACCTAAAGATGAAAAAGATAGAAAAGCAAAAAGAGAGTTCATGAAAAAGCACACAGCTGGGCTGATTGACAAGTCTGTTACTTCATTCTTAGAGGCATGCATTGTATCAATAGACGGAATAACTGACAAAAATAAAATTAAGCACTTTATTTTATATATGCCTGCTTTGGATTCTAAGTCGCTTAGAGACTTTATGTCAAATAACGAACCTGGAATTGATATGACAAATAAATATGTGTGCAGTAATTGTGGTCATGAAAACAATATTAATCTCCCAATTAATTCTAATTTTTTTTGGCCTAGAACATAGTTGGAGAGAAATATTTTTAGAGGAATCATATCATCTAATGCGTCACATGAACATGACGTATACAGAGGTAAGATCTCTTCCTGTTTCCTATAGGAAATGGTATATCAAAAGACTCATCAAAGAATTTAAAAAGGAAACAAAGGCAGAGCAAGACGAAATCAGCGCGAATGCTAAAAATTTGAAGACATATGAGAAGATGTTGGCAAATAAATTTAAGTGATGAATACTTATTAATATGATATTTGCAAGGAGTCTTAATTGGCAGATCCAGTAAACATATCCAGGCAGTCGCAAAGAGATTTAGCAAAGGCGATCGGTCAAGCATTTGAACAAGCTTTTAAGCGCCACAGAGAAAAAATGGGTGGTGGCGATCGAGGAAGTGGTGATAGCTATACAAAAAAGCGACAGAGGAAAGAAGAAACAGGTGAAACCGGAAGAGTAGGAGAAACTGAGGCGATTCTTGCAGAAGGTGAGGCAAGAGCAAAAACTTTTGAAGATCAACTAGCAGTACTTCAAGACTTACAAAAATTAGGAACAGCAGCAGGTCCGGCTGCCATCGAAGCTTATAATGATGTAATGGATGGCTTATCTGATGACTTTAAGGCCATGGCATCACAATATGATGCAATACAAGAAGTCTACGGTGGATTAAGTGATTTACAAGAAGCAACAGGAGCAGCAAAAGCTGCAAAGGAAAGATTAGAATTATTTCAAGATCTTTATTACGGAACTCAAGTAAGCGTCGAAGGTTATACAAAATCGTTGCAAGCAATGGCAATGGAACAAGAAGGAATTGACCTTAATGAAATGGCGAGGTATTTTGATGATGAAGCCGAAGCCGCAAACGCTGCAGAAGACGTATTACAGCTGCTTGTTTCACAACATTCATCTTATGTTAACGAAATGGATGCGCTCACTAAAGCAAAATTGCCTTTATATGAAAAGGCAATGGGAATATCATCTCAGAGAGTTGCAGAAATTGTAGAAAAAAATATTGCTTTTACAGGTAAAGCAACAACAACTCAACTGGATGAAGTCGCAGCTTATTCTAAAGCACTTGCAGAAACTACCGGAGCGCCGCTTAAAGAAATTAATGCTATATCCTTAGAGATAATTGCAAATACAAAAGCCTTTGGTGATATGTCGTCTGAGCAAGCAACTAGAATTGCTGCTAATTTAACACAACTTGGAATGAAGTATGGTGATTTTGAAACGCTTACAACTAAATTCCAAGAGTACGGAGGTGCAGCTCAAGCTGCTGGACAATTAGCACAGTTAACAGGAGGTCAACTTCAATTTGACGTTCAAGAGTTAATGACAATTGCCAGTGAAAATCAAGAAGATTTAATACCTTTCATAAAAGAGCAGTTTGAAGCACAAGGATTTGACGCAGAACAATTCAAAGCAATGACAAAAGCAGAACAACGTGCTCTGCAACAGGTACTAGGTTTAGATACTACAACAATGTTAACGTTATTAGGACAAGAAGCTGTATCTGACGAAGAAATACAAGCAACGCAGAAAAGAGCTAAAGAAGCAGGAGAATTAGAAAAAGGCGCAAGAGTAGTTATGGATCAAATGCGCCAAACAGAAAAAGCATTTACTGACATGGATGAAGTATTAAAAAATCAGAGAAAGAAGCAAATGTTAATGTTGCGAGAACAATCTTTTGAATTGGCTAAAGAAACATCTAAATTTCAAGCAAATCTTCTTACCAATGTCAAACCTGTTAATTTAATAGAGTTAACGAAAATAGATTCTGCTTTTGATAGTTTTACTGATGAATTTAAAAATTTAAATCAACGAATTGATGAATCTGAACCTTTGGACATGAATAAGCTTTTTAAGGGTGGCACAGAATTGACTACTGCGAGTACTAAAATAGGAGAAGAATTAGGCAATGCTATAAATAAAGGTGTATCAAACGGTGTAGGCGTTGAATTAGCTGATATTAATAATTCACTTCAGAAAGTTAATGAAGATAATAATTTACCTGCTGCTGTTAAATCAAGCATTGATGAATTTAATGAAACTGTTGCAAAGCTTGAGAAAGCAAAAGATTCAGGTAAAGAAAGGGAAACAAAAAAATTAATTGACAAGTTAGGTGAGGTCATAACAGCAATTAATGCAACAGTAGATGTTGAAACAAAACAGCCGGTGATATTAAACATGGATGGTGTAAAAGTAGGTGAAATTATCATAGACAGTGCAGATAAGATAGAAGGTGCTGGTGGTGGTAAGTTAAACATAATTAATAAATGAGATAGTAAATGAGTGACTTTTTAGATGATATTAGTGTCTTTATTAAAGAATTTGATTTAAGTGAAAAAGAATTAGAGGAGATAAGTAAATTTATAACTCAGACAGACAAAACTTTACAAAAAACATTAAAAAAATTAAATTCAAAAAATTTTGAAAATTTAAAAGAAAGCATGGAAGAATTAATAAGAGAGGATAAAAATGGCAAGGGAGACACTTAAAGACTTTTTAAGAAGTATTAACAGTACTTCAGATAGAATTACTTTTAAAGTAAATCCTCCAGATGGAGATCCAAATAGTAAAGATTTACTAGGTAGAGGATCTGATCTCGGTATTGACCCTAACTCAGGAGAAGAATTATTAAATCTAGAAAAAGAAACTGTTGGTTTGTTAGGTGACTATGTATCTTTTATAATGAATAAATCAAATAATGTTTTTCCTGTGGCAGGTAAAAATTCACAAGCGGCATCAACAAAAAGAGGCGACAATATAATTATGCCAAGCAGCGGAGGAGAGCACGGTGCTGTAAAGGTTTTTGTTGATGATCCGTTAAAGAGAAGTAAACTTGAAGAGTATTCAGATAGCAGTAATTTTAATATTGGTAATAGTAAGCTTCAAGATATTGTCAATAAAACAGGAGATGGGTCCAATCATTATTTGTTGCATGATGTCCAAGGCCGGCCGTTAAACAGGACAGGTAAAACTTTGGCATCAAAAGAAGGTGAAGAAAATAAAGCCATAAAAGGTGTAAATAACATATTAAGAAATTATAATCGTTTTGCAAACGTAAAAAAAGAAACAGCTTTCGCACCAGACAATACTTTAACCAGTGAGTTTGATAGAAAAGAAAATGAATCAGGGACATTTACAAATCAAAATTCTTATGGCACATATAATAAAAATTCTAATAACTTAAATTATGATGAACTTAAAAATATAGCAGCCAGCATGTTATATAAGGCATCAGGATACGATAAGTCAGGCATACCTGGGCTAAGTGAAAATGTTGATAAGCTAGAAAACAAAATAGAGTCAGAGGTTAATATACCTGACAATTATAGCAATGATGGTTTTGAAAAAATACCATTTGCAAACGTTAGATCGATGAACGCAGAATCTGCGCCTAAAAACAGTAACGGTTATTCAACTAGAGAAGGAAGAGGTAGAGCCGGATTATTGTCAGATAATGCAGATAATATTAATAACAACAAAACTTTTGGATCAACGTATAACCAAACAGTTCACTTTTTTGGAAAAAATCATAAAATTCATAAAATAAAAGCAACTATTGCTGCCAAATCACTAATGATAATCGCAGAAAGATTTTATGGAAAAATATTGGAATATTTTAAATCTGTTGATGCAGCAAATGGCAATGAAAAAAAGACAAACATTTTAATGTTCGGTAAGTTTAAGTCGTTACTTAATCTAAGATTAGATTACATAAAACAATCTTTGCTAGTTAAAACTAAATATCCATATAAAGATTGTGTCGATAGAGGTTTGCAAGTAATATTTTCAAAAAATAGCGATCCTAAGCAGAACGACGATCAAAGAATTATTCAAAGTAGAGTATTTCAATCTTCTCCCGGTTTTTGGTTGGCAATATCAAACTCTGTTTTGAAAGCACATGATCAAATTATTAAAGGCTTAGACGAGATAGGTGAAATAAGTGATAAAAATGAAATGATAAATTACCTCATATCTGTTATGGGTTCTAATAAATTAATTCAATTTTATAATACTATGGCAACTATAGGTGATGTAAGTTTACGTTATACTACTGGTATGCCATTAAGTACCAGAAAAAAAGATATTGTCAGACCTAAAGATGTTGAGCGTTATCCGGATACTCCTGGCAACAGAGTAGCAAAAAGTAAAAAAAGGAATGGTTTGACATCAAGGCGCTTAGCAATTGCACAAAATGACGTCCCATCCGCTTACTTGTTACCTACTAATATAGTAAGGGCATCAGCAAGAATGAACGAAGGTAATTTTGGACCGAATCCAGTTAGAGGAATGTTAGGGTCAGAATTAGTCGAAAACACTTATATGTCATTTAATGCTGACGGTAGTGGTGGTAGAATTCCTAACGATGTCGTAAAATCACTTGAAGACAGGTTAGATGCTGAATATGTTCCTTTTTATATACAAGACTTAAGAACAAATGAAGTAATATCATTTCATGCTTTTTTGACCGGTTTAAACGATTCAATATCGACAAATTTTACAGGAACTTCTGGTTACGGAAGGATGGATAAGGTACAAATCTATAGCGACACTTCAAGAAAAGTTAGTGTTGATTTTACTCTGTTTGCAACATCGCGTGAAGACTTTAATACCATGTGGTATAAAATAAATAAGATTACAACTTTATTTTATCCTCAATGGTCTCAAGGTACAAAAGTATCAAATGGCGAAGGAAGTGTTTTTGTGCAACCATTTAGTCAAGTGATCGGCGCTTCACCTATTGTTAGATTAAGGGTAGGTGACGTCATCAAATCAAATTATTCAAGATTTAATTTTGGTAGATCTTTCGGCATAGGTGATCCAAATGTTACACCGATGGTTGTAAATTCAGAAATGATAAATGCTAATTCTGCATTGCAAAATGCTGACAATGGCGCACTTGGGGGACTTAATAATTTTAACGAAGCCATGAAAGAAATAATGGTTAAAATATTCTTAATGATATTTGGTAGTCCGACACAATATTTAAATTTGGAGCAATTAGATGGTAATCACCCACAAGCAGATATGATTGTCGATGCATTTTCAGAAGCACTGAATAATCAATTAAAAAATGGATTTGTCAACCCACTAACATTAGCGCTGGTGATGAATCAACTTAAAGATCCTAATACTGAATATGGCGTTAATTCTTATACAAACTTAGATGCCTTAGATAGCTTAGACCAAATTGTTGATGGCGTTAAGGGTGTAGCAGATTTTCTTGGCGCCGGCTCAAATAATAATTTTGGTTATCACAAAGAAAGGACTTTCAATGTTGGCGACGTCGATGTTATTTCCAATCCTGTTGTATTGAAAGCAAACAACAATACAGGCTACAATACGGAAGATGGTGGTAAAATATATTCAACCAGAACTTTAAAGATACAAATAATCGACAGAGTTACCCAGGAAAAGATAAGATACAAGGTTAAAGTTTTCGATCCTGGGTCGCCAGTAGATCAAGAAATTATAATTTGTGACCATGAAGATATTTTGCCAGATCCTGAACATATCTTTGCAAACACTGGCATGGGTTTTTTCATAGCACTATCAACAGGGCCAACAGCTTTACTTGACTACTTAGTGAGTTTAGCAGGCGACACTATGTCAAGCATGGGTATCGGTGGAGCAACTGTTGATGTAATTAGAAGCTTATATATGCAAGAAGAACTACTATTCTTGCACCCAGAAAACAATCCTTTTACTAGAGCTTATGAGTCAACAATTGGCCGAGGTTTAGCAGGAACGCTAAGCGGCATCTCTTTTAATTGGCTCGACAAATTCCCATGGGAAACTGATCACAATTCAAGAGCACCTATAGGTTGTTCTCTTAAATTTGATTTAACAGTAATTCATGACATCCCACCAGGAATAGATCACTCAGGATACAATAGGGCGCCGCTCTATAATGTAGGTGATATAATGAAACACATCGCCGGCGATCCTTATCAAGACAACGGTATGATGAGTGAATTTAGGTACAGAAATTCAGGAAACGTTATCAAGACAGGTGAAAAATAATGGCTTTATCTAGGTATGCATTTAACAGAAAAATTCAATATGGTGGCGAAACAGTTTTGGCAACAAATCGCCATGCATCTAATATAAGAAGAAATGTCATAAATGGTAGAATTAGGACAACAGGACACACTTTGAAAGAAGGTGAAAGATTAGATACTTTAGCAGCAAAAGTCTATAAAGATTCTAAATACTGGTGGGTTATAGCTGCAGCATCGGGTATAGGCTGGCCTTTGCAAGTCCCGCCAGGTGTTGTTTTAGCAATACCATCTGACTTAGATGAAGTATACAGGTTTATGACATGAGCAGTTATAATATTACAAATCGCCCGGGCACAAAATTATATTTGCTTAATAAAATAACAGAGCAATTTGAAGGGTATATAGCAGGATTAGGGGGCAATAATAAATTATCAACATTTATGGCAAATGCTTTTGCTGATGATCAATTAGCAGAATTACAAAATACACCTGTCAATATTAATGAAGAAGACCAGACAGGCAATAATAATAAAAAAATAATAGGCAGAATTCTTGATGGTTCGCAAGGTGGTTTTTTTGCAAAAGACTATTTGGGTAACTCTCTAGTGTATGCTGATAGCAATATTAAAAAACCAGGTGAAGGTCGCGTCGGCCTGGGATTTGATTTATATTCTGTTGTCTCTGACGATGAATCTCTAAAATTTGTCGGTCAGGAATGTGGATCTCAGGTAAATCGTCCGGGTTCAGCATTGGACTGTATAAAAGAATTTAATGGTGAAACACCAAATTCTTTCAACTTTGATTCAAACAATCCTTCATTAGAAAATCCTGGGATTGCAGGTTTTGTGATTAAAAATAGAAATTACAACATGAAAACAAGAAATAGTAATTATTTAAGCATGTTTTTCAATGGGATACCACTGATTGAAATGTCCCGATGCGCTCCGTTTATTAGTATTACTTTTTTTAATGAAAATTTTGACAAAAGTGAAAGAAAGCACATGAATCCTGTTTATCACATGCGCTTTGTTAAAAAAGGTGAAAATTTTGTATTAGATGACAATGCAGGCTTAGCAAATTCAACAATGATTGATGGACAAAATAGAGAAAGAAGGCACACTGATGAAAATTTTATGTCTATCTTTACTTCACCTCAAACTATGGCAAATGCTAATATAAACGTAACAAATGCAGGCGCCGGCGATTTATTAAGTGTTAATCCAAATCGTCCTGAGTTTAATCATGAAAAATATCTTGAACCTATTGTTCCTTTACTTACGCTTACAAATATACAAATTGCGATAGACGGCATGGGTCACGGTCTTGTCTCTTCAAGAAAAGGAACAATGAGCCTTGTTCTGCATGACAGAAGCCGTTTAAAAGATTTTGGTCCTATTGTTAGCTTGAATCAATTGTCAACTACTTCAATGAGGTTAGAGTTCGGTTGGTCGCATCCAGATGGTAACCCACTTACTAGTGATAACCTGATAGGACAATTTTTAAATGCAAATAGGGACGTACAGTATTATATTTTAACATCATCAGACTTGAAATTCAATAATAACTCTGTTGATATTAACTTGAAAATGGTAGACGTAGGATTGCAACACACTCGAGCTGTACCTGCTGCTGCAGGATTTCATGCGCCTTTAAGCATTTTAGGCCCAAAAATAAACAGAATTATTGAAGGAATAATTAGGCGTAGAAGCAAAGAGAAATTCTTTGATGAAAGGCCTGAGTTGTTATCAACATTAAAGGTAATAAAGACGACATCTAATAGCCTTATGGAAATAGTTGACAGGCAAGATTATTTAGATCTTTTGAAGCACATGCGCAATAATTCTCCTGATTATATTTTATTGAGAAAGTCAGCAGAATTATTAGGGTTACTTCCTCGTTCGGAAGAGCCTGAGGGCGCGCCAATTGGTGACGAAGAAAAAGAGATAAAAAGAATACTAGAAGAACTGAGCATAGAGACAGAAATAGATAATACAGGTAAAAAAGAAAAAACTGCGCGTCTGATTGAAAATAAAAGAAAGCAAGCAGAAATCGATACCTTGTCAGATCCGTATATTGATAACTTGCAAGCACTCACATCTGAGTTTCATAAATCTTTTGATGAAAGCGCTGCAGATCAAAATCAAGAAGGTCAACCAGCTGATGGCAGAGATCCGATCTTATTAGAAGTTGAAAAAATTGCACAGAAATCGACTTCTTTCGGCCGTCTTATGCATATGTTTGTAGGATCACCGCTGCTGTCAACAGGACAGTACTCAGAAATTCAATTGTTTTTTTACCCAATTAATGATAAGGCAGCTGGTGCAAGGAGGCACACAACAGCTAGTTTCCCTATACCCAATAAAATCATAGAAAAAGCCTTAGAAGAAGCACTCAAAGTAAATTCAAACCCTAACATTAAGTCAATGTTTAAAATATTGTCTGATTTAGTAGAAGATGCAACACTGCCTGTTTATCGCTTACAGGACAGAGAATCTTTTGAAAAAGAATTTTACGGTGAAAAAAACAAGGAAGAAGTCGAAGAAGCAGCTTTTGCAGATTACAATGCAGAAAATGGAAAAAATCCAAGCACGGATGCAGAAAAAGAAGCAGCAATACAAACTTACATATCTAAGAATGCTAAGATAAAAAGGCAAGAAACTTTAGAGGAAATATATAATTCTGACGCCATGGGTCAAGTTGAAAAAAATGCTTTTGTACGGCCAGACTTAAGAATGGAAACTGAAACATTACCTGTTATTGCTTTACCAGAACAGGCAGGTGATAACGGCGCAGGTAACTTGCTAGCAAATTTGATATCTGATTTTAGAGAATTTTTTTCATCTGAAACTATTAAACCTGATTATGCAGGTTCAGATAAAATATTGAGAGTGCATATATACGATAGGCAAGCTACGTCAAATGCTAAAGCTAGTTTTTTAGATAAAATAATGGCAGATTATGCAGTGCCGAAAGCAGGAGCAACAGATGAATCTGAAGCCGGCGGCGATTCTTACAAAATCGTAAAAAATAAAATGGATGGTTCTCTGGTTGCATTTAGAAAAATGCCGATATCACAGATTAAAAATTTTGTTAAAAGAAGTTTTCCTAGTATTACTTGGGGTGCATCAACTTCTACTGTTAAATCACTATCTGTTTCAAGTAATACTAGTGATACGGTGTCACAGATGGTAATGATAAGAAGAAAAGTAGCAGAAAGAACAGGTAATGTTTCAAAATCCATGCCTGATGTAGAAGAAGAAGTATCAGTCAATCCTGCTGCAGTTGATGTACAGCTTATGGGATGTCCTTTTATAAAGCGAGGGGACGAAATATTTATAGACTTTGGCACTGGTACAAATTTAGACAATGTTTATGGTGTAAATGCGGTTACGCACACTATAAAATCAGGAGAGTTTACAACTTCATTATCAGTAGTCCTTTTAGGTCAAGGTCGTGTAAGTAATACTCGGGTACAAATAGCAGATAGAATTAAAGCCGCAATGTCAGAAAAAGAAACATGAATATTATAATTGAAAAACAATACTCTCTAATTAACGAAGATATAGAAATAATAAAAGAAAAATCAAATAAAAAAGTAAAAACTTCTGATTTAAATTTTGCAAGGACAACAATAAGCCTAGATAAAATAAAAACACATCGGGAATATTTTAAAAAAATAATTACAACCTTAAATCTAGAAAAAGAAAAAAACATACCTTGGAAATGTCTACTCAGTAAAAAAAATATAAGGCAATACAATAATTATCTTGCAAGTTGCATCGATAACACACAAAAATACTATACAATTTATTTTCTTAAATATTTCAATCAAAGATTATCTTTATTCGAAAAGCTTGTTCCTTTAGGTAACTTAGAAAAACCTGTTTATGAACACAACACAACAACGGGTAGGTTAAGAGTTACATCTGGAACCAATTATCTGACAATGAAAAAAAATGAGAAGCTAAAATTAAAATCTTCTTTTGATAATCATACCTTGATGGAGCTAGATTTTAAGTCTTGTGAACCTAATTTTTATTTAAGATACATTGGAAAAGCAATTAGCAATGATGACGTATATGATTATATATCTAAAGAAGCAAATATTAAAAACATCGATCGGGCAAAAATTAAAAGAGGAATATTGGCAATAATTTACGGAGCTGACAAAAGAACGGTCAATAAAATGTCAGGCATGTCTTTTGAAAATATTAAAAAAGTTAAATCTTTGTTTGATATTGAAAATTTTAAAAACAAACTTGAAGAAACTTTTTCTGACCTAGGTTACTTTAAAAATTATTATGAAAGACCACTTATGAGCAACAATAATCTTGTCAATCACTGGATACAATCATCTGCTGCTGATTTTTGTTGTTTTGCTTTTAATAGCTTTTTTAATCAAAACACCTTTTTGAAATTACACGCAGTCATACATGATGCAATTATTTTTTCTTGCCCTAACAATAAAGTAGAAGAAGTCATGGCAACAAAGGAACTTCATGATAAAATAAGTAATTTTTCGATTCCTGTTAAAATAAGTAAAGTAGTTAATAATTATTAACATGAAAAGAGATATAAGCGAATTAAGACTCGGTGTAGGTACCAGTTCAGACGTTGCACCAGATGTAAGCCCTGACCAATATAAGTATTACAGCGGCTATTCAGGTAGCGCTTTAGGAAATGCTGATTCTAATTTTAGCAGATACTCAAATTCATTAAAAGCAACAGTTGAAGAAGAAGAAGAGGAAGATGAAATGGAAAGCATAATACTTGATACAAGAGTATATAGAGCGGGAAAATATCAGCTTTGTGAAACTTTAGATAACATTGAAATGCTCGATGAAAGCATATTAGATACAGTTAAAGATGTAGCATCTGCATTTACACAATCAACGGGATTAGCAATCCCCGGCTTAGACACATTATTGGGATCAGCATTGGTAATAAAATATGCTGATGATGCATACGATACCTGGAAGCTATTATCAAAAGTAAGACTAGCAGTAGTAGGTGCTAAAGCAGCGCGATTCTCTGGGACTTTACTAACCAAAAGTCTTTTAGGGAGCGATGCCGATTTTAATGAAGCACTATCAGGCATTGAGCAACTTGACAATAAGTCAAAAGATTCTTTAGTCGATGGTTTACATTCATTTTTAAAAGTATTCAAAGAATTAATGCTTGTATTCGTTCAAGCATATGATTCAATACCTGCTTTAGTAGGGTTAGCCGCCGGAGGGATAGGCGTTGCATTATCAGAATTTGCAACTAATATTACATCTGCTGTCTTAGGTTTTATAGGCTCAGCAGTTCCTTTTGAAAAATGGTTATTTAATTTAATTAGCGCTAGATCTGGTTTGATTGCAAAATTTGTTGATTTTGTTGTGGCGCTGCAAAATATAGCAGTAAAACCAATAAAAGGAGTATTGAATTTTTTACCGGAAATGATAAAAAAAGGACTGGATAAGTTAGCAGCAGCAAACCCCTTATTAAATGGCTTAATTTTCAAACCGGAAGAAACACTAAGACGAATTGGTGACGTATACAGAGCGGCAAAGAAAAAAAATGTATCTGAATCTTATTCTTTGCTTGAGCTTTATGAAGATGACGAAGAAGAAGATGAAGAAGTCGAAGAGGCCATTACAATGGCAGGTGGCAATATACAGGGATACACGGGACCGCTCGGGCGCGAAAAAGAAAAAAACATTAAAGAGCAAATCGAATGGATGCGCAGGTTGGAGCTTTACCACAAAAAAACTACACAAAGGTTGAAATAAATTTGTATATTTGTTTCTTTCATAATATACTTTAAAAGCAATAAAAAATAAGTATTGCACATTAAATATTATAAATTATGGAGAAATAATGGCTATAGATTTTGAAGCAATCAAGCGTAAATTAGAAAGATTAAGTGGTAACAATCGTTCACAAAATGTAATGTGGAAACCTCAGGAAGGAGAAGAGCACTCAGTAAGACTTATAAGCTTTCCTGATAATGACGGGCAACCATTTAAAGAACTGATGTTTTATTACAACATTCCGGGACAGCGAGGATTACTGGCTCCTTCTCAATTCGGTGATAGAGATCCTGTTCAAGAATTAATCAATAAATTACGCGATGAAGGCACCAAAGAAAGCTATGAAATGGCAAAAAAACTTTATCCTAAAATGCGTGTGTATGCTGCTGTTGTAGTAAGAGGTGAAGAAGATAAAGGCGTTCAACTATGGGGATTCGGTAAACTAGTTTATCAAAAGCTGCTTGGTATTATGCTTGATGAAGATTATGGTGATATCACTGATCCAATTGATGGCAGAGACATTAAAGTAATTTGCACGAAGCCGCCTGGTCAACAATGGGCAAAAACAGAAATTCTACCTCGAGGTCGATCGTCTGTGCTTTCAAAAGATAAAAAGCAGGCAAAACAATGGATGACCAGCATACCCGATACCGGTACTATTTTCAAGACAAAATCTTATGATGAATTAAGTAAAATTGTCAATGATTGGTTGAATGGTTCTGATGCAGAAGATGAAGGTACAGAGAAAAGTTTTACAGCAGAAACAAAAACAAAAACAGAGGAAAATACCTCGGGAGGTAAGAAAACATATAATGATCTAGATGATGCATTCGCAGATTTGATGTCATAAAATTTAACTAGATTGTTAATTAATTTTAAATGGGCTCTTTTTTAGAGCCCATTTTTTGTTTTTTCTAAGACATTGTTATAATTATTAACGTTAATAGTCTTGGAGGAATAAATGAATGATAGAATACTTTTAAGTGAAGTAAATTCGCTTATTATAAGAACACATTATTCAATTAGCGATACGCAAAATTTATTAGAAATGATACAAGGTGGAGAACCACCTCCTGAAGGGATGCTCGGCGCGAAAGCAGAAGAAACACCAGAAATTGAAGAATTGCCGTCAGTGTATATGGCAATTTACAATTTGCTAGCAGCTGTTTTACCACCATTAGCAGCATATGAATTTATGAAAAACTTCATGAAGGGTGACATAAAAGAAGCAATTTTTAGTCTGCCAGGTTTAAATTTATTAAAAACGCCTGAAGCATTCTATGTGCTAATTGTTAACGGCTTGAATATGTTACCACCTGCAATGAGAGAAGATGTGTTAGATTTAAAGTCAGTCAATATTTTATTAGAAGTTTTATATTCATTAAAAGAAGTAACATCGCCTAATGACTTAAATGATTTTTATATAAAATTAAAATATTTTATGCATAACGTTAAAAGAGGTGCAATTATATTGGCAGGACTACTATCAGGAATAGTTGCACTTTGTGCGGCAGCAGGAGCAACTGTTGCAGGTTTTGCTTCCCTTGCGCAATTTCTGTTGTATATTGCTGCAATGTTTGCTGCTAATCCTGTGACAGTCACTTTACTTGGATTCGCTACAGCATTTCTTGCATTTTTAGTATCAGTTTGTGCATCTGCAACTGCTTTCGCAGCCGGTGGCATAGGCGCATTTCTTGTAGGTTTTGTATCAAAATTGGACCCGGATGATGTTGATTCGCTGGATAGGGAAATGAAGAAAAGAATATCCGGACACTTAGAAAAAGTCAAAGAAGAACATATTAATAATCACAAAAAAGCTCAAGAAGCAGCAGAAAAGAAAGCAAAAGAAAGCGATGCTGATCCTGATTTAAATCCTGACGATGATGATATTATTGACATTGAATTTGATGATGACATTGAAGGGACACCAGGAGACTTACCAATGCTACCACCTCCCGAAGATGAAGAAATGCTTAAAGAAATATTGGATACAAGTAGGTGGCGATTATTAGCAGGAATTAAGTAATTAAAAATTGAAAAGTAGCATATTTTTTGGTATAATTCTACTATAAAAAAGGAGAGTTTATGCCAAGTGATGATTTTACTAAAGACTTAATTAAATCGTTAAACAAAGAACAAGGATCAAGAGTAGCATATAATCTTTCTGTTGACGAAAGCCCAACGCATGTAAATCGTTGGATTAGTACAGGAAGTACAATGTTGGATTATATTTGCGCAAATCAAAAAGAGGGAGGTCTACCTGAGGGTAGAATTGTTGAAATATTTGGTCCACCTTCCATAGGTAAGTCACATATTGCAACTCAAATTGCAAGAAGTACTCAAAAAATGGGAGGTATTGTTGTTTATATAGATACAGAAAATGCGACGTCTGTTGAAAATCTTAGAATGTTAGGGGTAGATGTTGCATCAAGATTTGTTTACGTTGATACACATTGTACTGAAGAAGTACTAAGCATAGCAGAAAAAACAATACTCAAGGCAAAAGCATTACAAAAAGATGTTCCTGTTACTGTCATATGGGATTCAGTTGCAGCTTCTTCACCAAAAGCTGAGTTGT
>MDTB01231942.1_pt1 | contig 24398 bp, 27 predicted proteins | sample 811161 | NCBI WGS metagenome assembly MDTB01 (sample SAMN05326650, study PRJNA326480) | marine metagenome | isolation source: seawater | place: Mediterranean Sea | collected 2009
AATCGATATGTTTAATAAAATAAAAACGAAAAAAACGGATTTTGAAACAATTCTTTTTAGCGATGATTATTATATTACAGACTTGGACCTTTGGGTATTTTGTACTGTAGCCAAATTACCTATTGTATTAATATCATCCACTTCTTTGAAATCGTTAGTATCTTCAGTGAATTGGATAAAATTGGGTGGACGAAATATTAAAGGAGAAAAATATTTCTTTATTCGTTCACCGGCCGACGTTAAAAACAATAACCCACCTGCTTATCATATTATTGATAATGGTTATTCATTTAATGAATTAAAGAATGATATGTTTATAAAAGCAGAACGTGGTGACGCAGAATATGCAAATAATGTTCAATCCATTGTTTCATTTTTATCCAAGACAACATTAATATCACGAATAAAAAAAGTCAAATAATATTTGTATATCAACATTTTATAACATTATATATATTATGAAAATAATCTTAATAATATATATTTTTGCATTGTTCATATTATTTACACCAAATATGGTGTTTAAGTTTCCTATAAAAAATAAATTGCTACATTCCTGCATTCATGCATTGTTGTTTTCAATTGTTTTTTATTTTTCATACAATTTTTTGGGTAATATTGTTGAAGGTATGGAACAACCCAATGATTTAGAAAGAATTCTAATTAAATTAATAGAAAGATTTTATTATTACAAACGAAATCCTATAGAAAATGAAAAACTAGTCATTGTTAATACAGTAGAAGATGGTGAACCAGATAGATATCCAAATAGTGGTACTATTGTTTACAATTAAAGGTCTTTTTCACCATGTATATATATAATGGAGTATAGTATTGTAATTTTATTGTTTTTTCTATTTGTTGTTTTAAGTCCAAAAGTATTTATTAAAATGAATATTAAAAATAATTTATTGGTTACATTTATTCATGGTTTACTATTAGTAGTTTTATTATATATTGGTGATTTTGTTATTAAACAGTTTCTTAACAAAGAAGGATTAGATTATATAGTCCCTCTTGGAACTTATACAGATCCTGATGGTATTACAGTACCAATAAAGGCTACTTTATCATCTGGTGCTTTCAATGAAATACAGAATATTATTGATGATGATAGTCAAGAACAAGAAGTTGTCCATGTTATTCATAATAGAGTGTTAAGTGATCATGGAAACAATGTGGGTTCTCCGTATGGAGAATCAAATATACTTAAAATAGAATCAGTTGATTATCCAAATCAATCCGAAATGTTAGGGGAATTAAATAAAAAAAATAATATGTTGATTTCTTTTAGTTTTATTGGTGATAATGATGGTAGTATATTAGCTATTGGGTCTGAAGACGTTAATGCTAGTGGTGATATAGATATATATATCGATGATATCAATAATAAACTTAAAGTTGATATTTTTAATAATGGATTTGCAAACTTATTTACAATAGAACCACCTGAAGAATCATCACTAACACGATATGATATTGTTAAATATGATTCAACATATAATATTTATAAAAATGGTACTTTACAAGGCAGTGCAGAAAATGACGCAAATATTGATGCTGAAAAAGTAAAAATATATAATACAAGAAATACCTCCCGTAGTAATAAAGCACTACTAAATTTAGTAGTAAAATATTCAGAAAATCCAATTGATATAACAAGTGCATATATTGAAGATATGTTTTAAGTAGTATAAAAGTAATATAAATATATATTACTATGAGACGCACATTAGCTAATTTGAATAAAGTTTATATTGTTAGACATGGACAATCCATATGGAATCACGATAGCAAATTTACAGGATGGACAGATATTCCATTAACAGAAAAAGGCAAAATTGAAGCAAAACATATTGCCGAAAAATTAATAGAAAAAGGTATTTTTCCAAATATTTTCTTTTCTTCCGTCTTGGACAGAGCCATTCAAACAACTAATATTATTAAAAAAGAATTGAAAGAATCTAATAGTTCATTAACAACTACAACATATACATCATGGAGATTAAATGAAAAACATTATGGTACATTAGAGGGTATTCCAAGAAAATACATTCGCAAAGAATATGGAAGCAAATTTACGGCGATGATGCGAAACAATTTTTATATGAAGCCACCGGTTATTCATAATACACCCTTTAACAATAATATTTATCCTGTTTATCAAAATTGTTATTATGAATCTATGAAAAATGGTGAATCAAAAGAAAATGTTTTATCCAGATTATTGCCGTATTTTCAAAATGATGTATTATATACATTGCAGAAAAACAATGTTCCAATGATTGTTACACATAAACATTGTGCGCGTGTATTAATGAAACATTTATTAAATATGAACGACGAAGATTTTGAAACATATACTATACCGAATGATATTCTTGAACTTACAATGAACAGAGACTTTACCTTAAAAAGTCATAAATTTATTAATTATTGAATTTATACCACTGAATCTTCGCTGGTATAATTATAATACAATAATATATATGAGTTTATTAATAGCTTACACCTTTTTTTTATTTATTGTATTGATTCCAAATTACTTATTTAAAACATCGCCGTCATTAAAGATGAATATCTTACACAGTCTTATTTTCGCATTTATTTATCTATTTACACATGATTTAGTAAAAGGACAGAAAGAAGGTTTAACATCAAATATGTTTGAAGGAGTTACCATAAGGGCTTCTAATATAGAAGGATGGGAAAAATTACTTAACACGATTTTTTCTGCTCCTGAAATTAGGAAATCCAACATTAGTTTGAATGTAATAAACCACGCCGATCAAGCTAATAATTAATATATTAATAAATAATATAGCATGATACCTTTTTTATATATTTTTTTACTTTTTATTCTTTGCACACCATCTTTTTTATTTAAAACAAAATCAACATTTAGTATTTATATTGTTCATAGTTTGATATTTACGTTTATTTTATACATGACTTATAATTTAGTAAAAGGTAGAACATTAGAAGCTAATACATCAATGGATAGTGTTAAAATAAGTATGAAAAATCCAGAAGAAATAATTGATTTTATAAAAACACTGTTTGGTATAAGAGAAAAAAAATTGACTCTAGAAATAGTTAACGATTTAAGTGCTATGGATAGGGAAACATCGTAAATTTATAAAAATTAGATGGAACATAATTTTTATAATGAAATAGTATATTAATATGAATGTAAAATTATTTATATATATATTTTCGTTATTTGTAATTTTAACACCCTCTTTTTTATTTAAAACAAAAGAATCAATATTTATGAATTTCATACACGCATTATTGTTTTCATTAATATTGTATTTCACTTACAATTTAGTAAATTATAATAAGGAACCACTTGATTATACAAATATGAATATTGAAGTTAAAGGAATAAATAATTTAAATAAACTGCTGCGAGCTTCGTTGGAAGACGAAGATGTAAGCATAATAAATTTTCGTAATAATTTTGATAATTCTCATAAAGGAACAGTTGATTACAATTTTGATGCAGTAAATCAGTGTCCCCCATCTTTAATATGTAATGATCCTTTAACACAGTGCGAAAAAAATGTTTTAACAGCATACAATAGTATGTTGAGACAAGACCCTGGTACATTAGCATTTAAATATTGGGTCGATGAATGTAAAAAAGGTTTAGACATACATGAAATTGAAGATGAATTAGCGAAAACAGACCAATATAAAAGTTTAATCGGAGACAGTGAAAGACAATATACAATACAAAATCCTTTATTTTCGTCAAATCCTGATATTAGATGTGGGGCTGATTTTGGTCTAGATGTAGCATGTTGTGGACAAACTGGAAGAATAACACAACAGTATACATGTCCTTCAGACCAACCTATTTGTAATAATTATAAAGGTGCTAATGATTGGGGAGTATGTAGACCTGATGGTGGATTTTATGGAACAAACGCTTATGAATTAGAATTTGAATCTTTCAATGGAGTAAGAATTGCGTGGAGCAATATGGGTGGGAACATTGAAGATGGTATTGGTTCATGGATTTGGTCAAAAAATAATGAAAAAGTTGCACCATATAGTTATACTACTTTTGAATATAAATATTATAATTTTGATACAAGTGCCGACAATCGAAAAAATCGAAAATTTGTTATAGCAACACCTAGTAATTGTGAAGTTATTGTATTTTTATTAAATACAGTTATAATTGGACAAGGAGGATTTGAACGCCCCCCTTATAGTTGGGTATATAAATTTTCTTTTTCAAGTACTAATGTATTTAAATTTGATAGACCATTGAATCAAGGATTAAATCATTTTATAATTTTCGTTGCTACAAAAGGTGATACATTGGTTCCAGGAGGACTGTTGTTATGTGTGAAAGATATTTCATCATCTACTTCACAAGAAAACGATGGTGAAAGTCAACCATTATTTTATTCTTCATCCTCTTTTACAACAATTAGTAGAATACCTCCAGTTGAAAGTGATTTAATGAAATCAAATAATTATTTTGAACCATTAATTGTTCTATATAATAGAAGAAGTGGTGCTTTTTTGAAAGGTAGTGCTGATTCACGTTTTTACAACAATAATAATCCTATGAATATTACTTTATATAAATCAAATGTTAAAAAATTACCCAACGATATTAGTGTAGAATCGATGATTTTTAAATTAATAACTAAGAGTAGTGATAATTCTAGAAAATTTTCTCTTTTTAATTTTGCACATCAACGATTTTTAGGTACTGAAAATGGAACTTTATCTTCAAAATATACGTCTGAAGACCAAGAAAATCCTGTTTGGGATATAACATACAATAAGGATTTTACAATATCATTTTCTCTAATGATTTGGGGACAAAAGAAATTCTTGGGTGTATCTAAAAATGAAAATGGAGAAGATGTTGTTAGTATGTTAACGTTAGCAGAACCTGATGAAAATTGTAAATGGGATACAGTACAAATTGAAACGGTTATGGGTGGAAATGGTCAAACACCTTCATATAGTGGGTACATAGGTAATTATCCAGTCAATATAGAAAATAGAGCTGAAAATTATTTATCGGTTTTTCAATCTAGTCAGTCAGATGATATTAAAGAATTTTCTGTAAAAAAACTTGGTAGTGATTGTTCTTCTAATGTAAATGACCTCTTATTGTGTAGTATTGATAGCAATTATATTAATGAAGTAGTACCTAATTACAGTCTTTTCTGTGAAGCAAATGCAGATGAACTTGTAATTTATGATGATATAATGGTCATTTTAGATACAATGGGTAAACTATATTACAGAGAATTGTATAAAAAAAATAAAAATCTAACTTCATGGTGGTCATTTGGTGGTAATACTTCTGATAATACTAACTTATCCATTTCCAAAATCAATGGAAAAATGAATGTTCTTTATGTAAACGATGAGAAATTACATTTCCGTGATTTTGATTCTTTTTTACGTGTTGACTCGAATACAATAGATATAAGTAATGTAAAAATGGGAATATACAATTTTATAGACAATAATATTTATTATTTAAATAGTGATGGTAAATTAGTTATTGGTTCTGAATCAACTCAAGTTAATCTGAAATATATAAAATTATTTTATCCAAATCCAAACGAATATAAATTATTTGGAATTAATGATATTAATAAATTAGTTTATATAAAAAATGGAAATGTAACGACATACAATACGCCAATAAAACATTTTGATATTTATAATAATATTATATTTGTAGTACATAATAATGGTTCTTTGATATATAAAGTTATTTGCGATACAGAGAGTGCAAATACAGAGAATGCATTTATAGCATATCCTTTTAATAATGTAACTCAAAATAATATAAAAAAAGTATTTGTTTATAGTGATGTTATTTATATGGTAGATGGAAATAATAATATATATAGTTCAGTTATTAGAATTTAGTTTATTGAATTAAAAATATACTTATAATTTATATGTATATTTTAAACTTTATTTATATATTTTCATTGTTCATTATTTCCAGTCCTGGATTTTTATATAAACAAAATCAAAATAGTTACATGTTAAATAGTGCTATTTTTTTAATAATATTTTCTTTAACTTTTCCGTTGATTAATATGTTGATTGAAGGAAATGAAAGTTGTGAAAATAAACAAAAAATAAGATTTCGATTTAATAATGTAAGTAAATTAGTCGAATTAATAAAAAGTTTTAAAAAGGACGGAGGAAACATCATTAATATTGATCAATATTTAGGTGGTGAAAATTCGGAAGAATTACAACAATTGCAAAGTGTTTTAGATGAGCAAGGTATAGATATAAATACTATTGATATTAACGAAATAATACAACAAATACAAAACCAAGCTTCAACATAATTATATATACATATGTTATATGAAACTGATTACAATAATATATGTGTTATTACTATTTATAATATTTGTACCAAATTTTTTATTAAAATTTCCGAAAATAAAACTGCCTTTTTTAAATTTATTATGTAGCTTCCTTTTTTCAATTATATTTTATATAACCTTTGATTTAGTAAATCAAACATATTTGAAAGAAGGAGTTGATGTTACTATAAGTAATAATAGATCAGTTGGAATGGATAAAGATGCTGTAATATCTTATTACCAAAATATTATAAATGGATTACTTGAAGAACAAGGTGATATAATTGCTGAAGAGCAAGCAAGAATGGAAGCTTTAAGACAAGAGAAAGAACAGCAAATGGCTGCTATAAATGCAGAAATTCAAGAAATACAAAATGAAAAAGAGTAAGCGGCAGATGAAAACGCTGTTGCACTTTTGGACGAGCAAGAAAAATGTTTAAATGAAAAAAATGAATTAATAGCAACACAAAACCAAGAAGTGAGTGAAATTAATACAACACACAATAATACGGTTGCTGGATTACAACAAAACATATCTACTTTAAATGAAGCTAAAAATACATTGCAAACAAATTATAATACATTACAAACAGCTAATTCTACGTTGCAAACAGATTATAATACATTACAAACAAATTATAATACATTGGAAAATGATACAAATACAAACATAACTAACTTGAACAATCAAATAGACGCATTGCAACGTCAACAAAATACATTACAAGAACAAATAAATGATAAAAACGATGATATAGAAGATTTGAGTAGTGAAAAAGGTGAATTGCAAGCAAACTATAATCAATTGGAAGCAAACTATAGTGAATTACAAGATGCATATGATGATTTGGAGGACGAACAATCCCCTTGTACTGGACGAACTGATTTGTATACAAGAAAGTGGGAAACAAAACGTATTTGGTGGAGACCAGTCTTTGCAGGATATGTTGCCGATAAAAATATAAAATGTTAAAAATATTATAAATATTCAATAATATTTTTATACCAGCGAAGATTCTAAATGTGCACATTTAAAATCCAACATTATAACCATCATCGCATATTTCATTTGTAGTCCCTTTCTGGATATTGGCTATGTTGTTTTGAATCATAATTTCAGATTTTGTACATTCGGTTTTTCCAGTATTCTTGGCGAAAGATTCATCAATGGATTTATTTATATCTCTTGTATCTACTTCAAAAGCATCTAACTTCTCCATTTCATTCATATCCAACAATACTTGGAAAGCACCTGTTCCATAATTTCCATATTGTCCACACATTACATTTGCAGATACACCACGCATATGGTCAAATTCACCATGTTTAGCAGCATTCAACATAACCTCCGTATGAACTTCAAAAGTGGCTTTGGCTATAGGACCAACATCATCACTTAATAAACCAGAACGGAAAATAGGAACCATATTTTGATTACAAGTCATTCTATCACATAACAAACTCAAATGATGATAATTAATATATACACCACTAAATTCCATCACTTCCATCATTTCCAAATAAATCATTTGACGAGCAGCTTCAATACCCAACACATTAAATACCTCACGAATATCATTACTCAATGTTCTTGAAGGGTCTACATAATCCAATGCTAAGGCTTGTAACAAATTCGTTCCAGTAGTATCTAAAACCCAAATATCATTTTTAACATATTTACCATCTTCCTTTTTAATAGGCATATCTTTATCGTTCACAATATCAAACATACCCTTTTTGATAGTTGGTAAAGCTTCCACTTTCTTTACTGAATTCTGAATCTTACGTGCAGTCACATTTTCTATTTTGTTAATTCCACGCAATACAATATTATGCAACAAAGTTTCTTGAAAGTTATTCAATAAATAAATATCATCTGACTGGTCCAATGTTTCAGAAATTCCCTTCTTTTTTGTTTTATTGAAAATAGAACTGTTTACACGAATCCTAAACACCAATTTATCACTGTTGTAATCTGCAAATACACATGAAATATCATTTCCATAATGACTGTTTGAAATAGCAAAATGAATATCATCTGTTGTGATATTTTTATCCAACATTGCCTCGGCATCCAATTCCAAACGAACAATCCATTTAGATGCTGTTTGTTCAATGGATTCTGGAACATCCACAGTGTCCAAACATTGTTCCATGATTTTTTCAAATTCATTAAACTGTTCCAAAAGCAATTGGTCATCATTGATGGTTGTATTATTTACACTGGGCTCGAAATGGATTTGGATGGATTTTGTAACGTCAATTAATTTTGTATGTTCCATCATAGTTGAATATGTGGTTGCTTTATCTTGGTCGCCTTCATCTTGAGGTCTCAAATAAACAGTTAATGAAGGATTTTTCGGATTCTTTGTAAGACGTAAAATCTCTTCAATACGCGGTACACCACGTGTTACATTCGATTTACTCGACACACCGGACAAATGGAAAGTATTCAAAGTCAATTGTGTAGTAGGTTCACCAATAGATTGTCCCGCTATTACACCCACCATTTCCCCAGGATGTACAATGGCCTCTCTATGTTTCAATGTAATCGTTTCCAACAATACAATCAATGCCTTTCTATGGAATCTCTTACGAATAAGTAACTCTTTTGGAGACAAATAAAAGTAATATAAAATCTCAAACATCGAAGTTGGAGCATTGAACACCATTTGACTCATTTTCTTGAAATTATCTTCAATCAATTCAAATGCCTCTAATGGAGTAATATCCACAATGCTATGTTTATTTAATCCCATTTGCCCTTGAACATTCGCAATAATATTTGTAAAACATACGGGCATAAATACTTGATTTTCATTCTTATATTTGAAGACGTTTTTAACAATATTATCTCTATAAAGCAACATGTTACTAATGTAATCCGTAACTTTCGCAATTGTATTTGACTTTTGTTTATTTAAACGAGATACAGCCCCCCTTGAATACACACTCAATAATTCACTCTTTTGGTCATTAATACCAATAATATCATAATGCATGTAAATATCTTCTACCGACATACCCACCAATGGAATCGATTGCACTTCAATCCGTGTTGTATCAAATCCGTCATCACCATATGCAAATTGAATAACCTTTCCTTTATTATTACGCACAGTCATATCATATTCCACTTTCAAATCTTCTAAACCCTTAATCAGTCTCCTTTGAATATAACCTGTTTGAGATGTTTTCACTGCAGTATCAATAAGACCTACACGACCACCCATTGCATGAAAGAACAATTCAGGAGCAGTCAAACCAGAAATATATGAATTTTCTATAAATCCACGTGCACCAGGAGTATCATTATACTTTTGATAATGTGGGAGTGTACGACCATCAAACCCATAAGGAATTCGTTTTCCATCAACATTGGTTTGTCCTAAACAGGATATCATTTGTGAAATGTTAATAGGCGAACCTTTTGAACCCGAATTCACAATAATTAAGAATCGATTGTTTGGATCTAAACTATCACGACCAATTTTACCCGCTTCTTCTGTTGCTTTGTTCAATATATTGTTCACGGATGTTTCAAATTCGGTCATATTTGAACGCGCTGTATTATTTTCAAACACACCTAAATGGACTTTGTCTATCAATTCATGTACTTCGGCTTTTTGCTTCGCAATTACAGTCAAAATATCCGTTTGGGTTTTCTTATTAGCAATTAAATCACTAATTCCTACACTAAATGAACTGGTTTTCAAGTATTCCGTTACAATGTTTTGCAAATTATCATTGAAATCTACACACGCCATGTTACCATAATCATTATTTACGCGATGTAATAAACCCTTGGTTGTAGAACCAATTGCGGATTTATCCAACTGTCCACGAATAAATTTCCCGTTTTTGACTTCCATAATGTAATTGGATGTAGCATAATCGTGTTTACCTTCTTTAAACTGCTTTGTACTATATGTAACGCTCAATGGAGGCATAATTTGACTCAATACATCAAAAGACGATAATGTTTTTTTGTCTTTTAATAATTCAGTATCTACATTTGGATACATCATAAGCAGATTCATCGCCTCTCGTGGTGTAAAATTAATATTATCACGTGTTAGACGATATGAACCGAGTAAAGAATCTTGATAAATACCAATGATGGGGGAATTACTTGCTGGACTTATACATTGATATGGAATTGCGGCCAATTGTTTTAACTCTGTTTCAGCCAAAACATTCTGAGGCATATGCATATTCATTTCATCACCATCAAAATCCGCATTGTATGGCTTTGTATCACCTACATTCATACGAAATGTATCTCCCACTTTCATGATTTTTACAATATGACACATCATAGACATTCTATGTAAACTAGGTTGTCTGTTGAATAATACCGCATCTCCATCCATCATATGACGATGTACAACGTCACCATTGTAAAGTTCAATATTTTCACGAGCTACATTACGTAACGATATATTTTCACCATTTTTCCGCTCTAATATTTTCGCGCCCGGTTCCCCATTGGGACCGCCATCAGGACCGTTTTGGACCAATTTCAAAAGGAATTCGCGATTTCTATCATTTACAAGTACCGGTTTTGTAATATTCATTGCTATTTTTAATGGAACACCCAATTGCTTTACAGACAAATTTGGGTCACCTGTAATAACAGAACGTGCACTCATATCAACACGTTTTCCCATAAGATTTCCTCTGATTCTTCCATTTTTAGAATTCAAACGACCCATAATACATTGCAATGGACGACCTGAACGCTGAGCCATAGGTGCTACACCTTTGATTTTATTGTTTGCTATCATAGCAATGGAATGTTGTAAAATAGTATACCAACCCTCTGTAACATTCGCATGTGTATCAGGATTTGCTAATTTATCACGTAATATAGAATTTGTTTTAATAATATTTCTGTAAATATGAGTTAAATCATCTTCACTTCGTTGTTGAGCATCGTGTTTTACAGATGGACGAACAGTTGGAGGAGGAACAGGAAGAACTTCAATAATCATCCAACTAGGACGTGACCAAATAGGACTAAAACCTATGAAGGAAATATCATCGTCTGAAATACGTTTAAATATTTTCAGAATAGTTTCTGCACTCATCTTTTTAATTACTTTATTACCAACGGTTTCAGTAGATTCATCATATAAATTTTCCCAAATAGCGCATATAGTAGCCATACCCTCTAATTTTATTTTATCAGGTTGTTTACATCCACATCCATCTTCTGTATGTTCACCACAACGTTTTATTAGTTTACTAGTAATGCTTGTTACATAATCCCACCTACTACTAGCAGGCCATGATAATATGTGCTTATGTTGATTTTTGTTAATCAATAATTTGCTACATTTGAAACAAACAGACCTTAATATTTTTAAAATATCTTTTATATGTTGTATCGAAAATACAGGTCGTGCTAATTCAATATGACCAAAATATCCAGGAGTATGTATATAAGTCATACCATCTGTTGGACAAATTAATCCGGACTCTAAAACACCCATTCTTGGATCAAATAATCCACCAACAACTGGTTTATTATTATTATAAGTATCTCCTGATGTTATTTCGACAACTGAATTTTTTCTTATTTCTTCAGGTGATAACATACTAAATTGAATACCAATAATCTTAGAAGGTACTTCATCATTTTTTGGAGACATTTGTTAATATAATATAATGAAGTATATTTTATATTGTTTAACTAACATTAATAGATATCAATTTTATAATTCATAAATAAATTATAAAAAGGTAATAAAGTGTAACTCCGTAGTTTCAATACATGGGTAAAGGTACCGAAAAAAAATATCACACACGTAGTCAAAAGAAAAAACGCAAAGATGACGATTCGTCTGATGAAAGTGAGTTTTCAGAAGAAGAAGTTTGGGAGACTATGTCCGATTCTTCTGATTCTGAATATATTCCAATAACGCGAAAAAAAAAATCAGCTAAAGTTATTGAGGATAGTGAAGAAGAATCGGAAGAAGAGTCTGAGGAAGAGTCTGAGGAAGAAGATTCTGATGATGAAGTTTCTGATCTTGACCCACGTGAATTGCGAAAAACATTGGCTACTTTATTTCCATCAAAATATATAAATGAAAAGGTGAAAAATGATAAAAAACAAGATAAAAAATCAAAAAAAAAGAAACCAAAAGAAAAAAAACCTCCACAACGTGCTGCTAAAAAAAAGGCAAACAAAAAAATTAAAGAATATGAATATGAAGATGATTATGATAGTGAAGAAGAATTTGATGATGATTATTACGACAGTGAAGAAGATATGGAGCAGTTTAATTTAATCTTTTCTACACTTGGAGGTGGAGGTCAAAATAAAGAAGAAATAAGTGACCAAAATGCGATAAATGAAGAACATGATGAAGAATGCAATAGTGAAGATGAGAAAAATTTCATGGCTGAAAATTATGAAAATATTCAAATGCCTGAAGAAATTGTGAAAAAGAGAAATAAAGAAAAATTGAAAAAACAGAAAAAACAGCGTAACAAAAGTGATAAATCCGATAATTCTGAAATTATGGATGCGGAAAAGGAATATAAGAATTTACTTGAGCTTAAGAAACATTTAGGAGAGCAATTAGTAAAGAATCCTAAAAATAAAATTTTGTTAAAGGCTGTAGATGAATGTCGCGATGAAATTCGTAAATTGGTTAAAAAAGCGCGTATGAAGAATGCTAAGAAATATTATAAAATGATTAAAGGAGAAGATGAAAAGAAGACTGGAGAAATTGAATATTTCAAAAAAACAATTGTCTAATAAAGAACAATTGCGTGTAATTAAAGAATTGAAGGATATTAATGAGCATGTAAGTATTAAGAAACCATATCGTTTGACTTTACTCGATGCTAATATTCCCCCTAAATTCAAGGCAACGGTTATGCAAAAAGTCAATATGTTGCGTTCTATGGAACCAGGTGACCCAGAATATTTTAAATTAAAAACATGGGTCGATGGTTTTATGCGTATTCCATTTGGTGTTAATAAAGCACTTAATATAAATATTAAAGATGGAACTGAAAAATGTAGTGATTTTATGGAAAATGCTAAAAATACATTAGATAAGTGTGTATATGGACTGAATAATGCTAAAATGCAAATTATGCAATTGATTGGGCAATGGATAACAAATCCAGAAGCATTGGGAACGGCTATTGCGATACAAGGTCCACCAGGAACTGGTAAAACATCATTGGTAAAAGAAGGTATTAGTAAAATACTAGGACGTGAATTTTCTTTTATTGCTTTGGGTGGTACGGGTGATGCAAGTATGTTGGAAGGGCATGGATATACATATGAAGGAAGTATGTGGGGGCGTATTGTGCAAATATTGATGGACAGTAAATGCATGAACCCAGTGATTTATTTCGATGAATTAGATAAAGTTAGTGATACACCACGTGGTGAAGAAATCATTGGTATTTTAACGCATTTGACGGACACAAGTCAAAACAGTGAATTTCACGATAAATATTTTTCCGAAATCCATTTTGATTTGAGTAAATGTTTATTTATTTTCAGTTACAATGATGAATCTCGTATTAATCCTATTTTACGTGACCGTATGTATCGAATTGTTACAAAAGGATATGATAAAAAGGAAAAATCTATTATTGCCCGAAATTTTATATTGCCTAAAATTCGCGAACAAGTAGCATTTACTGAAGAAGAAATCAACATTCCAGACGAAACATTGGATTCTATTATTGCGAATGACTCGATTACAAAGGCTGAAGAAGGTGTGAGAAATCTTAAACGATGTTTGGAAATTATTCATACTAAATTAAATTTATTTCGATTGATGAAACCCGAAAAGAATATTTTTGCGAAAGATTTGGATTTGGAAATTAGTTTTCCAATTAAAGTAACAAGTGAACATGTTCGCAAACTTATTGAATATGAACCACCAAATCAAAGTTTATTAGCATTATACGTCTAAAATAATAAATAAAAATAACATAAATAGTAAATACGTTTAAAAACTATATGACTAATATTCAAACCATTTTGGAGGCTAAACGTTCTATGGAACGTTGTGTGGAAAAAAATATAGATTTTATTAGTCTATTGAAACAAATGGATAAATATTTATATAAGCATTGTAAACACGTAATAGTAAAAGATTTAATAGATATTGACCCAGATAGGTCAAAAACTATTTATTATTGTGAAAAATGTGAATTAACGTTTGATAATGATACATTGGAAGAAGATGATTCGTCTAGTGATGATTCCGATGCATGGGTAGAATGGTATTACGGTTCAAAAGAATGGTTTACACCCTTGAAGATTTAAAATGGGACATTTTGAATCTTTCAAGGGTCAGATACCAGTAACGAATTAAAATTCAGAACGCCTTAGGCGTTCTATTTTAAATCTTCACTGGTATAAATAAATATTTACACACATTTGGAACCTCCACATAAAGGTTGATTTCCACCACGTGTTTTTAACAAACGAATTTGTGTATCATCTAAACATAAGTAACCCATTGAGTTACTTAATCCATTTGATTTTAACATACATTCTTCACTTAAACTTCCTTTGGCGTCGGAATAAATATCAAGCTTTCCACACACCTCGTCAGGACCGAAGAGTCCTTTCATGTTCTTTACACGCTGAGCTGTAGGTTCAGCAGCTGTACTTTTAATCAAATGTCTATCTTTGATATCGATGTTATTTCCTTCAGGATAGGTAGCATAGTGAATAGGCCTAAATCCTTCGGAATCCTTAGCACTAGCATATCTTGGATCATTGTTATAAGGTAAAATATTTGTAGAACCAATACATGTGGTCAATAAAACTACAACGGCTAAACCAATGAATATAAATAATAAAGTTGTTGAAACCTTGGGAAATTTCATTTTTAATATATATGTAGCTGAGAAATTCTCAATTCCATTTATTCACTTGGTGAAATGTGTGAATATGTCTTTTTATTTATATCTGTTAATGAACGATATAATAATTGTAATGGTCGTGTGTAATGTGATAAAGTTGGATTCGACATTGTTGATTGAATTTGAATTTTTAATTCTTCTAAATGTTTGGGCAATTCCACTAAAGAATCAATGACTTCTTGAGGTGCATTTCGAATGTTATCAATTACAGATTGTATATTTGCTAAATATTGTGTTGTTATTTTATTTGCTACTTCTGTTAAATTTTTGATTTCTTCAATAGAATGTTTCATAAATTCTTCATTGCTCTTAATATTTTCATCAATCCTCTTTTCGGCTTCTTCAATAACTTTTTTGCCCTCATATGTATTACGTCTTACACCTTCATATTGCCTACTCTTAGGATCATATTCACCAATAATATCATAATATACTTTCTTAAAATTCACAAAATTTGGATTAAATAATAATTGTCTTGAATATTGATTTTGACATCCTTTTCCATAGTAAAACATAGGATGACACATATCTTTTGCATTGAAATATTCATATAAATATATTGTAATCAATGTGAGTATCATTATCCAAAATAAAAAAGCCAATAACATCGCTCCAAAATAATCTGGACGATTATATGTAAAATAATCAATAGGAATATATTTATAAGACACCATTATAATATATAAAAATGTTTTTACCTATATATTATAAAAAAATGATAAAATCATTATTGTACAGTATTAACAACTCCATCTTTGATATAATTACCCAATACAAATGAACCGGCCAATTTCGACATCGAATCACGTAATGAAGCAATATTTTTCTGAATCGAAATTCCTAAACTATTTGCTTCTGCATATTTTTCTTGAACATTTGTATCAATTTCATTAGCCAATCGTGTAGCATTACTGTCTAATCTAGAACCTACTGTTTCTAAATTGGTTCCAGCATTTTGAATATCCTTCATAACTGTATTCATTAATTCAGTTTGAGAATGTTTCTGATAATTTTCAAATTCTTGTTGTGGATCTTTTCCAAATAAATTAGCGTGAGAAATTACACTAATTCTATTTTGATAATCGGTATAATTAGAGTAAACATAAGCAAATACTATACCCAAAAACATCAATCCAAATAATATAAATACCATAAATGCTTGTCCCCATTTCATTAATTCAAAAGTGTTTGGTGGAATAAAGTAACGTATTAAAATTTTTTCTCTGGATGTCTCTTGTTTTTCCTCTATTAAACCTTTAGCATCTGTTGTATTTTCATCCATAATATATAGTATGGAACTATATAATATAAAACGTTCAAAATACATAAAAACATCTTTTTTAAATATATATAGATGAATTCAAATCTAAGTGATGATGAAAAGCTAAATCTTAAAAAGCTTATGAATGAATTGGATTATGTAGACAATACAGAAACTATTAGAAAGCTAAAACACAGTATAAAAATTCGCGATAATATTCGCAAATTAGAAGATTTAAAACGTCAACATTCAAAGTTGCGTATTCAATCTCCTGAACAATTTTTCAATATTGCTCATACTGAATGCAAATTTTTGTATGATAATTATTCTGATATTTTTAGACGTCTTATGAAAGATGAAATTGATATTACCATTATGACTAAATTACTTATTGTACTCAAATTAATTGAAGATGGACAGTTAGACCAACAAGACGGTTCAGTCCGTGTCGGAAAACTATTGAAAGAACTTTATTTAGATTCAGCTGTGAAAAGAGCTGATGCGCTAGATAGAGAGCATGCAAATGATAAACCAGCAATTGTAGATGGAAGAGCTATTTCGTGGAAAAATTTCAAGCAAACAGGTATGCCTAAGTTAGGCTCTTCTGTATAACTTTCTCACTTAGGACATCGATTGCATTTTGTCCATCCCCATGAACGCAAATTTCCAGGAATCAATTCCTTACATCTTGGACATCTCCATTTTTCTTTTCTACCATATTCATCAGGGCTACCATTTACTATTTCTATTTGATTCAAAGAAATAGGTTGAATATCTTCATCTTCATCAAGTAACATTACTCCCATAGCAGCATAATTATGTAAATCCAAAAGGGTATCTCTTATTCCCTCATCGTCCACAAGATTTACACCATTCTTTGTTATAGACAAAGCACGTTGTATTTTATCTTGTATACGCATCAATATTCCAATCACTCCATATTGTGCAAACGAATCACCATAATCTGCGTTCTTTTTTTTAAACAATTGTAAAGCAAAATCTTGGACAATTTCCATTTGACGAATACGATCCATGAAGAATATAAATATATTTATATTTATATTTTTATTTATGTTTTTTCCAATTCTTTCGAATAAATATACATCTCTTCGTAACATATGTGTGAACAAATAATACCCTTTAAGATGGTAAAAATTAGTGGGTCTTTATAATATTCATAATACATGTTTCCAAAATACATAGATAAAGCTGTTGTTACTCCTATGATGAAAAAAGAAAACGACTTATTTTTCTTTAAAAAAGGCCAACTCAATTTATAATGATTTGGTACATGGATTGTACTCAAATAAAAAAATAACGAATTATTGTCCAAGAAAATAAAATACAACAACATCATAGATGTTAACAATGTTTTATTACGAAATGGTATATCTCTTTGGAAATGCATGACTGAAGCCAAAAACAATAATATATTTACAGCATTATCATAATGCATATAATGTAAACCCAAAATACCTCCATTTGTTAATGAATATGTTGTTAATAACTGCATAGTATGATTTGTTTCTTTTGCATGCACCAAATCAGTTATACCATGAGGCGCTATCAATGATGTTGTTAAATATTTCGTTAAAGGTGAAATTGGAATTAACATATATAAAAACAACAATAAAAAACTATAGACTGTCTTTTAATTGCAAAATTAGCAACTCATCATGGGTTAATTTCTGAAATGTTGTACAGTCATCAAACTGATATCGGATGAATTTATGAATTGTTTTGCATAATATTTGCGTTCCATTGTCTGTAAATTGTACGTCCACCACAATCCCTCCATTGGTTAATTTTCCATTTCGTAACCATCGCACATGTTTACCCTTATGTATATGATACACTTCATCTATCAAGCGATAATTCAACAGTGAATTCGTATATTTGCATATTAAGCTTTCATCAATATGCTGTTTAAGATGGTCCACTACTTCTTTGGAAATAGTTTGTAAAGAATGATTTCCAATATATTCTACATCTACATTTTCAGCACTGTCCAAGATTTCATCAATATTTAATGTACATTGTAATTCGGGGTTATTTCGATGACTTTCTATTAATTTTTCCATATTGAATATGTTGAATTGTTTTCATATTTATTTGGATAAATTGTTTTGTTCAATAAAAGTATCGTATAAATGTGTAGTGACTGCAAATCCATCTGCTATATCAAAATTAAGTTTTTGCGAAAGGCTGTATAATTCTCCCAAAGAACTACATTTTCCACCGACCAAGTGTTTGTTTTTATACGAACAATCTTTAAAGTAAATAATTTCCATTATAATGTTTATAAATATTATACATATTACAAAATTATGGAACCTATTGTAAAGTGCCCTCATTGTAATGAATTTATTATTATTGAAAAAATTAATTGTGGTATTTTTCGACATGGTATTATCAAATCGACATTGAAACAAATGGAACCACATTTACCAAAAGATAAATGTGACCATTTAAAAGAGAGAAATCTGATTATTGGATGTGGAAAACCGTTTCAGATTTTAATAGTAAATGGAGAAATAGTTGTTCAAAAATGTGATTATATTTGATAATATAAATATTTATCTTCTCGTGGTTCTGATAAACTTAACCATCTTAAAGGTATCCATTCTACGAATGCTACACCTTGAGTTGTACCATCAGAACATGGGTCATTATTGGAAAATTCTTTTGTTCCATCAGGTAAACCTGGAATAATTACTTGCATTACATAGTATACAACATCGCGTAATTTGTTTTTATGATTTTCGTCCATAGGTGGTTTATCTTTAAAATATTTATCGAATTCTTGTAACGCATAATCGGTTGGACGGTTATAATTTATGTCGTCTTCATCAGAAATAAAATATTTATCAATAAAATTTGCTATTTTTTGACTTAATGCTTGTGCACTAGTATCAGTAGCATCATTATCATAGTATGTAAGTGTACCACTTGGACAAGAAGACATACTAGTTGTAGGAAATCCTCTAAAAGTAGAATCTCCTATGGTTAGAGTATTATCATTGTTTAAGTAAGATGTTCCAGTAGTTGTTGAACCCTCAGTAGATGATTGTGATACCCATTGATAAGATAAAAAATTTAACCATGAAAGATTTAATTGGCTAGCAGAAATTGAGCCAGATGCATTTTCTTCTTGTTCTTGTTGTTGTAATTCTTCATTTAATCTATCTATTTCTGCTTGTGCAGCTGCTACGTTATCTAAACAACTTGTAGGACAAGCTATACCACATTTATTATATGCATTCATGTCTCCACAATCACCCGAGCTACCATCGGATGGAGCTGGTGCTGTTCCTGTAGTATCAGTTGTAGAAGACGAAGAATCTGTACCATCTCCATTACTTGTACTACCATCACTTCCATCACTACTACTACTACTACTACTGTCGTTGGTAGAATCAGATGAACTGGAAGGACTTGGACTATATGCGGCACCTTTAAAAACTTGGTATGTAGGTTTTATCGATTTTTTAATACGAAAATGTGGTTTATTTGTCCAAGTAATTGGTGGCCATTTTTGTTCAGGATCTCGATTATTTGTTGTTTGAATATTTGGAATTACAATATTTAATATATAATAACCAATATCAGTAAGTTTCGACTTTTGTAATTCATATAGTTGTAGTTTATCTTGATATCCTTCTCCTTGAGGAGGAGTTACATCAACCAATCCCCTTCCAGCACAATTGGTTTGATAGATATCAATTGTATCATAATAAGCTATTCCACGACTATCAAAGTATAAACCAATCATACGGTCTATCATTTGATTCAAAGGTTCTCCAAGATATGGAGGTGCTGGTTTATAATTCAATGGATTTTGTAATTCAGCATTAATTATAGGTCGCGGTAATGTTCGCATACCTTCTTGGACACGCTCTTTTTTAAAATAATTAAAAATTAAATATCCAAGAAAACAAATAATTATTACATATAATATAGTCGTTAATAATGTTTCATTCATTGTATATTATATGAATCTAATATAATATAACATTTTAAAACAATATAATAATAATTTTAATTTTTTTCACAATGATAGCCAATAAATATACTATTTTATCTAAAATAGGCGAAGGGAATTTCAGCACTGTTTATAAAGGAAGTAAAAAAAATGAAGATGTTGCGATAAAATTTGAAAATCAAAATAGCGAGCTGAAATTACTCAAACACGAAACATCTATGCTCAATTATTTATATAGTAAAGGGTCCAAACAAACACCATACGTCTATTTTTATGGATTGCATCAAAATATACCTACACTTATATTACCCTATTATGAATGTTCATTAGAAGATTATTGTGAAAATAACGAAATTCCACATACTTGGATTACGTCAATGATAGAGACTTTACATGTAATTCATCATTTGGGTGTGATTCATAGAGATATTAAACCGCAAAATTTTATGATTAAACAAAATTCCATTTATTTAATCGATTTTGGTCTTTCTACAATTTATATTGACGATGATTATATTCATGTTCCAGAAAAACATATGGAATATATTTTGGGTACGCCTAAATTTATTAGTATACATGTTCATAATGGAATTTCACCTTCGCGTCGTGATGACCTTATATCACTCATGTATATTTATAGCTATATTAAACATAAAATATTGTTATGGTCTAATGTTTCAGATAAAGAAGACGAATATCAACCAAATCATATTTTACATAACTTAAATCAAAAACGCAAACAATTAAAAGAATTTTTTCAAAGCAATGTGAAAGACTTTGAAAAAAAAATTATGGATTATGTTTATTCTATTGATTATAAAGAGCAACCACATTACCAGTGGTTAATATCCGTTTTTGAAGAACATCAAGACATGTTAAATTGATTAGAATATATATTGAATAATACATAGCATAATATCTTCGTTTAGTTTGCATCCATGATTTATATTATTTAAAACAAAATAATATAATTGTATTTTTTTTAATACTTTTTCTTCATATTTTTTCATTTTCATTTTATAAGAAGGCACGTACTTAAGTTCCCATAAACAAACATCAAACCATATTTGTTTATTAGTTTTATATGTAGAAATACCAAAAATATCGTTTATAACATAACGTATAGAAAAGATGGCTTCATATTGCAAATCCCATATTTTTCTTTGATGTTTTTTATATTTTTTCATTTTACTATCAATAAATTCTTTATATACTTTGATTCCTAATTCTCCTTCCATTTTGTTGAAGTGAAACGTTTTATCATAAAAATCAATTTTATTATAATAATTTTATTATAATATAATATAATGGAAAATTTAATGATAAATAGTATTTTAAAAGAAAATTTAAAAAATAATAGATATACATTTTTTCAACTAGTACTTATTATTGATGTATTATTATTGTTAATTTTATACAATCAAAAATTAAATACTTATGATAAATACAATATAATTAGTATACTTATAAGTCATGTTATCTTTATTTTTGCGTTAATACAAGAAAATATATTTGTTCTTGATATTTTGCATTTATTTATGACTTTTTGCGTATTAGTTTTATCTCTTTTTGTAAAAAATAAATTTTTATTAATAGTTTATATACTGTTTTGGAGTTGTTTATTTATATTATGGGGATTAAATGGCCGTTGTATATTAGGAAAATATGATACAATTATTCATGAATCCATTCATGAGTATATTTTTAAAAGTATAATATTTAATTTTCATATATTTGATATATTAAGTATAATTATTTTTGTATATTTGATTTATAAATTTTTACGTTAAATTTTACTTTATACTATAATATTATAATGGATTTAAATTCAAAATCAAAAATAATTGATAATTATGAATGTAAGAAAAAAATAGAAGAAAGTACACTATATTATAATGTATATTCAAATGAATATTTATTATGGTTTATTATAATATTTGCATATACACTTTTAATTTCCACTACTTACACACAAAAATTAAATAAAATAGATAATATTACAGCTTTAATTTTAATGACTATTTTATTTATTCTTGCTGTAGCTTTATTATTTAAAAATATTTATGTAATTGATATTATTCATATATGTACTATGTTTGCTATTGGAATTTTTTCATTTTATATTAAAAATTTCTATTTATTATTAAGTTTTTTAGCAATTATATTAACAATCATTATTATTTGGATTTTTAATAAAAATGAATGTCCAATGGGACGTTTTGAAACATTACCAATTGTAAATATATTGTTTAATGAATATAGTGCTGGATATATTGTATATATTGTTTTAGCACTTGCTATATTGCGAATATGTTATATGGTATATAAATTATGGAAAAATTAATTAAATTTTTTCTCTATTTTTTCAAAAAAATCAGGATTATAAACTAATTTTCCCGTTGGTTTATAATTATCTGTCGAATTATATGTTTTCTTTGGTTTATCTTCTTTTGTTCCACTGTTTAATATTGTAGAATTAGGATCATTTTCAACTTCCTTTTCCACATTTCTATTTACTACTTGACCTAATTCATCTACAGCAATACCTGTTCTTTTTTTATATTCGCTTCGTACATAAGAAGGAACCCAATTTGACCATGAAACAAACAAAGTATTTGGATGAACATATCGAATATGAAATTTATTTGCTTCTAGTTTAGCAACAATATAGGCAATGCATTCTGCTTTGTTGTAAACTGGTTCACCAAAAATATATTCTGGAATTGTGAACCAAATATATTGATCGTTTATTTTACTTCTTCCAGTTACTTTTATTCGCTTGTGAATTCTATTTAATATTTTATTGAATATAGAAACTTGTCTTAAATCACGTTGCTGTCTTTTTTCATATAATTCATCAATATTAACATTTTCAATAGCATCACTATCATCTGTAAATAAAAAACAAGACATGTATAAAAATGAATGATAAAAAATTAATATAAATAATTCATATTATTATGATTAATGGAAAACGAAATGGAAAATGAAGAAAAATGTTCAACTATTAAACATTTGGTATTATCTGGAGGAGGTCCTTCTGGATTGACTACGTTGAGTATTTTGAAAAAGACATTAGAAGAAGGATTTTGGAGCTTAGATAATATAAAATCCATTCATGCTACATCGGTTGGTACAATTGTAGGTATATTGTTTTTAATCAAATATAGTTTAGATGATACAATTGAATATTTGGTGAAACGTCCTTGGAATCAATTATTCAAGTGTGATATAAATCAATGTATAAATGCTTATGAAAAATGCGGGGCCTTTGAATATTGTGATTTTATAAAAGGATATGAACCTATTTTCGCAGCAATGGATTTAGAATTAGATATTACATTGAAAGATTTTTATGATATGACTCAAGTTGAATTATATTGTTATTCCACAGAAATGAATTCTTTTGAATTGGAATGTTTTTCATATAAAACACATCCAAATATGAAATTATTAGAAGCATCTTATGCATCTTCATGTTTACCTGTTGTATTTCAACCATTGATTGTTGAAGACAAAGCATACATTGATGGAGGTATATTCCTAAATTATCCAATAAAAGAATGTTTGAGACGTATGGAAGCAAATCCAGATGAAGTTTTTGGAATTTTTAAAAGCTTAGGTAATATGAAAATAAATAAAAAATTAGATAACAAATCAAATTTATTTGATTATATCGGTATTATATTTAATAATATTGCTAAATCTATGGCTATAGATAGTAATGAAAGCGAATGTAAATATCAAATTCAAATACTAAAAGGAGGTTTAAATTTTGAACAAATTCAACATTTTCTTGAAAGTGAAGAACACAGACGTTGCTTGGTTGAAGATGGTATCGAATATGCAAATGAATTCATAAATTCATTAACAT